>VOFK01002856.1_pt1 | contig 51300 bp, 39 predicted proteins | sample 5384121 | NCBI WGS metagenome assembly VOFK01 (sample SAMN12384730, study PRJNA508395) | human gut metagenome | isolation source: healthy gut J | host: Homo sapiens | reverse complement strand
ATTTTTTGCATAGTAAGACGGGGAGTATAAGCTTCCCCTTTTGCCATCTCCATTGCCGCTTCTACGGTAGGACTGCTGGTTGCGTTGGTAGCCCTGGGAAGAATACGTGCCTGGTCAGAACAATCTTTATTCAAACGTGCCGCCAACTGTGCATAAAAAAACAAGCTGCGGGGATGTACGTGATTATTTGATTCCGCCCATTGGCCGTCACCGAGAATTGCGCCCAACAACCGTATGCACGGTTTACCGCATCTCTTGCCGGTGAATAACACTCTATCCCGGCAGCTGTACATTGCCAGAAAAGACTGTTGCCTGTATTCCAACCGGCACCATTTTTAGCCTGTCCCAAATTCTTAAACACCAAATCATGGCGATCAATGTTTACCACATCAAATAATAACCCGCAAGCCCAAAAGGAATCAATAGAACCGCTGAATCCCAACGACTCTTCCGAATCACACTGTACAAAAGCATTCCGGACCTGCCGCACAAAATCCGGCTGAGAAATCATGAATACCCTGTTTAGAATAACAACGCTGAAAAAAGTGTCTGCTGCCCCATAGTATAAAATGTACTGCGACGCATTCCACCTATCTCTGAAACAGGTTCTGTGGATACACAATCTTCTACAGTTGTTTTTAGAGCCGGTACGCTGTACAATCACAGCACTTCCTGCAAAGTGCTTAAAATTTACCCTGCGCACCCAACAGTTTTCGGCATTTTCTATAGATACCCCCGTCCAGCAATGATCCTCATCTTTAGGATACTTCTTATCATAGTCAGAAGCCAATGTCAGATTCTCCAAACCTGCTTCTGCGATTCTGCCCGGCCAACTATAACGTAACACTTTGACAGTTCCCCATTTATTATCCAAAGCCATTGTCAAAGGAGCATCCAAAGTCAATTGGTTTCCATCCGCCTTACTTACCGACCTATCCCAAACCAAATCCATCTCTCCTTCTTTCCAGCCCAAAGCGGAAATACCTCCGCCAAAAATATCACAACCGACAGAAGCAATCCATTCTTTCGTAGAGGGGCGGACAATCCGGACCCGCTCTCCGGAAACCAGCTGTACATTATTGGTTACCTGAAAAGTACAAGTATTTACAGGAACGTATGATGTCAACACATCCAAGGTATCCGTAACAGCCAAATCATTCCGCCCTTCAATATAAAGCAAAGCTCCTCTGTCCACTCCCTTTTTTTCAACAATACGGTCTGTTCCCTGTCACTGCCGCGCAGCACGACTCCCGACACAGAAATACGCAAGCTCTCATTCAATTCAAAAGTTACTTTATCCAGCAAAACAGCCCCACGAAAACCATTTTTATCCAAAGCCAATGAAGATACATAGTCAATGGCGCGCTGAATACGAGAGGAATTATCCCCAGGCTTCCATGAAACAAAAACGGCATTCGCCACATCAGGTATAGGGTATTCCGAGTTACGGTAACCGCAAGAAGAATAATCTAGAATACGGTTTCCGCGTTCATCAGTCACATAAGTCAGTTTTTTTCTTCCTTCACCTGTAAAGGAAAGGTTTGCGCAGCAAAATCCGCGCAAACCCCAAACTTAAAAATCCAAATAATAATAACTTATAATTCATTTTACATCAAACTTTTACGTTTTGCCAAAGTATCATGATTGTTCTTTATATCCGTCCAATCCACTTTCTTTGCAGGATCTATGCCATTAATGTATTTTTCAATATTGGTATACCCGTCGCCATTACAATCTTTCACCGCATCACCCGGATCATTAGGATTGAGTCCGTATCTCACCTCCCAGACATCCGGCATACCATCACCATCCGTATCAACCACAGGCGTACCTTTATATTCGGGCAAGCCACCTACCTGACGGGGATCTGTAATGATACCTTGTTTATAAGAGTCAACAGGAAGACGTCTTTTTACATAAGTACTAACGAATTCAGGAGCGTCTTTCACGTAAATAGCTTTCCCTGTCTTCACCGTCTTCATCACACGGGCATCCACCGCATCCCTTTTAGGGAAAGTAGCCCCGGCATTTTCCAATACATAATTATAGGCAGTTTTGGCATCCATAATAGTCACATGGGGCATTGAGAAAGGCTCGTTTACACGAATTTGATCTGTAAACTTCCCTGCGTCCGGCATATCGTACACCTGCACGCCGCCATCCCAATTATTCTTTGTCACACGCGCATTACCTTCCACTACATTTCCGGCTACATACGCTTTACCAAATGTATCCGGTTTCTTCTTGTCACGACTTGATTCGGGTTTCACAATCCGGTGGGCAATCGGCTTATCTTTCGGAGTGATAGGCCCCGGTTTAAAATAATTATTAATAATATTCAAACGGCTGGTTTCATCTCCCCCGTCAACAGAACGGTTCCACCAATTAAAAGTCACATTGTTTACCAGATTAAAATCCTCATTCATGCCAATGGAACAGTTACGGCTGATATTGGATGCGAACAAGTTACGGCAAAACATACTGTTATGCCCACCTATAGTCGCCCCGAAAGCATGATTGTAACAATCCAAAGCTTCCGAAAAAATAGAGTTCTGAATAGTTATGTTGACAGTAGGAAGCTTCAGACCATGCCCTGTGGAATCGCGATTGTATACATGGCGGTAAACAGACATGTTTTCATCCAGTCCCCAACTGGCAGAGCAGTGATCGATAATAACATTACCCACACAGTTACCTCCCAAAGCATCATCCCGGAAGAACACATCCTGCGCCCCCCGACGGAAACGCATATGGCGGATAATAATATCATGCGTATCAAGCAGGAAAGAGGCTCCTGTTACACAAACCCCATCCCCCGGAGCTGTCTGACCTGCAATAGTGATATACGGAGCACGGACGTTTATAGGGGTTTTCAGCCGGATAACGCCCGAAACATTGAATACAACAATACGCGCGCCACCGGTCTCACATGCCTCACGCAATGTTCCGGGCCCACTGTCGGCCAGCGAATTGACCACAATTACTTTTCCTCCACGTCCACCGGGAGTATAGGCCCCTCCCCCTTCTGCCCCGGGAAAGGCAGGTATGTTGCTCTTTATTAAATCCTCCGGTTTGGATGCCCATGGTTTATAAGGACGTCCTTGAACAGCCTCAGACATTACTACAGGTAATGCTTTCGCCCATGCCTCATCCGATTTCCGGTCTATTTCCTTTTGTTGTTCTTCTCCTCTGATTTTTACCGAATCAGGAATTACAGGATACTGTGCCGCCACAGGCAACACACATGCAGTCAATGCTGCCACTGCAAATAGTTTCTTTAGTTGATTCATTTGGTCGCTAAATTATTATTTTTTCTATAACTTCGTAACATAACACCCTGCTTTTAACATGATTCAAACACACATTGCGAGTATTTCTATATCAAAGACGGAACAGAAAGCCTGTTGTACTCTCTATCCGCACATAAAAAAAGAGCTTGACACCGTTTCACCGGGCAAGCTCCTTTTCCGCTTTTCAATAAACATTAATTTATATCTTTCCTCCACGTGCCTTGATACGTTCATACCAAGCCTTACGTTCTTTCACTAAATCATATCCCCGCTTAGAGAGGTAATTATTAATCCGGCCTTTGTATTTGCCGAAAGCAGCATGTTTCTTATTTGAATTTTCAGCATCCATGGCAAATTCACGGGCTTCAACAAGCCATGCCATAATCTGCGCTTTCTCTTCTTCTTTCAAGGTAGGAATCATGTCAACCGTAGCTTTATAAGTTACCATTACCACACCATAAGTCATGCCATCTTTCACTGCATCTATCTGCTTGGCATCCAAATAGAGCGAAAGATCGGCCGGGAAAGCGAAATGAGTACGGTAAAGCGCCGCATCCTTTTCAGCTTCGGCAGCTTTAACGGCTTCTTGTTTCGCATCGCCCGTCAGGGTTTCTTTTGCCAGCTTCACTTTGGCATCGCGCGTTTCGTATATGTCATTCAGTTTAAAATAACGGTTGGCTATGATAGTTGTCACTTCACGGGCGGCAACGGTATCTGTCAACTCCAGTTTATCTACAATCTTCTGCGAACGTTTCACAATAGATTCCACGTAAGCCGGATCGCGGCCTTCACGGTCCAAATCCACTGCTCCGGCGGTAATGACTACCGCCATGAGCAACAGAAACATTATACCTGACTTTTTTGTATCATATCCTGTCTTCTTTCCTCCGTTTATTACATCAACTTTCCTTTAGAAGCCAATGTATCATAATTGTTTCTCAAATCAGACCAGTCAATACAATTTCTAGTGCTGATACCATTAATATATTTCTCAATATTTGTATAGCCGTCACCGGTACAGTCCTTATTAGCATCCGAAGGATCATTAGGATTCAAGCCATTTGCCTTTTCCCATTCATCGGGCATACCGTCACCATCCGTATCCACATACGGAGTGCCTTTGTATTCGGATATCCCCCCATCTGGCGGATATCGGTGATGATACCCTGTTTATAAGAATCTTTCGGCAAGCGGCGATATTTAAACTGTCCGTCTTCTCCCATTGATTTAGGAGCCAGCCCGGTCAAATCACCGTTAGCATCCTTGGCCATCTTCTTATCATAATAAGGAACGCCTGTTCTCACTTCCTCTACAATACGTTCATCCACAATATCACGGCAAGGAATGTTGGCACCTGCATTTTTCAGTACAAAATCGTATGCATCATGTGCAGAAGTAATGCGGATGTACGGCATTTCAAAAGGACGGTTGCTACGCATATTCTCCGTATATCCATCTGTATTCGGCTGAGTTTCAATCTGGATACCACCTGCCCAGTTGTCCTCTGTAATGGCAGGATAGCCTTCCATAATATTACCATCAGCATAAACACGGCCATACACTTTATGATCCAATTTGCTTCGTCCCGCTTCGGGTTTCAGGATACGATGCCCCACAGGAGTATCTTTCGGAGTGGCCGGTCCCGGTTTATAATAGTTGTTTATCATATTGAACATAGCGGTATAATCGCCACCGTCCGAAGAGCGATGTACCCAGTTGAACACCACATTGTTTACAAAATTGAAAACACCATTCCAACCGACGGAAGGATTACGTCCCGAATTACTTGCCCACAGGTTACGCATAAATGCACAATTCTCACCACCTAAAGTGCTGCCGAATGCATGATTGTAAGTATCCAGCGCTTTTGCCGAGATAGTATTCTGTATGGTAACATTTACGGTAGGCAGTTTCAGATCTTTTGATTCATATTGTCCTTCGCTGGGGTCGTACATATGGCGATAGAAAGAAATGTTCTCATCCAATCCCCAAGTACAAGAGCAATGGTCAATCATGATATTTCCAATCGGGTTGCCTCCGAAAGAATCGTCACGATGCCATACCTTTGTTTCGCCGCGGCGGAAACGCATATGGCGTACCACTACATCATGCGTATTTACCCAAAAAGACTCTCCGGCAATACATACCCCGTCACCCGGAGCTGTCTGTCCTGCAATAGTGACATATGGAGCCCGGACGATAATGGGAGATTCCAATTTAATAATACCTGAAACATTGAAGACAATGATACGTGCTCCACCTGTCTCACAAGCCTCACGGAAGAACCGGGACCACGGTCATTCAAATTAGTCACGGTAATCACCTTACCGCCACGACCGCCGAAACTGTACATACCTCCTCCTTCAGCACCGGGGAAAGCAGGAATTCGTGCCTGCGGCAAATCGTATGGACGGGAAGCCCACGAAATATACGGACGACCTTCTCTCGCTTCTTTCTGTACAACAGGCAATGCTTTTGCCCAGGCTTCGTCAGAGCGGCGACGTTCTTCACTCATCATTTTCTGGTAGGCTTGCTTCGCTTCCTCAGTCAACTGGGGATACTGGGCCATTGCCACTGGAGCAATAAAAGTAGCCATACACAGTCCTAAAAACATTTTTCTTTTCATACTTTATTCTTAAAAAATTATATCTGTGCTATAAGTAAGTTGGAATTTATATTCCGTTCTCTTTTTCTTAACAATTATCTTTTTCAAGACGCACTTTTCGGGGATATGTACTCAAAAATGCTTGTATCTGTCATAATAAACTAGCAGATATAAAACTATCGTATTAAATTATTTCCTAGCATCCAATGTGCCTTCTGATTCATAATAATCCAACCATCCTTTTGATTGTTCCAACCACGGATTCATATTCAATACATTAGAGGGCAGACCGGACAGGTAATAGTTTTCCTGCCATGAAATTACTGCTTCCTGACCATTCACATTATCTACCGGAGTTTCTCTATCCTGTAAAACAAAGTGCTGGCTCCAGAACTCTCCCAACCTATTCATTTCGGCTTGTAAGTCTGCCGCATTATCCACATCTACAGGCTCAAAATCAGCAATGACAGAAACAAGAGGATCTGCCTTTCCGTCATAATCCTTCACTTGTAAATATTTACCCACACGGGCAGTACCATTTAACGGCTCAATACCCAAGGTAGTACAGGTGGTATTGTTATCACTTGCATCATCATTATACAGCATCCAACGCCATAAATCCCAATAACGCTTACCCTCATAAGCTAATTCCACCTGACGCTCACGCAGACAAGCCTTAATAGCTTCATTCTTATCGGTAATCGTTCCCAAGCCATAATTATTGGATGCAGGAATACCTACACGGGCACGAATTTCACCAATTGTTTTCACTGAATTACTTATATCCCCCGTAGCTGCATAACATTCTGCAAGGTTCAACAACAATTCAGCATAACGATATTCGTATACATCAGTGCCATCCCATTGATATGTGTTTGCACTATTTTCAGCCGGATCGGACATTTTACGTACTATCGCCGGACTGCTGCCTTCATTTTCCGTGTAATAATGCAACTGAGAACCATCTTCTTTCGTTTCACTCCAACGATAATTCCAAACTACGGCATCTGCATCCTGATCATATCCCCATTTCGCTCCGGAGAAAGTAAACGTATAATAGAAACGCGGATCACGATTCTTGAAGAATAAAGAACGGTCGTACCCGTTTATCGCCTCACCGTCATCATTTACAGCTTTGGAACCATCCGCCATCGGGAAAATATCCAACATACCCATAGGAACATGATAACCGGAACCACTGCCACCCATTGTTTTCAAACGGATTGTTTTCTGCCATCCACTATGTTCATCATTTTTAGAGGTAGAGCTAGCCAACAGTTTGACCATAATCACCTCCTTACATTCCTGATTGTCAAACTTGTAGAACATTTCATTCCAGTCTTTGGCGGAATTGCCATACAAACCATAACCTTCGCTGCTCAAGAAAGCCTGTGCTTCTAGAGTAATATCCAACGCATCTTTCCAGCGTTTACTGCCTGTATTATTCCAATCTGCATTAAAGATAGGGCTTGCAAATACCAGCGCCACGCGGCTTCTGTATGCCAATGCAGCTTCCTTGGTCAACCGTCCATACTGGTCACTTCCCCATTCTTTACGAGTGGGAAGCAGATTCGCAGCCTCTTTTAAATCACTCAAGATCTGGTTGACACATGTTTCCACACTTTCACGATTATAATCTTTAGCTCCCTCACGGTCGGCCGCCATAAGCACTTTATTTACCACAGGAACAGCTCCGTATACACGTACCAAATCAAACAACTGCATGGCACGGAAGAAATAAGCCTGTCCTTTCGCTTTTTTTATGGCAGCTTCCGACAAGTCCTGACCATATTTATCAACTCCTTCCAGAATTTCATTGCAACTGCGGATACGGCTATATGGATCATTCTTTATATTCGTAGCCAGATTACTGCCAAAATAAGTTTCACAGTCCGTAGCTTTTTTCAAACTTCTGAAAGCGTCAAATTTCTTCTCGATACCCCATTTCTCCTCCGTATAAGTTGAATAGTCATTCCAGTTACCGGACAAGCCGTATGACTGTGGAGGGGTCATACCCGACTTATAAAAATAGTTATAATACACATTCTGAATATATAAGTCCAAATTAGATTCGATGCCGAAAGTCTTTTCCGGTGAATAACTGTCATACGGATTCATATCCTGCAAGAACTGGTCACTGCAACTGCTAAATGCCAATCCGGCTGCCAATAACACAGTATATAATATGCGCTTTTTCATATCAATGATTCTTTAATTTTAGAATGATACATTTACTCCCAACGACCACGTTCTCAATGTAGGATACAATGAAGTTGTTCCACAATACATATTACGATAATGATCGGGATACGGGTTATAGAAATCCCATAGATTATTACCTGTCAGACTTAATTTAGCCGACTGGATCTTTAAAGGTGACAACCATGCCTTAGGCAGCGTATAACCGATACTTAAGTTACGGATATAGCAACGGAACGTACTGATAGACCAAAAATCAGACGGTGCAATTACTGATCCTGATATTCTGTTGTCTAAACCTAAATTAGGATATTTCCCCGTCGTATTATTTCTTTCATCAAACATATCTTCCCAGAATGAGTCCGGTGTCCAAAGCATATCCCCACTGGATGTTGTGATTTTATTGACGTCAATCTGGCGATAACCACCCCATGAAGTGGCAATCATCATATTAAAGCTGATACCTTTCCATTCCGCCCCCAGTTTGGTGGTAAAACCATATGTCTTTCCACTCTTATTCAGTTTGGCATAATCCTGGGTCTTGGCAATACGTCCGTCGGGCCCCGACTGCGTACCATCCTCATTCAATACGCCACCCAAATCCTGATAAGCCAACATACCCGGTTTTAACTGACTGGCATCTTTTACGCCCAAATATTCCGGAGAAGTGCCTGCGGCTTCTGCATTGGCCGATAAATAGTTCCAATAATTCTCAATATCATCACTGTTCCGTAAAATACCATCTCCGGAACTTGTACCTCTCCATACTTTATACCCGTATGTAGGGAATATAGTAGAAGCACCCTCTCTTACAGAATTTTCCTGTATATAACTCGGAGCAGACTGGGGCCATTCTCTTACCCTGTTGCCATTAAATCCAAAATTCACTCCGATATTATATTTCACCTGATCTATTTTATCGCGCCAATTCAAAGAGAATTCACTACCAAGCATCAATACGCCCAAAGTTCACTTCTGTCAAAGCACCTCCTGCAAAAATAGGAGTACCTATGATACCACCGATATTCTGATTCAAGATGTCAGAGTTTATATCATAGTACACATCCACAGTAGCACTTAAACGGTTATTGAGGAAACGCAAATCAAAACCAAGATTAAATTTATCGGTATTATCCCAATGCGCATCAGGATTAGGAGTCGCTCCCGGCTTGATACCCGTTTGCAGGATACCACCGTTAGAACCGAATCCATATCCTCTACTAGGATCCAATGAATAGAGTTGCTTCCATCCCCATGCTTTGATATTATCTTTACCGGTACGTCCCCATGAGAAACGTACTTTCATGTATTCAAACCATGACGGCAGCAACTTCTTCATAAATTCTTCTTCCGAAGCTACCCACCCCACGGAAACACCCCGGGAAGAAGCCCCAATAATTGGCCGGAGCAAATTTAGTGGAAGCATCGCTACGGAATAGGGAATTGGAACAAATACTTATCGGCATAATTATAGCTTACACGACCTAAATAAGACAAAGAACCCTGTTTGTATTTATATGTAATAGAATTACCTGTATCCATCGCTCCCGCACTTGGCGAAGTACCCAAATAACCATCCGGGTCAGGGTTATTAAACAACATCCGCTTGGAATGCATATAAGCCTGCATTTTTTCCACTGCAGCCATGGCGGCAATGCTATGCTTGCCAAACTTTCCTTCATAATTCACATAGAAGTTCAATTGCTCGTTTTTAGCCATCTGGTCTGAATATACCACACGAGTGCTTCCCGTAAATTCTTTTAATTGATAATCGGAAACAGACGGATGATCGCTATAAAAACGATTTCCGGGTGTCAATGCATCGCTTGCTTTCAGATAAGCCAACGTAAATGGCATAAATGCCTGCTCACTATCACTGGCACTACGCTTCAACGCATAGCTTCCCTTGAATGAAAGACCTTTGATAAACGGAACGGCATAAGTGACGGAGAAGTTGGCATCATAACTGAAATTATCATTCGTGGAATAAGAACCGTCATTATTCTCCATAGCAAAATAATTCCATGTACTCATTTTATTGCCCGATGTTGCATTACCCGCACTCGAGTAACTATTCAACAAAGGAGATGTATAATAGGTATTACCATCATCCAATGTTATCTCCCATGGCAAATAATTCGGCATATGAGCAAGAACCAAATAATCACCGGATTCACCGGGCTTAGTTCCCCCATAACCGTTCAAATTGCTTAAACCTTTGGTAAAACTCGATGTGGTTTCCTGCTGGTTACCCGCTATGGTTGCAGAAAATTTCAAATCGGAAGTCAATTTGATATCCACACCTGCACGGAAGTTCCATCTATTATAATCCTGTTTTCCAAGATTCGCCCCCTGAGTATAGTAAGAAGCACCCGCAAAATAAGTAGCTTTCTCGCTACCGCCACTTACATTGACCGAATGGTTCATTGTAAAAGCGCCGGACCAGGCTTCATCCAGCCAATTGTAATTCAAGCCATCCATCTCGGCCAGTTCCGCTTCATTATAAATTTTATTCATCCAGTTTCCATCCGGATCCATACTTATCTTATTATTGGCCAAATTAAAGGAATTGGCAAAACGTCCATAAGCTGCTCCTTTTAAGGTTTTAGGATGTCCCACTGCATCATTAAATCCGAATTTACCTGAATAATTGATTTTGGGAGCTCCTGATTTACCTCGTTTGGTCTTTACAATAATAGCACCTTGCGAAGCACGGGAACCGTAAATGGCAGCACTGGCATCACGAAGGACTGAAATACTTTCAATTTCAGAAGGATCAAGGGCATTGAAAGTTTCTAATGTCGGAAGACCGCTGTTGGCATCTATCTGAATCACATCATCGATTATGACCATCGGATTAGTACTACCACCATCTTTAGAATACGAGAAAGATTGACGAATAGACATAGTTGCCCCTTCACCCGGACGGCTGTCACCACCACTGATACTCAAACCAGGTATCTGTCCCGCTAGCGCAGCACCCAAATTCGACACCGGCAAATCTGAAATTTCCGAAGGAGTAATAACCCCGATAGATCCTGTCACATCTTTTGCTTTCTGAGTACCGTAACCGACTACAACCACTTCGTCCAGCATTTTGGAATCTTCCTTCAGCACCACTCTAAAGTCTTTTCCTTGTTTCGGAGCAATCGTTTGCGGCACATACCCCACAAATGAAATGACAACCTTCTTGCCCGAAGGGACTTGCAAGCAAATCTTCCGTCAAAATCAGTAATGGTACCGTTTGTAGTTCCTTCCACCACCACACTGGCACCAATCACCGGTTCACCAGTTTCATCAACCACCTGTCCGGTGACAGTTTTAGTCTGTTGCACCGACTGGGATATAGGAAATCCTGTCTCAGCGGATACTCCCTGAACAGAAACTCCTGTCAGAAACAGACTGAGACAGACCACTTGTGTCAAGTTGCCAATCTTGTCCAGCTTCTGAAGAAATGCATTTTCTTTCTTCATAGAATCATTTTTAAAATTAAAATATTATCTTATTTTTCTTGTTGAAATATCTGTTTCAGATAAGCGACATTCGTCCCGAAGTTTTTCTTTACATTCCGGACTTCATCCTTATTCCGTGACCGTTCAATGACCAGCCATCCGCTCCACCCCATCTTATCAAGGGTATGCTTTACGGCATTCATATCCAGACGGGTATTATAAGGAAGAGTAACCCCGTCTGTATCCGTACAATGTATCTGACAAATCCGATCCTTTCCCAATTTTTTCAACTCTTTACAGAGGTCGCGTCCATTTTCCAACGCATTTTGAAAACTATAATAAATCTTTATACCTTTCGAATTAATTTCTTTCAACAGTTTTATATCCCCTCCGGCGTCCAAAGGAGTACGGATACCTATCACTACTCCATCTTTCACTGCCATTTCTCCCACTTCGTGCAAACGGCTTACCAACTCCTGACGTGCATCACCCGCTACTGTCCAGTCCTCTTTATGCCGCCTAATGGAAGGAAAGCTACTTGGGCCCCCATCACCTTCATCGTATTCAAACAATCCTGCACTAAAGCTTTATAATTATGATGAGTCAAGAAAGATTGTCCAAAGAATCCGGACATCGCCACAGAAGGGACTTCAATATGCTGTTCCTGTGCTGTTTCTTTAAATAATTTACAGAAATGGGGCTGGTGGAACTTATTATCAAAAGTATCCCGTTTTCCCAAGCCTCCCATGTCCATTTCTATGCCATCACCTCCTAGTTCCTTCATCAATTGAAAAGAACCGATCTTCTGACGCTTTAGCATCATCCAGTCACACGCAGCTATTTTATAGCATTGTTTTCCCTCTGAATTCTGTGCTCCCAAAGGCAGTAACATAAACAGGAGCATGATTAAACTGATAATTTTTTTCACATTCATCGTAATCTAGTTAACGTGAGTTCGAAATAAAATCAAAAAATAGCAAGTTGTCCGTCATTGACAAACTTTACGTCAATGGCGGGCTTCTTTTCAAAAAAGCAGTATGCCGCGATAGCCGACAAGGAGTTGGCTATAAAGTTACTGAATGAACGATGTCTTGAGTGTTCAATCTGTGCGATGTTCTTCAGTTCGTCATTGACCGTTTCAATCAAGGCTCTTTTTCTTAGCAAAATCTTGTCGGCAATACTCATCAGTGAGTTCCTCATATTATTTTTTAACTTTAGTAACAAGTTGTATGCCATTAAGGAAAAGGTTTTCAAACAGAGCCTGACCTATATATCCCTTTTGTCTGCACATAGTTTTCCTTTGATGTTTTCCAGAAACCTACCCTGTTTCAACGGTTCCCGGTCATCCACGTTTCCAGGCGTGAACATGAAATTGAGGATTTCACCCTTGTCATTGATTATCAGATGCAGCTTGAATCCGAAGAACCATCCCATAGAACATCTTCCACGCTCGGCAAGCCCTTCAAATGTCTTATGAATCAAGATTCTTTGGTTACGACATACACATAAGGGAGTGGAATCAACGAAACTGATGCCGGTACAAGTTCCCAGCAGTACTCTTTTGATGAATATGGTCATGGGAAGCAATACTTCCTTCTCCAGTTCCACAAAACGGTTATAAGAAACCTGACGAGGAAAAAAAAGGTGTTCCAGATGTTTACAGACATACTCCTTGTAGTAATGCTTGAAACAACGGAAACCACCGGAGTGAAACAGGATTAGAATAACCATAATCTCTGCATCACTCATACGGTTGGGTTTGTTACGATGCATGGTCTTCATATCCTTAATCATATATTTTTCCTGTTGCAATGTAAATTCCTTGCAAAAATCATCGGCCATACAATAAATCTCTGTAACTTTAGACTCTGGAAACATAGTGGTAATCGTTTAAATGTTATAATTCAGCACTATAAATTTAATACTTTTATCGCTATGTTTCTAATTATAAGTGAAATATATTTATTCTTATTTCGAACTCACGTTAGTTATTGTTTAGAATTAAGACGAATCACAAAAAGTATGTAATCACTAAATCTTAATAAAGTCCAAAAATAACTTAGCAAACAAATAAGACAATCCCGCAAACACGACGCTCGCCTACATCTGTTTACGGGATTCCTGCTTTATAAGGTCAAGAAATCAACCTTTACGCCATTCATTCATATATTCCCTCGGAGTCTGATCATATTTCTTACGAAAACATTTACTGAAATAACCGGAATCCTTGAAGCCCACGGCAAAAGCTATTTCTGAAATACTCATATCCGAGTTTTTAATCAACTCTATTGATTTATTCAGACGAATCTCTTTCACTAAATCCACCGGAGCAAACCCGGTCAGGCTCTTTAACTTCTTAAAGAAAGCCGAGCGGCTCAGCCCGATAGTCGATGCTATAGTATCTATATTAAAATCACTATTATCCAGATTCTCTTCTATAACCTGATGAATCTTTTCAATGAACTGCACATCTTTCTTCACCAGGAACTGTTCGTATGTATCCTGTTCCTCCTTATGTTCGGGCTGCTGCCATACACGTTCACGGAACAATTTACGTTCATTCAGCAACTGTTCGATACGTGCTACCAGATAGTCTTTGCTGAAAGGTTTGATGATATAGGCATTCGCTCCCATGCTTATCGCTTTGGTCTTCGCTTCATCATTACCTTTCGCCGTCAGGATAATCACCGGAATATGACTGATCTGGAAATCTTTACGGATGCGTTGCAACATCTCTATTCCATCCATATTCGGCATCATCTGGTCGGTGACTACCATGTCGGGATGATAAAGATGTACTTTCTTCAGCCCCTCCACACCATCATTGGCCATATAAATATTGAATTTATCTTCCAATTGCAGCTTCAACATATTGCATAAATCCTTATTATCTTCTACAATCAGCACGGTAGGCAAAGACGAATCGACAGGCTGTTCTTTCTCCTCCTCGCTTTCCTTGCCGGCAGAGGCAGAAACAGATTCAGCCTCAGGAACACTCACCGTTTCCCCGCCCATATAGAAATCGACTTCCGACGGTTTGTAATGCTCCTTACCCAGTTGCAATTCAATGGTAAAGACCGCTCCCTTCCCTTCAGGACTCTCTGCATAGATTTCCCCATGATGCAGACTGATAATTTCCTTAGACAAAGCCAATCCGATGCCCGTTCCCTGATAATAAGCGCCACGTGCATTGTCAGCCTGCGAGAAACGCTCGAAGATTTCGGAAAGCTTGCTTTGGGGAATCCCCACACCGCTATCTTCCACCCGTACATAACAATGCCTGTCATCATCCGACACTCCCATCGTGACATAAATATTTCCCCCGGCAGGAGTGAACTTGAACGCATTGGAGATGATGTTGCGGATCACGATAGCCACTTTCTCCTTATCCGCCCATACCATGATATCCTCACCGGCCAGCTGGAACGTGAAGCTGACTTCATTTTCTTCGGCCATCACCCTGAATTCTTTCTCAAAAGAGTCTACCATCTCATTCAGGTTGAACAACGACACATGCAGACGCATCTTGCCGTTCTGTATTTTACGGAAATCCAATATCTGATTGACCAGTTGCAGCATCTGTTTGGTATTCTTTTCCATCAGATCCACATATTGCATTCCTTTCTGAGATAGTTTCTCCTTTTCTCTCAGTTCCTGAATAGGCCCTTGGATCAGAGTCAGCGGAGTACGCAACTCATGCGAGATATTGGTAAAGAACTTGATTTTCAATTCGGACAATTTTTGTTCGATATACACATCATTCTTCACCTTAATCATGAAAAGAGATAATTTTATAGCCACCAGCAATAAGGCTACGGCTATAATCATATAGATAACATACGCCCACCAACTGGCCCACCAAGGCGGCAGAATGACAACGGTCAACTCACGGAAAGACTCCAAACCGGGATTTGCCTCATCCAGTGTCTGTACTCTGAAAAGATACTTACCGGGAGGAACATTGGTATAGGAAGCTATACGGTTCTTCCCGTTATAGTGCCATTCTTTCATATCCTTCCAAAATATATTTGTAAGACACACGGTTCTGATTATTATAGTTCAACGCCGCAAACTCTAAAGTAAACATGGACTGGTTATGATTCAATGTAATCCGGTCTGTATAGGTAATGGACCGGTCAATAATGGGATGTTCCGTATAGCTGCGTATATCCCGGTTTGATATCTGACATCCTACAATGAATGTATTATAATCGACCTTTTTCGTTTCCAATTTATCGGGAGAAAAGGTCAGGATACCCTCTTTACACCCCAGCCAAAGTTCTCCGTCCAGCGTTTTCAGTGCGGTGTTTTCTTCCATCACAACCGGAGGAAAGCCATCATATTTGTCATAGTTACGCACCTGGCTTGTCGCCCTGTCAAAACAAGAGAGTCCTTTTTCCGTAGCAAGCCAAAGGAAACCGTTATCATCTTCTATAATAGACATCACCACATCATTATTCAATCCGTCTTCCCAGCCATACGATTTAAATGAAAGCTTATGCGTTTCCTCATCATATCCCGACAATTTGCTCAATCCTCCACCAAACACGCATACCCATATCTGAGAGAACTCGTCTTTATAAAGCGCGTACACATCGCTATCGGCATAATTTACCCGGTTGGCACCACGGTAGGTTTCAAAATCAATCTGCTCCACTGAGGCAAAGTTGTTTTTAAAAGACATCAGCCCGTCCATCGTACCTACCCACATACGCCCGTCATTATCCTCTATCATATTCTCACTTCCATATAAAGGCCATACGTAGGATAGTTCTTGAATCCGTTATATTTATTCTTAAAAGTGACTTCCCCATTTTCCTCACAAAGCAGATTCAATCCTCCGTCCAAAGTACCCACCCAGATACGTTTCTTTTCATCCTGATAAGTGAAATACACATCATTCCCGCTGATTGACGACAAATCAGACAAATTATGCAGATAGCGTTTAAAACGGAAACCACCTGCCGCTTTCTCATCAGGAACAGCCTTCACCAATCCGTCGCCTTTGGTAGAGAACCAAAGGTTTCCCTTGTCGTCTTCCATGATGTGATATACATTACCTATGTGCTCGTCACCTGTCGAAAAAACATGTTTGGTTACACCGTTCCGATCCATCCGATACACACTCTGCCAACGGGTGCCCACCCAGATATCGCCACTTTTTGATTGGAAAAGGGCTCTTACCCCTATCGTATAATTTTCCTGCCCGGCTGATTGCGGAGACAACGAAAGCAGATTGAATTGCTTCTTGGGGAAATTCATGCAATACACCCCTTCATCGGCAGAGGAAAGCCACAATACCCCGTCATTATCCAACATCAGATGATAAAACTGCTGATTTGCCCTATCATTAGAAAGTTGTTTCAACTTATTAATATAAACCATCTCCGCATGTTCCCTGTCGAACAACCAGGCCTCTCCTGCCGGAGACAGGAAAAAAAGCCCTCTTTCACCGGCATCTTCCGAATACAGGGTGGTTATCTTGCCGAACATGGTAAACGGAAACCGTTTTGCGGTATGGTTCAACGGATCATAATAAATCAGCGCCTTCTCATTTTCGTGAAACCATATTTTATCATACTGGTCTATGAATGCATGAGTAACCATAGCGTCATTCATTTCAGTATTTATCTTTTGCAACCTGCGCTCGGCCAAATCATATTCGTATGTACCTTGTCCGGCCACACTGAGATAGACATAACCTGCCGGAGTAACCAGCAAATTGCTGATCGCACCTTTTATTTCGGAAAGTACATACCGGTTTACCAAACCGGTCCTTACATCGATACTGTAAAAAATACCCGCACGATCTCCGACCCATACCTTCCTGCCATCCTCAAAGAAACTGGTAAAACTATCCTTGTCACCGGAATTAATCTTACTGGTTATGAAATCGGCAGGCCGGGATGCCAATTCCGCTCCTTTATGCACGGCAGACACCTTATAATCAGTTCCTATCCAACTGATATATTCCTCCGTTTCGCACAGGACATGGTGTTTCAGTGTATAATCATGCTTGTTTATCTCGTCCCGAGAGTCGAACAGAATCTTGATAGTTACCTGCCCCTTTTCATCTACCCCGGCCAACAACAGATTTTTATCTTTGGTCAGCAACAACACATCCCCCTCGGCCGTATTTTGTAATTTTATCACCTGAATATTCTCCGAATAGTTCTTCATGTCATCATAAACAGCATGAAAACATTCGGTCACTTTATTGAAGACATACAACTTACGGTCAATGGTCTTTACCCATATATACCCGTTTTTATCCTCGACTATGCGCTGGATCTTACGTGGCGGCACATCCGAATCGTGCTCCTGTTTATTGAATGTTTTAAACTTCACTCCATCGAAACAACATAAGCCATACCAGGTTCCGAACCAGATAAAGCCATCTCTGTCTTTCAAGGTACAGTTTACCGTATTATTAGGAAGCCCTTGATCTACAGAATAATGTTCCACAATCATATTCACATTATATGACCACAGAGGAAAGCTTGTCAGGCAACAAAGTATAATAAGTATATATTTCTTCATAAGTATTTAGTTTTCTTCAAACCGAGATCAAAGATAAGAAAAAATCCGTTGGTACTTAAATTGAAATTAGTTAAATACCAATTATTGGTTAGATTGGAACGAGATAAGTCCGCGTTCTATCTATATTACTTCTCCGTACCGAATTCAGTTTGCTGTCTCTCCACCTCCATCAATACTTTTTGCCTTTCCTCTTCTGTCAGCACAACTTTCCCGCCATTCTTTCTGTTCTAACAGGGCTTCCGGCCAGTCCTGCTCCGGCTGATTGGGCATCCGTCTCCTCCTCCGTATAACAGAAAGGCAGTTCTGACGGAATACTTTCTAATTCTATTTCCGTAGCAACCGGTGCATTCGTTCCTTCAAACTGCACATGGGCCTTCACCTTTATTTTGCCGGGCTTGCGGGTAGAACGGATCAATACGGGAGCAGAGCCAAACTCCACCGTGCGCGGATTGGCATTGATAGAGGCATCCCCTATAACTCGTCCTTCACCTTCTACAGTAAATACGATATTTTCTTTTGCCAGACGGCGCACATTACCGCTATCATCCGTCACTTCGGCCACTACTACGATAAAATCCGAACCGTCTGCCACCAATTGCTTTCCTTCCGTATCCACATACATACGCAACTTCGTGCTGCGGCGTGACGGCATCCGCTTATAGGTGCAAACCACTTTACCGTCTATAATTCCTTCTGCCACCATATTTACTTTCTGCCAGTTTTTTTGCTTATAACTATACTCGCGTGCTTCCCAGAAATCCCATACATCCTTGAATATCACCGGGGCATTAGGCATGTGTCCCTGCGCATGAACAACCGGAAGCGTCCGGCTCTCAGTACCGTCATAGACAGAGAGACGAACCGAGTCACAATTACTGAACACCACCACATCGGCATCCGAGAAAGGAGACATCTCATGGGCGATAAACACCATAGGGCCACATTCCGCCACAGGATGCTTCAATGTCGCGGCAGACTGGCTGCGAAAAGCATAATAAGCGTATTTAGGCTGACGGAACGCATCATAAATGCCCCCGAAATACGGATCGGGATGATACCCCCGCTGATGGTCAAAAGGATGCCATTGCGCCCCACCGACAAACTGCCCTGTAGTGCGGTACATTTCATCATAACTCTTTGATAATGACAGTGCCTGCACCAGCAACGGGCGTTCCCCCCAGCTACGGCTGGCACGGTTATTATTATTATGTGCATACCAGTCATCCACATTCTCGCCAAACTCACGAGTAAAAATACATTGTTCCGGACGGTCTGCCTTCTCATCATCTCCCGGCCATCCGTACACCACATCATAGTTTTCCGCCACTCCTTTCGAATGAACATCGGCTGCCGCTACAGGACGTCCGGGATAAGGAAACTCCTCCCATGTAATCCGTAACGCCTCCAGTGCGAAATCGCGCGGATAAGGCGTTTCATTCAAAATAGGCTCCCACATCAGCACACTGGGATGATTGCGGTCCCGGCGTATCATCTCACGGGTATTCCGATGTACCAACTTTGCGAACTCCGGATTTTTATTCCAATATTGCCATCCCGGAGTAGCCACAATAACAAACAGCCCCATTTCGTCGCAAGCATCCATGAATGCCGGATCTTGCGGATAATGAGCTACACGGATAATGGTACATCCTGCATCACGCAAGCGTTTGGCATCCCTCCATTGCTGGCTGTTGGGCAGCGCATTACCCACGTATGCAAAATCCTGATGACGGTTCGCGCCGACCAATTGACCAAAAGGCTTGCCATTCAACCAAAAGCCATCCTTACCTTTAAATTCCGCTTTGCGGATCCCCACACGTGTCACTCCCCCATCCAACACTTCATGTCCGGCTTTGACACGAGATTGTATCCTATACAAATAAGGCGAGTCAGGAGACCATAACTTAGGATTGCGAACTGCAAACCGTTGCCGCACCGTCTTCGATTCCCCTGCTTGCAGCTTCACCTGTTGCGAAACCCGTTTTACGGGAACATCGCCGGCATCCACCAAAACCGTCTCCACGGCTACGGTACGCGTCCGCTTTCCACTGTTATGCACTTCCGTATCCACATACACTTCCGCTTTTTTCCCGCTTATATTGTCAAAATGCACAAAAACTCCGCCTCCGGCCACCTTATCGGCCTCCAAGGCATCTGTAATAGCTACACTTGATTTTCCTATCATCCACACATCCCGGTAAATTCCTCCATGATAAGCGAAATCCAAGGTATATTGACGTTTTCCCGGAGGAAAATTCTTATCATCACTATTATCCGTCATCACTGCCAGCAAGCAACTGTCTCCGGGCTGTACCCCCTGTTCCGTCAGTTGCACAGTGAAAGGAAGGTATCCTCCCAAGTGCTCTTGCACCCTCTTGCCATTTAAATAAATCACCTGTTTTCCCATAGCTCCCTCAAAATGAAGCGACACCTCTTTTCCTTTCATATCTTGAGGAATCACAAAATGTTTCCGGTACCATGCCACACCCTGATAGTTACGGCAACCGCTTGCCTCGGCAGGCATCAGTTCCACAGTATGCGGAACAGACACTACCTGCCAGGATGTATCATCAAAACGTACGGCTTCCGCGCCTTTTATGTCTCCACGATGAAAGCGCCATCCGGGATTGAAATTATATACTATTCTTCCGCTACCGGATAAAGGGATGAATCCGGCTACAGAGGTTTCCATTTGAGCTTGTGCCAACACAGGCAACAGGCACACAAGTAAAATAAACAGTTTCTTCATAATTATTACACTATCTGGGAAAAGAGACGGACCGGCCGTCCGTTTGTACCCGTTCCTTTTGAAAAAAGGTCTTGTTGTTTTTGAAAAAGATCCAGACATTTAAAAAAAAGGTCCTGATGTTTGGCGTCAAAGACAAGGTTCTTTTAAAAAAACGTCAAGGTCTTTTTATACAAAGAACAGGTCTTTTGAAAGGAATTACAAGGTCTTTTCACCAAGCTTTCCAAGGCTCAGGGCTCAAAGGCTCACTTAGGCGGTATTTAAGCCCAAAACAAGCTTCAAGAAACCTAATAACGCACTGATTTTTAATTAATTACAATAAAAAGAAGGGGACAAGACTATATTCTAAAAAATAAAATGAATAATATAATGAGCCCCAGACATACACGAACGCATCCGACATTTACCGGAAAGAAAAATGTATAAATAAAGAAACTTCTATTGACATCATCACTTGGTCATTCCGGGCATCGTGAAAAATCCGAATGTGCCCATATCCATTGATCCGGCCATTATGAATAAAACCCGGCAAAAAACAAGCCTGGTCAAAGCAAACACAAATTCTATAAAACGACAGACAAAGTCAAGACAATCCTGAACTTTCCAAAGACCAAAGAATAATATTCAACCCGCACGTTTTGTCCCACCAAACAGACTGTAAAGCAAATACTTACACATCTACCAAGGTTTAAAATACCGCATAAGTGAGCCTTGAGCCTTGTGAGCCCTGGAAACGCATCGGAACGACTCTTTTTCTTTGCAGAAAGACACCCGATTTATTTATTCCAAATTTTAATCCCATTTATGTACTGTGAGTCAACACCAGAATAGGATACTAAATGTTCTTTTGAGGCCGATCCATATCTAGACACAACTTCGTTAGCTGCCCCGGATTGAGCTGCTAGATCTATTGACTTTTTTCTTTTTGTCGTAACACTTTCTCCTAAAAAAGAAGTGTGACACTGCCAATAACCACATTTTAAAGTGCAGGTCCTGAGAAAACCTAAATCAACAGATATGGTAAAGCAGCCCACGCTATAACGTGGGAACTACCATGCCTATTCTTGTTGATTTTGTGTTTAGTTTCTCAAGCTTCGCACTTACAAGAGTAGCATAACGCTTCTTTATTTTCAAATGCATGGAAATGGTTACCCAAATCCGAGTACAGAATTACGGAAAAACATTTGAAAGAAGCGGTAAGATAAAAATATCTGTTTGATATTTGCTCTATTGTTTGGTAGGTTAGAAATAATTAATTACCTTTGCACCAACAAATCCCGCTCGCTTCCCGTAAGATTAGCGTACCCAGCGGGACATTTTTATTTATGGGAGTCAGGTATACAAATCGAGCCATAACCACGGAACAACAAATTGATATTCTCAAAGAAAGAGGTTTGCTTATTGATGATGTTGAGCGAGCTGTTAAAACCCTTGACATCATAAGCTATTTTCGTCTTGCTGGTTATTGGCGACATTTTGAAGCTGACCACACTACGCATCAATTTAGAGAAGGTTGTCGTTTTGCAGATATTATCGACCTGTATTCCTTTGATAAGCAACTTAGGGCTTTGCTCTTTACTGCCATTCAAACGATTGAAGTTGCTGTTCGCACAAAAATAATCAAGCACTTTGCTCTTGAATTTGGAGCATTTTGGTTTATGGACGAAAACTTTGCCACCAATGAGGCTCGTTTTGCTACCAATTTAGCTGTTATCCGTAAAGAGGTGGAACGCTCACACGATGATTTTATTACTGAGCATTTCCGCAAATACAACGAACCAGAGCTGCCTCCTGTATGGAAAACATTGGAGGCTATCTCAATGGGAACACTCTCTAAGCTCTATTCCAATTTTTCAAATGCCACGGCAAAACATGCTGTCGCAAGAGAGTTCGGTTTGAATCATCACAAATTTTTGAGAAGCTGGTTAGAGTGTCTTGCGGTGCTTCGTAATTGTTGTGCTCATCATTCACGACTGTCCAACCATGTCTTTCCAGTAAAAACAAAGATGCCAGAACGTATGCCAAATACATGGATTGCTGATTTCTCATTCCGAGAACAAACTCTTTATCCACAATTATGCTGTGTTGTGTATTGGCTCAACTCCATTGTTCTTGAAAATACATTCATTACCGATTTCAAGCAACTCTTGATAAGCCATCCATCAGTGAAAACTCGCTTGTTGGGCTTCCCTCGTAATTGGGAACAAGAGCCTTTGTGGAGGTAATAATATCTACAATAAAATTATTTCCAAAAAACAATAAGTAACAAACAATATCGGATAAAATATTGTACCTTTGTATTGGCTTAGACATTGAGCCCAAATAGAAGTGAAATATCGGAAACGAATTGCACCGAAAAAAAAGAATAAATCGCTCGTATTGACACCGTAGATGAGTTAATAATAACTAAAAGGGTTAAATATCCACCACTTAGAATATACCCTTAAAGGCTACGACCATATTTCCGGCTTACCACCAGTAAACTATTGATTAACTCTATCACCAAATAGCGGTGTAGGAAGGTATTGTACATCAATATGTCAATTATAGTAATCATCTCCTGACACCTCAATATGGTATTGTCGTCCCATGAAAGCAAAACCTGCGCCCATTTCCACAAGGAATTTCTCTACATGTTTCACCAAACCGATTTCTACATCACGCTCATTGTATTGGTCGGTAAAGGTCAGCATATCGAATATATACGGGTCTTTGAGCATTGATTTCACATCGTTTACTTCGGGAACAGGCAGGGTTTCAGTGAAATTGTTTGCCAACGCACCATGCTTGCCATAGTCATCAAGTTTGATAGCTTCTTGCAGATAGCGTGTATTCCAATGCGATGTAATACTTTGCACCATATACCAATACCGTGCGCGAATATCCTTGACTTGTTGTAAGAGTATCAGGTTATGCGTCCAGCCTAGATGTTTGATAGGAAAGGAAAAATTATATTCGCCTAATTGCGCAATCATTGATTGCGCAATTGAAGAATCAGCACCTTTCACCATCGTAAGTTCTTGATTGTATTCGTTGAAGAACTGTATCATACACTGCATGTTGCGCACAGAAAAACCCTTTATTTCGGAATAATCGTTCTTCAAGTCCACGGACAAGCGTTGCAAGGTTTTCTTGCCCCAACCATCTGCATCTTGACTTTGCCGCAACATACCTCCAATATCCCAATACATTCGGAGCATTTCTTCGTTGGCGGCATAAATCGCTCGTTGTTGGGCAACCAATACCCGCTGCTTGATTTTACGAAGCAGTGCCGCATAACCATTGAAATTATCTGCCAAGTTATCAATTGCTTGTTTATCTGTATTTTTAGTCATAATCTTCTTTGACATTTCCACAAAGTTACGCTTTTTATTCGATTGTACATCAAATTCTTACAATATTATTAGTTATACCCATTATGGACTATTTTCTCATTGAGAAACCTCTTTTTTCTGCTGTTGGTCATAATGTTATCTTACAACCGGTCTTTTCTTTTTAGCATTTCTATAAATTCGACCAAGTTATTTTCTTTTTTCCCATGATAAGTTGTCATCCAATAAACACAATGTTTCCATGACTTCCTGGATCGATGCAGTCATTTTAAAATCAAGAGAATACCGAGCGAACGGATAAGATACACTGTTTTCAACCTCAAATTATACGGAAAAACCCATACCTTTTTTATACCTTTGCCCCCAAAAGAAAACAACAGACATGGAACTATTCAATAAAATGATTGCCGCAGCCCTGAAGGTTTCCGTACATCAAGTAGACAATACATTATCTCTACTGGACGGGGGAGCTACCATCCCTTTCATAAGCCGATACCGGAAAGAGGCAACCGGAGGACTGGACGAAGTACAAATAGGCGAAATTAAAGACAGAAATGACAAGTTGTGTGAACTGGCCAAGCGAAAAGAAACTATTCTTTCTACCATAGAAGAACAGGGCAAACTGACAGAAGAATTGCGCAAACGCATTGAACAGAGTTGGGATGCCACCGAAGTGGAAGACATATATCTGCCCTATAAGCCGAAACGTAAAACCCGCGCCGAAGCGGCACGGCAAAAAGGACTGGAACCGCTTGCCACCTTACTGTTATTGCAACGCGAAAACCATCTGGACAGCCGTCTCCCCGCTTTTGTGAAAGGAGATGTGAAAGACGAAGAGGATGCGCTGAAAGGCGCGCGCGACATCATAGCCGAACAAGTGAGCGAAGACGAGCGCGCCCGCAACCAACTGCGCAACCAATTTCCCGACAAGCTGTCATCACCTCCAAAGTGGTGAAAGGCAAAGAGGAAGAAGCCGCCAAATACCGCGATTATTTCGATTTCAGCGAACCTTTGAAACGCTGTTCCTCCCACCGTCTGCTGGCTATCCGCCGGGGAGAGTCGGAAGGCCTGTTGAAAGTAAGTATAAGTCCTGATGACGAAGAGTGCGCCGGACGGCTGGAACAAATGTATGTCCGTGGCAACAATGAATGCAGCCGCCAGGTAGGCGAGGCAGTGCGTGATGCGTACAAGCGGCTTCTGAAGCCTTCCATCGAAACCGAATTTTCAGCCTTGAGCAAGGAGAAAGCCGACGAGGAGGCAATCCGCGTCTTCGCCGGAAACCTGAGACAGCTTCTGCTGGCTCCTCCTTTGGGACAGAAACGGGTCATGGGAGTTGATCCCGGCTACCGTACCGGATGTAAAATAGTCTGTCTGGACGCCCAAGGCTCTTTGCTGCACAATGAAACCATTTATCCGCATCCGCCTAAGAATGAATACTCACAGGCAGCCCGCAGCATCGTGAAATTGGTAGAACAATATCAGATAGAGGCAATCGCCATAGGCAATGGCACCGCCAGCCGTGAGACAGAACAATTCATCACTTCACAACGCTATGACCGTGAATTGCAAGTATTTGTAGTAAGCGAGGACGGAGCATCCATTTACTCGGCCTCGAAAACCGCCCGAGACGAGTTCCCTGAATACGACGTGACCGTGCGTGGAGCCGTATCCATAGGCCGCCGGTTGATGGACCCGCTGGCCGAACTGGTGAAAATAGATGCCAAATCTATCGGAGTGGGACAATACCAGCATGATGTGGACCAGACTTTATTGAAGAAGTCATTGGACCAGACAGTGGAAAGTTGTGTGAACCTGGTAGGTGTGAACCTCAATACCGCCAGCCGCCATCTGCTGACTTATATATCGGGACTAGGTCCTGCCTTGGCTCAAAACATTGTGGATTACCGCACCGAGAACGGGCCTTTCAGTTCACGCAAGGAATTATTGAAAGTACCCCGGATGGGAGCGAAAGCGTTTGAGCAATGCGCAGGGTTCCTGCGTATCCCACAAGCGAAGAATCCGCTGGACAACTCGGCCGTGCATCCCGAAAGCTATCCCATAGTGGAGCAGATAGCCAAAGACCTGAACTGCACCGTAGACGAACTGATAAAAAGCAAAGAACTGCGCAGCCGGATTGATATCAAGAAGTATGTCACCCCGACAGTGGGGCTTCCCACCTTGACAGACATCATGCAGGAATTGGACAAGCCGGGACGCGACCCACGGCAACAAATCCAAGTTTTTGAATTTGACAAGAATGTAAAGACCATAGAGGATTTGACTGAAGGAATGGAACTGCCCGGCATTGTGAACAATATTACCAACTTCGGTTGCTTTGTAGATATAGGAATCAAAGAGAAGGGTCTGGTGCACGTATCACAACTGGCCGACAAATTTGTGAGCGACCCCACCACCGTAGTCAGCATCCATCAGCATGTACGGGTGAAAGTGATGAGCATAGACCTAGAGCGCAAGCGCATCCAGCTCACTATGAAAGGATTGAATCAATAATTGCAACAAGGTAAAAAAGAATATGGAAGAAGATATAGAAACCTGCGGCTGGTTCGTTTTTTATAAGGATCAGCTGCTGATAGAGAAAGAACGGAATGTACACCATACCTTTCGGAACAGAGCCTCCCATGCCTGTTCCGGTGGGAAGCACTATCCACACCATCGGAGAGATAGAGGGACGCACTGCCAAGACTTTCTCCGTACATGCCCCGGTGCCCGGCAGCGAAAATGACCGCCACCTGATGATGGATCTCCGGAGTTCATACGACGTATTGCCTTGGGAAGAGTACAATGTGGGTGGAAAAGCCTTCCAGATACTGAATTGGGACAAGAACAGCCGCTATTGCCCCATGTGCGGCGTACCTACCGTACAGATTTCTCCTATTGCTAAAAAATGCCCCCAATGTCGTCAGGAAATTTATCCGCGCATCTCTCCTGCCATCATTGTATTGATACGCCGGGAAGACAGCATACTGCTGGTCCACGCCCGCAACTTCCGGGGAACCTTCAACGGTTTGGTAGCCGGTTTTCTTGAACCGGGCGAAACTTTGGAGGAATGTGTGCACCGCGAGGTACTGGAAGAAACAGGACTCCATATCAAAAACCTGAAATATTTCGGCAGCCAGCCGTGGCCTTATCCCAGCGGAATCATGATAGGCTTCACCGCCGATTATGAAAGCGGAAACATCAAACTACAACAAGAAGAACTGAATGCCGGCGCTTTCTATACCAAAGACAACTTGCCGGAGATACCCAAAAAGCTGAGCCTGGCAAGAAAACTGATTGATGCGTGGCTGGAGGAAAAGGATCATTTATAGAACGAGATGAGTCATGTTCCATCCATAAATACCTATTTATCGCTTGCAGAACTTAAAAATGTACTATCTTTGCAATATGGAATGGTTAAATAGCTTATTTTTTGAACACACGCCTTTACAGGCGGTTGTAATCCTCTCGATTATCATTGCCGTGGGGCTCGGTTTAGGTAAAATCCACCTGTTTGGCATTTCATTGGGAGTTACCTTCGTCTTTTTTGCCGGTATTCTGGCCGGACACCTGGGATTCTCAATCGACCCGAATATGCTGAATTACGCCGAGAGTTTCGGTCTTGTGCTTTTTGTATACGAACTGGGCTTGCAGGTAGGTCCCGGCTTTTTCAGTTCATTCCGTAAAGGCGGCGTACAGCTCAATATGCTGGGCATAGGCGTTATTCTGGCAGGTACGGTCATGACGGTGCTTTTCAGCAAACTGGGAGGCATACCGATGAGCGATATGGTAGGCATCCTTTGTGGAGCCACCACCAATACTCCCGCTTTGGGGGCCGCCCAACAGACATTGAAACAAATGGGGGAACCCGCCAGTGGCGCTGCGTTAAGTTGCGCCGTAACCTATCCGCTGGGAGTGGTAGGTGTTATTCTGGCCATGCTGCTGGTACGCAAATTATTTGTCCGTCCCTCAGATATCGACATTCACGAGCACGAGGACACCAATCAAACGTTCATTGCCACCTTCAAAGTGCACAATCCCGCCATTTTCAATAAAAGCATAAAAGAAGTAGCTTTATTAAGCTATCCTAAATTTGTTATCTCCCGTTTATGGCGGGAAGGTACGGTAAGCATCCCCACTTCCGAAAAAATACTGAAAGAGAATGATCGCCTGCTGGTTATCACCACCGAAAAGGACGCTCCCTCGCTCACGATTCTTTTCGGCGAACAGGAAAACCAGGATTGGAATAAAGAAGACATCGACTGGAATGCCATAGACAGCCAATTGATTTCCAAACATATCGTTATCAGCCGCCCCGAAATAAACGGGAAAAAACTAGGCTCTTTACGTCTGCGCAACAGCTATGGCATCAACATCAGCCGTGTGATGCGCAGCGGGGTACAACTGCTTGCCACACCGGGGCTGATCCTCCAACTGGGCGACCGGCTGACCGTAGTGGGAGAAGCCAAAGCCATAGAGAATGTGGAAAAAGTATTGGGCAATGCGGTTAAAACGTTGAAGGACCCTAATCTTGCCGCCATTTTTATAGGTATTGTACTGGGATTGATACTAGGCTCCATCCCTATCGCCATCCCCGGCATCAGCACTCCCGTTAAATTAGGCCTGGCAGGCGGACCTATCGTAGTAGGAATTCTTATCGGATGCTTTGGCCCCCGTTTCCACCTCATCACTTATACCACCCGGAGTGCCAACCTGATGCTGCGCGGTATCGGGTTATCCCTCTATCTGGCTTGCCTGGGACTGGATGCAGGCGCACATTTCTTCGAGACAGTGATGCGCCCCGAAGGAGCCATCTGGATAGCTGTAGGCTTCGCCATCACCTTTATTCCGGTAGTCATTATGGCATTAGTGGCCCTCCGCATAAGCCACCTCGACTTCGGAAGCACCTGTGGCATGCTGTGTGGAAGCATGGCAAACCCTATGGCATTGAACTATGCCAATGACACGTTACCCGGTGATAATCCGGCAGTGAGTTATGCCACCGTATATCCGCTGTCCATGTTCAGCCGGGTCATTATAGCCCAATTAATACTTATGTTTTTTATATAATTTCCAGCTATGAACGCTTATAATTCTATCACACCGGAAACCATACAGGAAGATATGCGATACCTGCAACTGCTGTCGCATAGTTTCCCCACTATAGCCGATGCCAGTACGGAAATAATCAACCTGGAAGCTATTCTGAACCTGCCTAAAGGTACAGAACATTTCCTTGCCGACCTGCACGGAGAGTACGAGGCATTCCAGCATGTATTGCGGAATGCTTCCGGGGCCATCAAAAGAAAAGTAAATGAAATATTCGGCAATACCCTGCGCGAGAATGAAAAAAAAGAACTATGTACGCTGATTTATTATCCGGAACAAAAACTGGATCTGGTAAAAGCAGTGGAAACGGATTTGGACGACTGGTATGTCATCACGTTGAACCAACTGGTACGTGTATGCCAGAATGTATCCTCCAAATATACCCGTTCCAAAGTGCGGAAGTCGCTTCCCAAAGAATTCTCGTATATCATTCAGGAGTTGTTGCACGAAAACTCAATGGTTCCCAACAAACAGGCGTATATTAATGTCATCATCAGCACCATCATTTCTACCCGCCGCGCCGATGACTTTATCATTGCCCTATGCAACCTCATCCAACGGCTCACCATAGACACACTGCATGTGCTGGGTGATATATTCGACCGTGGCCCTGCCCCCCACCGCATTATGGACATATTATGCGATTATCATAATTTCGACGTACAATGGGGAAACCATGACATTTTATGGATGGGAGCCGCAGCCGGCAACGACTGCTGTATGGCAAACGTGCTACGCCTGGCCATGCGTTATGGCAACCTTGCCGCTCTGGAGGACGGATATGGCATCAACCTTCTGCCCCTGGCCACCTTTGCCATGGAAACATACGCTGATGATCCCTGCACCCTGTTCGGACCGAAAGTAGAGAAAGAAGACTGTACGTACAATGCCAAGACGCTGCGCATGATAGGCCAGATGCACAAAGCAATCAGTGTTATCCAGTTCAAGCTGGAAGCGGAGATTATCAGGCGCCGCCCCGATTTCGAGATGGACGACCGTATGCTGCTACACCGTATAGACTTCGAGCGTAAGACCATCACAATGCCCAATGGAAAAGAATATGAGCTGAAAGACAGTTTTCTTCCTACGGTAGATCCTGCCGATCCTTATAAGCTGACAGACGAAGAACGGGAAATTATGAACAAACTCCATCGTTCATTTGTCAGCAGTGAGAAATTGAAAAAACATATCCGCTGCCTGTTCCGTTACGGATGCATGTACACGGTGAGCAACTCAAATCTGCTGTTCCACGCCTCCATTCCCTTGAATGCCGACGGTACGCTGAAAGATGTGTCCATAGCCGGAAAAACGTACAAGGGAAAAGCCTTGCTGGAAAAGTAGGGCATTTGATCCGTACCGCCTTCTTCGCTGAGGAAGACAACGAGGACAGACCCTTTGCTGTAGACTATGTATGGTACTTGTGGTGTGGCAAAGACTCCCCTGCTTTCGACAAAGACAAAATGGCTACTTTTGAACGTTACTTCTTAAAAGAGAAAGAGTTGCACAAGGAAGTGAAAGGTCACTATTACAGCCTGCGCAATGAAGAAAGTATGTGACATGCTGCTGGACGAGTTCGGCGTGATAGGAACACACCGCCATATCATCAACGGGCATGTACCCGTAAAAACCATCCAAGGTGAGAATCCGATAAAAGCAAACGGCAAGATGATGGTCATAGACGGAGGATTCTCTAAAGCGTATCATTCGGAAACCGGAATTGCCGGATATACACTGGTATACCATTCGCGCGGATTCCAACTGGTACAGCACGAACCGTTCACCTCAATGCAAAAAGCCATTGAAGAAGGGCAGGATATCAAATCGAGCACTCAGATAGTAGAAATGAGCACCCAACGCATGATGGTAAAGGACACTGACAAAGGACGGGAACTGGTGACACAGATCAACGATTTAAAGAAATTGCTGATGGCCTACCGGACAGGACTTATCAAGGAGAAATCCATATAAACAGATTATCCGCAATCATACTACCGGATAATAAATGAAAGTTTATTGCCCTATGATTGCGGATAAAAAAATAAAGCCCGTATCAGACTCACGTCTACCGGGCTTTTGGATTACCGAACAAAAATATCGTTATACAATCTTGTCATCGCCGAATCGGGGAAAACCACCGTCGGCTTGAACGATTTAGCTTCCTCAAAATCCATCATGGCGTATGACATGATAATCACAATGTCACCCACCTGTACTTTCCGGGCAGCAGCCCCATTCAGACAAATACATCCCGAACCGCGCTCACCCTTAATAATATAAGTTTCAAACCTCTCGCCGTTATTATTATCCACAATGTGCACTTTCTCGCCGGCAATCATGTTGGCGGCATCCATCAAGTCCTCGTCAATCGTAATACTACCCATGTAATTCAAATTGGCTTCCGTTACACGGACACAATGCAGTTTCGACTTTAATACCTCAATCATCATAATTCTAATGGTTAACGATCACTATCCCTTATATTTTATATTATCTATCAAACGTACCTCTCCGCAAAATACCGTAATGCAACCTACTGCATAATCCGTATCTTCCCAATCCGTTATTTTCTGAAGCGTAGTGCCGTCTACTATTTCAAAATATTCCAGACGCAAACCCGGAGCGGCAGCAATCGCATCTTCTACAAACTTCTGAGTCTCAGCGACCGGATGAGATTTTGCAAAAGTACAACTCTTAAATAAAGTCTGCGAAATATTCAGCGCATACTCTCTCTCCACCGCAGAAAGCCGTGCATTGCGGCTGCTCAATGCCAGCCCGTCTTCCTCACGCACAATAGGACAACCTACAATTTCCAGTCCGTTGAACCCTATCTGTTTCACCATTTCACGAATAATAGCCAACTGCTGGAAATCTTTCTCGCCGAAATAAGCACGGGTAGGATTTACAATCATAAACAGCTTGCTCACTATCTGGCATACTCCATTGAAATGTCCCGGACGGAAACGGCCTTCCATCACTGTGTCCAACGGCGCATAGCTGAACTGCCGGGTATCAGGCTCAGGATAAATCTCTTCTACAGACGGAGCAAAAACAAAAGCCGCCCCTACTTTTTCCAACAATTCACAATCGGCATCCAATGTACGCGGATATTTTGCCAAGTCATTTTTGTCGTTAAACTGGGTAGGATTCACAAAATCACTTACCACCACTACATCATTTTCTGCAACAGCACGTTTCACCAACGAAGCGTGTCCGGCATGGAGTGCACCCATCGTAGGTACCAGACCTATTGTCTTTCCCTCACTACGCAGGGCATCCAGCTCTGACTGAAGCTCTTTGATTGTTTGAACTAACTTCATCTTTTTATCTCTTTTGTTTGAGTAGTTTCATTTAAAACGGCTGCAAAGTAAACCATTATTTGGGAGATAACGAAGAAAAAAAAGAATTTTAATTAATGATGAGTAATTAGTAATAAGCGGTTAATACCTTGCAGATATGGCGCAATAAGCCCTCTTCAGCCACCGGCGGGCCACTTGTTCTTTCCCGTTTTTCACCTAATTCCGCAAGACATCGGCCATTAACTTCAAATTGCTAACGACTAATTACCAGCCACTTAACATATCATAAGGAATTATTATTCCTCGTTTCTTGCCACTCTCATCTATTTTTTTTATATCTTTGCAAAATGATTATGAGCAACAAAGTTAAGATGAAGGCAAATAAAGTTTTATTTATTACACAAGAGATTACCCCTTACGTTCCCGAATCCGAAATGGCAAACATGGGAAGATTTCTTCCTCAGGCTATTCAGGAAAAAGGCAGAGAAATCAGAACTTTTATGCCAAAATGGGGCAATGTCAATGAACGCAGAAACCAATTACACGAAGTCATCCGCCTGTCCGGCATGAATTTAATCATAGACGATACGGACCATCCGCTGATTATCAAGGTAGCATCTATCCAAGCTGCACGTATGCAGGTTTACTTCATTGACAATGACGACTATTTCCAGCACCGCCAAATGGTAGCTGACGAAAACGGTGTAGAATACAAAGACAATGACGAACGTGCTATTTTTTATGCACGCGGCGTATTGGAAACGGTAAAGAAATTACGCTGGTGTCCGGACATTATCCATTGCCAAGGGTGGATGAGTGCATTTGTACCTCTTTATATCAAGAAGGCTTATCAGGATGAACCGTCATTCAGAGACTCAAAAGTAGTATTTTCGGTATTTGAAGATGATTTCAAATCGGACTGCGAAGGTAATCTGACTGAAAAACTCATGCTGAAAGGCATTGAAAAGAATGATGTGGAAAGCATCGTCAAATCTCCGGCAAATTACGAGGAGCTGTGCAAACTGGCCATTGCCTACTCCGACGGTGTGATACAAAACAGCGAAAAAGTGAACGAGAATGTCATGAAATTCGCCCGTGAATCGGGTGTGCCCGTGCTCGACTATCAGCCTGCCGATACCTATGTAGATGCTTTCAATGAGTTCTATGACAAAGTATGGGAGTTTGAAAAGAAATAACTCACTAAGAATAATAAAGATGAAAATCAAATACTTATGCGCATTGTTGTTGGCTGCACTTATTTATAGTTGCGATGATTCAACAACCGGCATCGGGACTGATCTTATCCCCGGTGGAGATAAGATTCCGGCAAATACAGACAGTTATGAGTTTACCACCAAATCTCTGTTGGCCGACTCCGTTTATGCACGTACCAGTACTGCATATTTAGGACGATATACCGATGAGCAATTTGGAGAATTTACTGCCGACTTTATAGCACAGTTCACCTGTATGGACAACTTCAAATTTGAAGAAGAGCTGACCAAAGTCATCGGAGTAAATATAAGTCTGCAATACGGGTCTTTCTTTGGCGACTCACTGAATGCCATGCGCTTACAGGTTGACACATTGGACAAGGTTATTCCTGAAAAAGAACTAAGCACTTTCTATACCAGTGTGGATCCTAAAGATTATTATAACGAAAAAGGAAAGCCTATCGCTGTAAAGCCTATTCGGCAGTAGGTCCGTCTACAAGCAAAGATGAAACTACAACCACAAGCAGCGGTGTCAAGCAAAGAACAATTATACAGACTATCAAATTGCCCAATTCATTAGGCGATCACATCTTCAACAAATACAAGGAGAACAAAGAGTATTTCAAGACTCCTGAAAGTTTTATCAAGAATGTATTAAAGGGAGTTTACATTCGCTGTACTCATGGCGACGGAACCATTTTATACATTGACGGTTTAAGCCTGAATCTTAATTTTGAAGCCCTGATAGAAAGTTCTTCCGGCAAGCGGGATTCGTTGGTTTACAAATCCTATTTCTTTGGAGCAACCAAGGAAGTGATACAAGCCAACCACTTCAGTAACGGTAACAGATTGGAAGAGTTAGCCCAAGATCCGGACCATACTTACCTCAAAAGTCCGGCAGGTATTTTTACAGAAGCGACTTTCCCCATTGCAGAGATTTACAATGAACATAAAAGAGATACGCTAAATGGTGTAAATGTATCATTCACACGCTACAACGAGAAAGAGTCCAAATACAAAATGGGCATCCCCCAATATGTATTGATGGTCAGAAAGAAAGATATGTTCTCGTTCTTTGAAGAAAACAAGATTATCGATAACAAGACTTCTTTCTTAAGTTCATATAGCAGCAGTAACAATACATACACCTTTACCAACATCGCTCCCTTAATCACTTACTGCATTGAGGAACGGAAAAAAGGCATAACAGCAGCAGGTGGAGATCCTGAAAAGGAAGAAGACGGAAAAGAATGGGACGCTAAAAATCCGGACTGGAACAGAGTTGTCATCATACCTGTCAAAGCAGTATCCAATTCAAACAATGAAATAGTTGAAATATCCAACAGCTTAGGTATGGAAAGCGCTATGTTAAAAGGTGGAACGAATCCTGAGAATAAGCTGAAAATGCAAATCTTCTACACTACATTTTAAGACTTTTTTATTTAACCAAATAAAGAACAGGCGGCAACTACAGCAATATAGTTTCCGCCTGTTTAATTTACTCCACCGTAATCATACCACACCGGATGATAAATGGAAATTCATGGAACGCAAATATCCCATCAACACTTCACACCATGATTGAGAATGACCATAAAAACAGACTATATAAAATAAGCCGGCAAAATCCTTTTCACGGATCCTGCCGGCTTATTTATGTTTATGGGAATCCTCTATCCCCTAGAAAGGCAAATCATCCTTCTCGTCTGTCGCGGCAAAATCTACCGGTGCAGCGGGAGCAGCATTCATGGGAGGAAACGGAGCATCCGGTGCAACAGGTCCCTGGGCACCCACACGCTCTACTTTCCACGCACGGATACTGTTGAACCAACGACCATTCCACTCGCGGGCATCCACATCAAAAAACACATTCAACTCTTCACCTGCCTGAATATTAAATTGCGCTATCTTATCTGCTCCAAATACGTCAAAACACATTTTTTTAGGATATTGATCATGCGTTTCAATTACGTATTCTTGTACTTTCCATTCATTTCCTGTCTTTGAAACTCCTCCTCTCGGTTCGAGGACTGCTATTACTTTTCCTGCTAATTCCATATTACGTTATTTAAATTCGCCACGAAAGTACACTTTTCCTTGCGAGTAAACTAATTTTTTCGCCATTTTTTGCGCTTGAACCATAATCTTTTCGTAACTTTGGCAGTTAAATGAATATAGAGATATAGAATATAAATATAATAATATAAAACTATGAAGTTCATCGTTTCAAGTACTGGATTATTCAGTCATTTACAAGCTATTAGCCGAGTAATCAACTCCAAAAATTCGTTACCTATTCTTGATTGTTTCTTAATGGAACTGACTGACGGAACGTTGTCGCTCACTGCCTCTGACAGCGAAACGACCCTGTCCACTTCTTTGGAAGTAAATGAAAGTGACGGTGACGGACGCTTTGCCGTTTCTTCAAAAACCATACTCGAAGCCCTGAAAGAAATACCCGAACAACCACTGACTTTCCTGGTAAATACAGAGAATCTGGAAATCACCGTACAATATCAGAATGGTAAATACAGCCTGATGGGACAAAATGCCGACGAATATCCGCAGGCTCCCGCATTAGGCGCAAATGCGGTACACGTAACAATGGGCGCTCCGGTGATGCTGGCAGGTATCAACCGTTCCTTGTTCGCTACTGCCGATGACGAGTTACGTCCGGTAATGAATGGTATTTATTTTGATATCACTACCGAAGACATCACTTTCGTAGCCTCAGACGGGCACAAATTAGTACGCAATAAAACATTTGTGGCACACGGCGATGAAAAAGCCGCTTTCATTCTGCCCAAGAAACCGGCAACCCTGCTGAAGAACCTGTTGCCGAAAGAACAAGGAGATGTGCAAATTGATTTTGACGACCGTAACGCTACGTTTACATTAGAAAACTACAGCATGATATGCCGTCTTATCGAAGGACGCTATCCCAATTATAATTCAGTAATTCCGCAGGATAATCCGCACAAGGCCACCATTGACCGCATGATGCTGATCAGTGCGCTCCGCCGTGTATCTGTATTCTCATCACAAGCAAGCAGTTTGATAAAACTCCGCCTCAGTGAAAATCAGATCCAGATCTCCGCACAAGACATAGATTTCTCCACCTCAGCAGAAGAAACACTGACTTGCCAATATACAGGAAGCCCCATGAGCATCGGCTTTAAATCAACATTCCTGATCGATATTTTAAACAATATCTCGGCACAGGAAATACTTTTCGAACTGGCTGATCCTTCACGTGCGGGTGTTATTGTTCCTGTAGAACAGGAAGAAAAAGAAGACCTGCTGATGCTGCTGATGCCTATGATGCTGAACGACTAAAAACGACACGCCACCATGTGGCGGAAAAACAATATATAATACAAGCTGAAAATGAAATTGAACTTGAAGAATCCTATTGTTTTTTTCGATTTGGAAACAACGGGAACAAATATAAACACAGACAGAATAGTGGAAATATGCTATCTGAAGGTGTACCCAAACGGCAACGAAGAAACGAAGACCATGCGTATCAATCCGGGAAATGCATATTCCCGAACAATCTTCTGCCATCCACGGTATTTATGACGCAGATGTGGCGGACTGCCCTACTTTCAAGGAAGTGGCAAAGAGATAGCCCGGGACATTGAGGGATGTGACCTTGCCGGTTTCAATTCCAATCGTTTCGACATTCCGGTTTTGGCCGAGGAGTTCCTGCGCGCAGGAGTAGACATTGACATGATGAAACGAAAATTCATTGACGTGCAGGTGATTTATCACAAACTGGAACAGCGCACCCTGTCTGCCGCCTATAAATTCTATTGCGGAAAGAATCTGGAAGATGCCCATACAGCCGAAGCCGACACACGTGCCACATACGAAGTACTGAAATCCCAATTGGACCGCTATCCGGAAGAATTGCAAAACGATATGGCATTTCTAGCCGAATATTCAAGTTTCAACAAGAACGTAGATTTCGCCGGACGCATTGTTTATGATGACAAAGGCGTGGAAGTCTTTAATTTTGGGAAATACAAAGGAATGTCGGTCAGCGAAGTATTACAAAAAGATCCGGGCTACTACAGCTGGATACTGAACGGTGACTTTACGCTGAACACGAAAAACGTACTGACAAAAATCAGACTACGTGAATCGGGAATGATGAAATGAGTATGAAAGGAAAAAAAATCGTACTAGGTATAACCGGAAGTATAGCCGCCTATAAAGCGGCTATACTCATTCGCGGACTTATTAAGAAGGGAGCGGAAGTACAAGTCGTGATTACCCCCGCAGGCAAAGAATTCATCACACCTATCACTTTGTCTGCATTAACAAGCAAACCTGTTATCAGCGAGTTTTTTGCCCAGCGTGACGGGACATGGAACAGCCACGTTGATTTGGGACTATGGGCGGATGCCATGATTATCGCTCCGGCTACCGCATCCACTATTGGTAAAATGGCCAACGGAATAGCGGACAATATGCTGATCACGACTTATCTGTCAATGAAAGCTCCCCGTATTCGTAGCTCCGGCAATGGATCTGGATATGTTCGCACACCCTTCCACCCGGAAGAATCTGGACACGCTCCGTTCTTACGGAAATCATATTATAGAACCGGCAGAAGGGGAACTGGCAAGCCATCTGGTAGGAAAAGGCAGAATGGAAGAACCGGAAAAAATAGTGGAAATTCTGGAAGCTTTCTTTGCCAAACAACAAGACATGGCCGGAAAGAAAGTAGTCATTACCGCCGGTCCAACCTACGAGAAAATAGATCCGGTACGCTTTATCGGCAATTATTCTTCAGGAAAAATGGGATTCGCACTTGCCGAGGAATGCGCTTCACGTGGAGCGGAAGTATCGCTAATCAGCGGACCGGTAACGATTCAGGCCCATCACCCTAACATCCGCCGCATAGATGTGGAAAGTGCCGGAGAAATGTACGAAGCCGCCATCCGCGAGTTTCCTACAGCTTCGGCCGGCATCCTGTGTGCGGCAGTGGCCGACTTTACCCCGGAAACCGTAGCCGGTCATAAAATCAAAAGAGAGAAAGATAATTTAACACTGCAACTGAAACCCACACAAGACATTGCCGCCGCACTGGGAAACCGGAAAAAAGACGGACAGACATTAGTGGGATTTGCCTTGGAAACAAATGATGAAACAAAAAATGCACAAAGAAAACTGGAACGTAAGAACCTTGATTTCATTGTACTGAACTCATTGAACGACCAAGGAGCCGGGTTTCGTTGTGACACCAACAAAATAACGATTATAGACCGTCAGGGAGCAACTCCTTATCCGCTGAAAAGCAAACAGGAAGTAGCAAGGGATATTATTGACAGACTGGTAAATAATAAATAATTTCTTAATTTGCCACGTTGCCAATGTGCTAATGCGCTAATTACCATGCGGAATACAACAGCGCAGCAAATTAGCAAATTGACAAATCAGCAAATTATTAAAAAGGAGCAAGAATATGCTGCAATCTATCTATATACAGAATTATGCATTGATTGATACATTGGATATCAGTTTCACCCCCCGGCTTCTCTGTCATCACCGGAGAGACCGGCGCCGGTAAATCGATTATTCTAGGCGCTATCGGCTTGTTACTGGGACAACGGGCCGATATCAAAGCGATCAAGAAAGGCGCCAATAAATGTATTGTAGAAGCACGTTTCAACATCTCCGCCTATCAGATGGAGCCTTTCTTTACCCAAAGAGATTTGGAATATGATCCGGATGAATGTATTATCCGCCGCGAGTTATATGCATCAGGTAAAAGCCGCGCATTCATAAACGATACTCCGGCCTCATTGGCGCAGATGAAGGAACTGGGCGAGAAACTGATAGATGTACATAGCCAGCATCAAAACCTGTTGCTCAACAGTGAGGGATTCCAATTGAATGTATTGGATATCCTGGCACAAGATGACAACGAACTTTCAGCATACAAGGATATTTATACCGAGTACAGAAACGTATGCAAACAGCTGGCCGACTTCATAACGCAAGCCGAGCAAAGCCGGAAGGATGAAGATTACATCCGGTTCCAACTGGAACAGCTGGATGATGCAAACCTTCAGGAAGGAGAACAAACCGAACTGGAACAGGAAGCCGAAACCTTGAATCATGCCGAAGAGATAAAAGCGGGTTTGTACAAAGTGGACCAAATAATGGCTTCGGAAGATGCCAGCCTGTTATCCGCTACCAAAGAATGTATGCAAACCCTGCATAACATAGCGAGAGTGTACACACGTGCCCAGGAATGGATAGGGCGTTTAGACAGTTGTTACATAGAACTGAAAGATCTGTCGCATGAAATAGCAGGCGCACAGGAGGAAGTGGAGTTCAACCCCACCCGTCTGGATTATGTAAATGAACGCCTGAACTTAATCTACTCTTTGCAACAGAAGCATCACGTACAAACAATAGAGGAATTGATAGCCGTGCAAACCGACTATCATGAGAAGCTGAACGCCATCACTTCTTTTTTGATGACCGTATAGCAGAACTTACCGCCCAAAAAAGAAACGCTATATGACAAAGTGATAAAGCAAGCTGCTGTGTTGACAAAACTCCGTTCCCAATCGGGCAAGCACATTGAAAGACAGATGCAAAGCCTGCTGGTTCCTCTCGGTATGCCCAATGTGCGCTTTGTGGTGGAACTGAATCCGCGCAAGGAACCGGACAGTAAAGGGATGGACAGTGTGACATTCCTGTTTTCGGCCAACAAGAATGGAACATTACAAAATGTAGCTTCCGTAGCATCGGGTGGTGAGATTGCCCGTGTCATGCTTTCGCTGAAAGCCATGATAGCCGGAGCTGTGAAACTGCCTACTATCATCTTTGATGAAATAGACACCGGAGTTTCCGGTTCCATCGCCGAGAAAATGGCGCTCATCATGCAGGAGATGGGAAAACAAAACCGTCAGGTCATCAGCATCACCCACCTGCCCCAGATTGCAGCACGCGGCATCACTCATTATAAAGTATATAAGGAAGATACGGAAACAGGCACCAACAGCCACATCCGCCGCCTGACTGATGAAGAAAGAGTAAAAGAAATTGCCAATATGCTAAGTGGGGCTACCTTGACAGAGGCAGCCCTGAACAATGCAAAGGCGCTGATAAGTGGCTAGTGCCAATTACCACTAACCACCTGTCACTAACCATTAACCACTTATTAAATATGTTAGAAAAGAATGAAATGATTTTCGGTGTACGCGCTGTTATTGAAGCCATACAAGCCGGAAGAGAGATAGATAAAGTATTGGTGAAGAAAGATATACAGAGCGAACTGTCCAAAGAACTGTTTACCTGCTTGAAAAATACCCTCATCCCTGTTCAGCGTGTACCCGTGGAGCGTATTAACCGTATTACCCGGAAAAACCATCAGGGAGTTGTAGCATTCATCTCCTCTGTCACCTACCAGAAAACAGAAGATCTGGTACCTTTCCTGTTTGAAGAAGGAAAAACACCCCTATTCGTCATGCTGGATGGAATTACCGATGTACGTAACTTCGGAGCCATTGCCCGTACCTGCGAATGTGCCGGTGCAGATGCCATTATTATTCCCTCGAAAAACAGTGTCAGTGTCAATGCCGACGCAATGAAAACATCAGCAGGAGCTCTGCACACTCTTCCCGTATGCCGCGAACAAAATCTGACTAATACCATCAAGTATCTGAAAGACTGCGGATTCAAGATTGTAGCAGCCACGGAAAAAGGTGATTATGATTACACCAAAGCAAACTATAAAGATCCTGTATGTATCATTATGGGAGCCGAGGACACAGGTGTTCCCTACGAACACCTTTCCCTGTGCGATGAATGGATCAAAATACCGTTAATGGGTAAAATAGAATCATTGAACGTATCGGTTGCCGCAGGTATTCTGATTTATGAAGCTGTAAAGCAACGCGGCTTCACAGAAGACAAAACGGCATCCGCTTTATAAATACCGTATCATCGTTAACAAACAACTAACTATATCATGAAGAAAGTACTTTTGATACTGGCATGCGGCATAGCCGCCCAGCTAAGCTATGCACAAGCAACCCCAAAGTGGGCCGGCAAAGCTAAAAAAGCCGTTTTTTCCATCGTTACATACGATAAAGATAACAAAATCAAGAATACAGGAAATGGATTCTATATCAATGAAAATGGAACGGCATTATCCGATTATACCCTGTTTGAAGGAGCCGAACGTGCAGTAATCATTAATGCGGACAGTAAAGAATTGCCTGTATTGCGTATCTTGGGAGCCAACTCCATGTATGACATCGTAAAATTTAATACTGAAACCGATAAAAAGACCATAGCATTAAAATCGGCATCACAGCCGGCATCGGTAGGTGAAACAGTCTATCTGCTACCCTACTCGACTCAAAAAGCGGCAACCTGCCAGACAGGGACCGTCACCAAAGTAGACACCATCGGCGACAAGGCATATTACTATACACTGGCAATGACAACCAACGAAAAAACAGTAAGTTGCCCTATTATGAATGCCAATGGAGAAGTATTAGGTTTAATCCAAAAAAACGCATCGGATGAAGCCAAGGAAAGTTATGCCATCGGAGCTACATACGGTGCCTCGCTGAGCATCACCGCCCTTTCTTTGAACGATATGTCACTGAATAAAATCGGCATCAAAAAAGGACTGCCCGAAACAGAAGACCAAGCACTGGTGTACCTGTTCATGGCATCTTCACAACAAAATCAGGACGAATATATCACCACATTAAACGATTTCCTGGAACAATATCCCAACAGCGCGGACGGATATATACGCCGTGCCACTACTTATATGGGATTTAATGATGATGAACACAACGCTTTGGCAGATGCCGACCTGAAGAAAGCACTGGAAGTGACAGCCAACAAGAGTGAAACGCAATATAATATCGCTAAATTAATTTATTCGTACACCATCTCTTTAGGTGACAAGAAACCATACGGTGACTGGAGTTACGACAAAGCTCTCTCCATTATTCATGATGCCATGCAGGCCGACAACCAACCCATTTACACACAATTGGAGGGAGACATTCTGTTTGCTATGAAAAAATATCCTGAGGCATACGCCGCTTATGAGTGAACCAGTCTTCCATAGCCTCTGCCGCTACATTTTACTCGGCAGCCAAAACCAAACAACTGATTGAAGGAACAGATATGAACGAGGTTATTGCCTTGATGGATAGTGCTGTGGCACGTTTCACCAAGCCTTATACATCGGAAGCGGCTCCTTATTTCTATGAACGGGCAGAGATAAAAGCCCAGACAGGCAAATACCGTGAAGCGGTAATAGATTATGATACTTTTTATGATGCCATCGGTGGACGCGTTACAGCCGCCTTTTATCTGCAACGCGAACAGGCGGAAATACAATGTAAAATGTATCAGCAAGCTATCAACGACATTAATAAAGCAGTAGAAATGACTCCTGAGGATGTAGCCATGTGGGTGGAAAAAGGTTCGGTGCATCTACGTGTAGGGCAACATAACGAAGCAATAGAAGCATTGGAAAAGGCTATCTCTTTAGACCCGAAAGCCGCAGCCGCATATCGTATGCTGGGATACTGCCAGATACAATTAAAGAAAAACAAAGAAGCCTGTGCAAATTTTGCCAAAGCAAAAGAACTGGGCGATGAAGTGGTAGACGGACTGATACAGAAGTATTGCAAATAATACCGGGAAGCTCCATCTGAAATCCGCGAATCTTGCTACATGATTTCTGAAATCTTGTTGCATGATTCGCGGATTTTTGCTACAAGATTTCAGGAAACATTCCCTGTCATTCATGAAAAAGCAGGAAAGAAAAAAATCATCTACTTATCTTCCAACTGCCGTATAATCAGTACCCGTTTCGTATCTTCCGTCACCCGGAAACGGTCATCGCTACGCTCTCCTACCAGCCATACAATCCGGTCTGCTGAGCAAACCACATACTGATTTTCTTTCTGGAAAAGAGAAAACTTACGATCTGTCAGATAATCGCTGACCTTCTTTTTCCTTCTTTCATTCCGAAAGGAACAAACTTATCCCCCTGCCGCCATTTACGCACCGTGAGAGGTAGTACCACCTTATCCGCATCCAAACAGGCCGTATTCTTATTCCTGGGGATGACAAAGTCCGGCATTATTTCCTGCGTTTCCATTGCAAGCCGGAATGGGGGCACATTTTCCTCCACTTCCTCATCCGCCGGCTTCCTCCTGCGAATAATCAGCTCCGTCCTGTCGCGCAGCACCTCCCATCCGGCAGAAACGAATCTTTTTCCCGACTGGGCAGACAAACTGCGGAATACATCTCCTACCTGAACGGAATTGAAACCTAACGGATGAAGAATCTCAAACAGCAAAGCCGCCGGAGCACTCTCTTCCATCAAACGAGAAATAAGAATATGGCCGGACTTTTCCATCACCCTTTCTTTCCCCGCCTCTATTTCCTTATTATATATAAGAGAAACATCAGTCAGACGTCTGGATGTTTCAGCTATACTTTCACTGACAGAAGGATTCAGCTCACGCAACATCGGAAGAATATTCAGACGGATTTTATTACGCATATATTCATCTTGCAGATTGGTACTGTCTGTAACATAACCTTGACGCAAACAACGCAAATAATCCAAAATATCCTGACGGCTCACCTCCAACAAAGGCCGTACAATGCAGCCGTTATGCGGACTGATACCTTTCAAGCCATTGATTCCCGCGCCACGTATCAAATTCAATAAAAAAGTTTCCACACTATCGTCCCGATGATGGGCTACGGCAATAACAGCCATCCCCCTCTCCTTACGCAGTTGTTCGAACCAATCATAGCGCATTTCGCGAGCTGCCATCTCAATAGAAACATGATGCCTTGAAGCATAAGCAACTGTATCAAAATGAGTAACATGCAAAGTCACTCCCAGCCCTTTACACAACTCATTGACAAACCTTTCATCTCTATCGGACTCCTCACCACGAAGATGGAAGTTACAATGGGCAGCCTCACAATGATACCCTAAAACAAGCAAGACACGCAACAAAGCTACCGAATCCGCTCCGCCACTCAATGCCACTAACACCTTATCATGCAAAGTGAAAAGTTGTTTTTCCTCTATATACTTCTGAATATTCCAATGAAACATGACACAAAGATAAGGGTTCTGCAAGACAAAAACAAAGTGCCTGTTCTTTATTTAAAAACAATCTAAATAGTTTGCATACTTCTAAGTAATAACTTATCTTTGCGAAAAATTTAAAACAAGATGCGTTTATCCGAATTAAGAACAGGAGAAAAAGGCGTAATAGTCAAGGTGTTAGGTCACGGTGGTTTCCGCAAGCGAATCGTTGAAATGGGTTTTATTAAAGGAAAAACCGTAGAGGTAATCTTGAACGCCCCTTTGAAAGACCCTATAAAATACAGACTACTAGGTTACGAGATCTCTCTCCGAAGACAAGAGGCAGATATGATTGAGGTGGTAAGCGAGCAGGAAGCACGCACGATGCAGAACCCTTACCATGGTTCCATAACAGAAGATGTACCCGTGTCCGAATCAGAACTGGTGGCACTGGCAAAAGGCAAACGCCGTACAATCAATGTAGCCTTAGTAGGTAATCCTAATTGTGGAAAGACTTCGCTATTCAATATTGCATCCGGCGCCCATGAACATGTAGGAAACTACAGTGGTGTGACAGTAGATGCCAAAGAAGGTTTTTTCGACTTCCAAGGTTATCATTTCCGTATTGTAGATTTACCCGGAACCTATTCTCTTTCAGCCTATACTCCGGAAGAACTTTATGTACGCAAACATATCATTGAAGAAACTCCGGATGTAATCATCAATGTGGCAGACTCTTCCAACCTGGAACGTAATTTCTATCTTACCACCCAATTGATTGACATGAATGTGCGTATGGTCATCGCACTGAATATGTATGACGAACTGGAAAGCAGCGGCAACAAACTGGATTACATCAAGTTAAGCCAATTGATCGGAGTGCCTATGATACCTACTGTCTGCCGGCGGGGTGAAGGCATAGACCAACTGTTTCATGTTATCATCGGTATTTACGAAGGCGGGGATTTCCTGTCACAAAAGGGCGAAATACGTTCTGAAATTCTGGAAGATCTGAGAGACTGGCACAAAACCTATGTACCCGACCACGAATTCGGAAGTCACAAAGAAGAGGAAGATGCCCGCCCACGCGGATATATGCGCCATATTCACATTAACCACGGTCCTGAACTGGAGCGCAGTATCGAAGAAGTAAAAAAAGCAATCAGTCAAAACGAAGACATACGCCATAAATACTCCACCCGCTTCCTATCTATCAAATTACTGGAAAACGATAAGGAAATAGAAAATTTCATCTCTACACTGCCTAATGGCAAAGAAATCATAGCGATACGCAACAAGGAAACCTTACGTATCCGTAAAGTGATGAACGAAGACAGCGAGCAAGCTATTACGGATGCTAAATATGGTTTTATTACCGGAGCTTTGAAGGAAACATTCACCGACAATCATTTGGAAAAAGAACAAACAACCCGCGTGATAGACAGTATTGTGACACATCGCATTTGGGGATATCCTATTTTTTTCCTGTTCCTTTACATCATGTTTGAGGGAACCTTTGTTTTGGGTGACTACCCTATGCAAGGTATTGAATGGCTAGTAGACCAGTTGGGCAACCTGATACGGAACAATATGGCTGAAGGTCCTTTGAAAGACTTACTGATAGATGGTATTATCGGTGGAGTGGGCGGTGTTATCGTTTTCCTGCCGAATATCCTCATATTATACTTTTTTATTTCTATATTGGAAGATTCGGGGTATATGGCACGCGCTGCATTTATCATGGATAAAATAATGCACCGGATGGGACTGCATGGCAAGTCCTTTATTCCACTGATTATGGGATTCGGCTGTAATGTACCTGCCATAATGGCAACACGTACTATAGAAGACCGAAAGTCCAGACTAATCACCATGTTGGTGAATCCTTTAATGTCCTGTAGTGCTCGTCTTCCCATATATTTAGTTATGATAGGTGCTTTTTTCCCTAACTGCGCCAGCTTTATGCTACTTGCATCTACACAGCAGGCATTTTATTGGCAGTAATAATGGCCCGTATTTTCAGTAAATTTCTGGTGAAAGGAGAAGATTCTCCATTTGTGATGGAACTCCCCCCCTATCGTATGCCTACCTCTAAAAGTATCATGCGCCATACATGGGAAAAAGGAGCACAATATCTGAAAAAGATGGGAGGCATTATCATGATTGCCTCAATTATTATCTGGTTTCTAGGGTATTATCCACAACATGATGCTTACGAAAGCGTGGCTGAGCAACAAGAAAATTCATATATCGGACAAATAGGCAAAGCCATAGAGCCTGTTATCAAACCGCTAGGATTTGACTGGAAGTTAGGAATCGGACTTATTTCAGGTGTGGGTGCTAAAGAACTGGTAGTAAGCACACTAGGAGTATTATACACAAATGAAGGAGATGTGGAAAATGTGAATCTTTCTAACCGCATCCCCATTACTCCACTGGTTGCATTAGCTTACATGCTGTTTGTATTGATTTACTTCCCCTGTATTGCCACTTTCGCAGCAATCAAGCAAGAATCCGGCAGTTGGAAATGGGCCATATTCACAGCAGGATACACCACTGGATTGGCTTGGCTTATTGCATTTACTGTATTTCAAATAGGAAGTCTTATCGTTTAATAAACCTAAAATTATTTGTTTATCAAGCATGGAGTTACAACAAATTATAGTTATTGCAATTGTATGCCTCTGCACCATATGGATAAGCATACGTATCTTTCAGTATTTCAAGCGCATAAAGAACAATAGCAATCCGTGTGAATGCTGTAGTTCGGACTGCGCCATGAAGTCTATGCAGAACAAGCCAAAGTACGGTTGCGAAAAAAATGCAGAAAAAGTGAGAAAAAAATAGCAGAATATTTGCAGATTAAAAAAAATGTCGTACCTTTGCAACCGCAATCGAGAAACAAAGATTGCTAACGACAAGGTTCCTTGGATGAGTGGCTTAGTCAGCGGTCTGCAAAACCGTGTACGGCGGTTCGAATCCGCCAGGAACCTCCAAAAGCGAAAATGGATTAGAATGAAAATTTCTAATCCATTTTCGCTTTTCAGCTACTTACGTCCTCTATGGTAGAAGTAGAGAAGGGTGGGCTTCCACCCCCGCGACTCCACTGGAGATGTTGAGGCTTTATAGCTCCCTCTATAAATTATATTACAGACATCCATCTGCATGCGAAATCAAACAACAAACCGTTTTCACCCCGTATGACGAATGTGAATATTTTATGGACGGGTGCGATATAATGTTAGATCAACTTTATTCTTATCCCCTGGGATTAAAATGCATTATATGCCATGAGCAAAGGAATTATAGTTGTAGGAGGTACAGAAGAGGAACATTACAACTTATTAGGCAAAGACAGACTTCATCCTATCATCAACGTATACCCTGAAGAAAATGACATTTATAATAATAAACTAGATAGTTTATTAGCTAACCCAAATTTCTCAATTATCCGCCGACAGCATTGAATATATCAAAAAATACCATTGCCCAATAAGGTGGCTAAAGAATGTTTGGATTTTTGGGAGAAAAATTAATTCCATCCATTAGCACTTCACTATCAGCATCTTATTACTTCCATCAAAAAAAATATATCTAAAAAAAAAAGAGCAAAATGTTTTGCATAATTCAATTTATCCCCTTATCTTTGCACCGCGTTTGAGAAGATAACGCTTCTGAAAAAAGAAGGAAGTTTGTGTGAGTGGCTGAAACCACCAGTTTGCTAAACTGACGTACGGGTAACCGTACCGGGGTTCGAATCCCCAGCTTCCGCAAGCGGGTCATAAAAAAGTAGTTTATGACCCGCTTTTTATTTTTCAACGATTTGAGATCAAGGCTTTCGGAAGCCCTAAAAAGACGGCTCAAAATACTTCATTAAAACTTCAGGGAAGATAACCAGTAGTAACTTATGGATGACCAGATTGCGATCAGAATCGCATTGGGTTGTTTTTTTAATCCAACCGCACTGATAGCTTACTTTCGCGTATTAACATAACATACCCACAGTTTTTTTTCGGACTGACCATTAAATTCCTATTTTATAGTAACAGCACAAAAAAATCATTTTTTATTTTGCAGATTAAAAACAAACTTTTAACTTTGCAGCGTCTTAGAAAAAAGAGTTAAGAGCAACTGATGGCGGTATCGTCTAGTGGCCTAGGACGCGGCCCTCACGGCTGAAACTCGGGTTCGATTCCCGGTTCCGCTACCTTTAGAAGCTAATTGGTTTATTGTCACCAATTAGCTTTATTTTTTTATAAAACTAAAATAAAAAGAGTACTTATCATTTTTTCATTTATTGACTACTTTATACTTAAAAATGCACAAGTATTCGCATTATACCGGGTCAACGTAACAATCTGAGGGATTTTATATTTAAGCATATAATTTAGCAAGTCTATATAAGAAAAAAAGCCAGTCTATCTCTTACTCCTCTGAACTGTGCTCTAAATGCTTTGATTTTAGCATTGAATGACTCTGCTGCGGCATTGGTTGCCCTCCTTTCAAAAAAAAAAAAAATTGATTATATCCAGATAATGTGTTTGTATAGAACGTGCGACCCTTCTAAAGGTGAGGAACCCTGATTTATCTACTTCATCATACCACCTTGCCAGCCTTGTCAAAGCAATATCCTTAAACTCACACTGATGATAGATTAAGCCTAACCGCATAGACAGATAATATCCTTTCTTTATATCGGGATATTCCTTGAAAAAGAATTTCAGCCCGTTCTCTTTGAGACTGGGTCCACAAGGATTCTTTCTTGTAAAGAAGATAAATACTTCTCGCTAACAACTGCTTTCTTGTATCTCCATTAGCGAAAACAGGTGCATGATACATCTTTCCACAGGCCTTTGCATAAGCAATCTGAGTGGATTCTTCATCCAAAGCCTCCCAGCGTGCTTTCTACACGCATCTCCTGAACAGCTTCATAAGCCAGTTTCTGTACGTGAAAGCGATCGGTAACACGTTTGGCCGCAGGAAAGCAGATGCGTGCAATCTGCTCCATGTTAGGAGCCATATCCAAAGTAATCTCGCGCACTTGGTAACGGCGGCGACGGATAGCTTAAGCAGGACAGAAGTGACCGTATGAACGTCCGTACCTTTAATGATAGCAATCATACTACCTTTACCACCGTGAGCTTCTTTATTGGTCAGGACAGTATAGAGTTCCCCACGCGAGAGGGCTACCTCATCAATACAGATACAAGCACCGATATTCTTTTCGAATAGTAGCCAACTCTCTGCATGAACAAGTTGGTCCCAATGGAGATAACCACTTAGATGGTTACGGTATTGACGCTCCAATAAATCCCCGTCAACTCCAGATAAAACACCTAAGAGCTTGCAACTGATCGGATAGCTATCAATATAGTTCTTTTTTAAAAACGCAAAATCCTGCGTCATACGAGTACCTTCAGCCACCATACGCCAGTTACGAGAGATATACTCATTATGCTTCTTTAAGATCCAGCGACGACGACGAATATTAAGGAAGACCTTATTGCCACGAAGAGGAAAATCCTGAACAATAACAGGATCATAAAAAAGCCTTTACTCTCAGTATCCTGATCTGTATACTTCTCAGGAACGATATTTTTTCTCCTCAAGATAGATCACAACTTCATTTACGCTTTCCTTCACATCAACAAGATCAAAGTAATCTAAAGTGCCTTCAGGAAGAAGAAGGCGATAACCGTTTAACTCCATAAGCTATGAATTTGGAGACAAAGATAACAATTTATAAATTTACCCCTCAGCTTTTTTGACATTGACCCTAAAAATGCACAAGCATTCGCATTATACCTACTAATAGTGATGCATAGCTCACAAAAAAAAAGGAGTACCTTTGCAGCCCTAAATCATCATTAATAATGACAGTATGGAAATGAACAAAGTTTTTAAGGATGGATTGTGGAGTAAGGAAATTAATGTTTCAGACTTCGTATATACCAACATTACCCCTTATGAGGGCGATGCCTCATTCTTGGCAGGCCCCACAGAGCGAACTAAAAAGTGTGGAACGAATGCCTCAAGGCACTAGAAGAAGAACGTGCCAATAACGGAGTTCGTTCCCTTGATAATGTAACAGTATCTACTATCACCTCACATAAAGCAGGATACATTGACCGTGAAAACGAACTGATTGTAGGTCTTCAGACGGACGAACTTCTGCGCCGTGCCATCAAACCTACGGTGGTATCAAGGTCGTAGAAAAAGCCTGCCATGAAAAACGGTGTGGAAGTAGATGAAAAAAGTAAAGGATATCTTTACCATTATTACGTATTGCTAGGTGATACCCAGGCTCCTGTCCTCAAGCATAGATCGGTGGTCTGTGCGGTGGATTTTTATCTCATGCCGCATCGCGGCCGTTTCCCAGTAAAAAACAATGAAAAAGAAAAACAGCGGAC
>VOFK01003146.1_pt1 | contig 51364 bp, 104 predicted proteins | sample 5384121 | NCBI WGS metagenome assembly VOFK01 (sample SAMN12384730, study PRJNA508395) | human gut metagenome | isolation source: healthy gut J | host: Homo sapiens | reverse complement strand
CGGTTTTGTACCTCGCGGGCGTGGAATGTTCCATCGACGCGGAAGTGCCGGACGGATGGACGGGTCGCCGGGGTATGAGTACCGGCCATAGAGAATCGCCGCGCGGACACGTTCAGCCGCATGGTCGATTACTTCAAGGCGAAAACGGCGTGGAGTTTCCTCGTCGGCGCAGTGCAGAATTCACCGACCCGAAAAACGCAGCAGAGTCTGTACTCCCGATTCGGCATTATGACAGCTTGACGCATTCCCAAACGGATGCTATAATACCCCATGAATCTGATGCAGAGGTGAACATGATGGCACAAGAATGTACGCATGACTGCTCCTCGTGCGGGAGCGTGCGCATCGCGGCAGAAGCCGCAGAGATTTGCTTGCCCCGGCAAACGCGGGCAGCCGGGTGAAGAAGGTCATCGGCGTTGTCAGCGGCAAAGGCGGCGTGGGAAAATCGCTGGTGACGGGTCTGCTCGCGTGCGAAACGGCGCGGCGCGGGAACATCGCCGGGGTACTGGATGCGGACATCACCGGGCCGAGTATGCCGCGCATTCTGGGCATCCGCGACAAGGCGGTCGGCAATGAGCTGGGCATCCTGCCGCAGGAAGCCGAAAACGGCGTGAAGGTTATGTCCATCAACCTGCTGCTGGAACACGACACCGACCCCGTCATCTGGCGCGGCAGCCTGATTGCGGGCACGGTGAAGCAGTTCTGGACGGATGTGTGCTGGGGGGATGTGGACTGCCTGTATGTGGACATGCCGCCGGGAACGGGCGACGTGCCGCTGACGGTGTTCCAATCGCTGCCGGTGGATGGCATCGTGATTGTCTTAAGCCCGCAGGAGCTGGTCGGCATGATTGTGGAAAAAAGCCGTCAAAATGGCGCAGATGATGAACATCCCGGTGCTGGGCTTGGTGGAAAACATGGCGTACATGACCTGCCCGGACTGCGGCAAGCGCCTGTATCCGCTGGTTGATTGTCTTACCGGTATTTTGTGCACCGTGTTTATTCATCGTCACCGCCTCCTTTCACCTGTGAATTATATACTTCCCTATATATTTCGTTGTTCTTCAAAAAGTTCTTCGTGAGTACCTATTCCGTTTATTTCACCGTTATCCATAACAATTATCTTATCTGCGTCTTCGACAGATGAAATTCTCTGCAATAATAATCTTTGTCGTGTTCGGTATTTCTTCACGGAACGCACGTCTGATACTTGCATCTGTCTTTGTATCAACCGCACTTGTACTGTCGTCCAAAATAAGGATTTTCGGTTTCTTTAACAAAGCTCTTGCGATACAAAGTCTTTGTTTCTGACCGCCCGATACATTTGAACCGCCCTGTTCGATATAAGTATCATACTTATCAGGGAATGTCTGAATAAATTCATCGGCTTGTGCAAGCTTACATACTCTTTCGATTTTTCATCTGTTGCGTGGTCATTACCCCAACGCAAGTTTTCCTTTTGATTGTTCCGGAGAACAACACATTTTTCTGAAGTACCATTGCAACCTCGTCACGCAATGACTCAATATCATATTCCTTTACGTTTCTGTCACCGACAATCACTTCACCGTCGGTTGTATCGTAAAGTCTTGGGATAAGCTGTACAAGGCTTGACTTTGAACTTCCCGTACCGCATATAATTCCGACAGTTTCACCCGATTTAATATCAATATTTATATTCTTAAGGCAGAGTTTTTCTCTTTTTCTTTGAATATCCGAAGTTTACATTTCTGAATGAAATATCGCCGTTTTTAATTTCATATACAGGATTTTCAGGATTTGTAAGATCGCTCTTTTTCGTCAAGTAGTTCGACGATTCTTTCAGATGACGCTCTTGCCATTGTAATCATTACGAACACCATTGAAAGCATCATAAGGTTCATAAGAATTTGCATTGTATATGCAATAAGGCTTGTAAGCTCACCTGTTGTCATAGTTGACGCAACGATAAGCTTTGCACCGAACCACGATATGAAAAGCATACAGCCGTATGCCGCGAACTGCATAAGCGGTGCGTTAAATGCCAAAAGTTTTTCGGCTTTTACAAAGTCATCGTATATATCTTCAGAAACGTTTTTAAATTTCTTTTTCTTCGAAATCTTCTCTTACAAATGATTTAACAACTCTTATACCTCTCAAATTTTCCTGTACAACGTTGTTAAGTTTATCGTATATCTTGAATACTCGTTCAAATATCGGGTGTGCGTGAGTCATTATAAAAATACAATCCGCCGCCCAAAACAGGAATTGCAAGCAAGAATACAAGTGAAAGTTTATGATTTATACCAAACGCCATAATAAGCGAGAATATAATCATTATCGGACCTCTTACCGCAATTCTGACTATCATCTGATAAGCATTTTGTACGTTCGTTATATCAGTTGTAAGTCTTGTTACGATACTTGATGCAGAGAATTTATCAATATTTGAAAATGAGAAGTTCTGTACATTATAGAACATATCCTTTCTCAAATTCTTCGCAAAACCTGCCGATGCACTCGCCGCAAATTTACCCGACAATGCACCGAAAACCAATGAAATTACACATGAAATTGCAAAGGGCGATACCTATTTTCAATATGTAATTCATATTTCCAGCGTCAATACCCTTGTCAATAAGCATAGCCATAAGAAGCGGTATTACAACTTCCATAATAACTTCAAGAGTAACAAAAAATCGGTGCAAGAATCGAATCACGTTTATACTCTCTTACACTTTTTAATAATGTCTTTATCATCTAATTCCTCCTTTAAAAATGTAGTACGCTACATATTAAGGTAAAAATATACCCTATTTTTCACACTTATCATTGTCTTGGTACATATGTTCGTAAACCTTTGTTAAAAGTTTTTTTTACGAGTTCTTTTTCCTCCCTCATCATTTAATGCACCTGTTATCAACGAATCCATATACTTTCTGTGTTCTTTCATTTCACTGCCAAGCTCAAAAGCCTTGTCAAACAAAATAACCTGTCTGCATCTATGGTCCTCCGGATTTACCTCAACACGCACAAAATTATTCTTCTCCATACGCTTTAAAAGTCCGATAATCGTGGAATGTCTTTAACCCAAATTCCTGTTCAATCTCCTTTTTGCATTACAACATTCTTGCCCTTTTCAAGCATATAAAAAAGTATATTTGCCTGCGAACAGGTTATATCGTATTTCTTCAGATGTGCATTTGCCGCCATAGACATAATCTCATCTATCCTCTTAAAATAAAAGCCTATACCTTTCTTTTTTCACAAATACACCTCCTCGCAAAAAAAATGTAGCGTACTATACTTTTTTGTGTAGTACGCTACATATTATACACATTATTAATATTAATGTCAATAAACCTTTTTCAAAGTTTCATATTTTTGTTCATTAATTGTTCACGTTATTCGGAAACGTAACATAAATAGTTGTACCTTTGCCGACTTTGCTCTTTACGCGTATAGTCGCATTATGGCAGGCACAAACGTGCTTTTTACTATTGAAAGTCCCAAGCCTGTACCGCCGACTTTTTTTTGAGTGGCTTTTATCAACGCGATAAAAACGTTCAAATATTCTTTCCGTATCTTCGGGCGGTATTCCTATACCCGTATCCTTTACGGACAGTTCCACGCCCTTTGCCGACTCGCCGACAAATACGGTTATTTTTTCCGTTATCCTTATTATACTTTATCGCATTGTCAAGCAAGTTATATACAAGCTCACTCACCAATGTCACGTTACCTTTTATGAATGTCGGTATCTTCGTATAATAAATCTGAATACCTCGTTCTTTTGCGGCTTTTTCAAGAACACATATCGCCTCTTCCGTAACCAGAGCAAGGTCGATATTTTCCGGATTTTCAATACTTCCCTGTTCGTCAATATTTGTTAGATTTATTATATCATCTATAAGAGTAAGAAGTCGGTCGGACTCTTTTTCTATCTTTCTGCCAAACTCCTTGATGTCCTCCGCCTTTGCCATACCGTTGCTTATCATTTGTGCATATCCCGAAAATGGTTGTAAGCGGTGTTTTTAAGCTCGTGCGAAACGTTTGCGGTAAATTCACGTCTGATTTTTTCCGTCTTTTTCTTTTTCCGCATTTTGATTTGCTATTCTTGCAAAAAACGGTTTCAACTCGTCATATATCTCTGCCTTGCCTATATTATTTATATCCACTTCATTGATCGGATCTAAAATATATTTCGTCAAATGCTTTGCACTCACAAACGAAACAGCAATAACGCATATTAAAATAATAATAACTATCGGCATTATGGTCAAAAACCATATACATTATTACTTTTGTCGGCTGTGACATTCTTAATATACTGCCGTTATTCAATTTTACGGCATAATAATATATTTTTTCACCAAATCGTTTCGGAATTACGGCTACTGCTCCCGTTTCCGTATGTAACGGCTTGTTTAACTTCCGGTCGTTCAAAATGGTTTTCCATTGTAGTTGTATCCGCCTCGTTATCATAAATAACCGTACCGTCTGATTTGATAAGCGTCACTCGAATATCGGATACATCATCATACATTTTGGTTAATATATTAATTTCACTGTTTTCGTCATAACCGTCTAAGCATTGTGCCAATATATTTGTTCTTGATTTTAAATCTGATTTTTCCTTTATCGAATACTGTGTACAATATGCCACCAAAATAAGCAGCATACTTACTATAACTGATGATATTGTAAGAATTTTCAGCGTGCCGTTTATAGCTTTTCTCATATCTTATATCCTACATTTCTTATAGTTTCGATACACTTACCCTTTTCGCCGAGTTTATGTCTTAAACTTCCTATATGAACGTCCAGCGTTCTGCTTTCGCCCTCAAAGTGATAACCCCATATCTTTTCAAGCAAAACCTCTCTCGGCACAACTGTGCCTTTGTTTTTCAGAAGATATTTAAGAAGTTCAAATTCTTTAAACGTTATCGCAATATCCTTTCCGTCAACCTTTACATTCCTGCTTTGGTTGTCCAAAATGATACCCTTGTATTCGATTATATCAGAACTGGCTTGCGGACCGCTCCTACGAAGGACTGCTTTAATTCTTGAAATAAGTTCCATAACGCCGAAAGGCTTTTGTTACATAGTCGTCCGCTCCGTATTCAAAGCCTTTGACTTTGTCACTTTCAGTACCTTTGGCTGTTATCATAATAACAGGAACATTTTTAGTCGTATCGTTGTTTCGTATGTCTTTCAGTATGGCAATTCCGTCCTTGTCGGGCAGCATTATATCCAAAAAGCACCATTGACGGCAAACGCTCGCCAAGTCGTTTTTCAAAGTCTGAGGCACTTTCAAAGCCCTCTGCCTCAAACCCTGCTGATTTCACTGCATACGTTATTAAATCTCTTATTCCCTCATCATCTTCGACGCAATAAATCAAATCCATAAAACAATCCCCCATTTATACATTATTCAACTTCTGACGATACTGAAAACGGCAATATATACTTTTTACCGAATTCAACGCACAATTCTTTATATTCAGGATTGTTTCGTCTGTTACTCATAACGTGATGCACATCATAATTTTCGTCATTGAGTTCAATAATAGCTGCAGCAACGTTTGCACAGTGATCAGATATTTTTTTCAAGTGCGGTAATGAATTCGGTAAATACAAAACCTTGATTTACACTGCATCTGCCCTCTTGCATACGCTTTTATATGACGGTTTTTTAAGGTCATTTCTAAGTCTATCGATAACGTCCTCCAAAGGCTCAACTTTATTAGCAAGTTTAACATCGTCCTTTGAAAATGCACTGATTGTAAGGTCGATAATTTCACCGACGGCATTAACCATTATAGTGATTTCCTGTCTTGCCTTGTCGGAGAAATGAACGTCTTTATCACGTTTTTTCTCTCGCTGTAAATACCAAATCGGCGGTATAGTCCGTCATTTTCTCAAAATCTGATATTGCGTGAAGAAGTATTGAAACTTTCTGCGAATCCGACTCATTCAAGCTCTTTGCCGAAAGCTTTACAAGATATGCACCGAGTGCGTCCTCATATTCATCGGCAAGATTTTCTGTTTCTATAATTTTCCTATCTATCGACTCTGAATACTTTGCAACACATTCCTGTGCCATGGTAAAGCTCTCTTTTTTACCATATATGCCATATTTGTAGCAAGCGTCATACATTGTTCAACAGCGAATGACGGAGTTTGTAAAAATCTTTCGTCAAGCAAACCGAATGTGCTTTCTTCCGCACCCTCTTTAATTGTCATTCTTGCCAGTTTTTCAAGTAACTTGTTAAACGGCAACAATACAGCCGTTGCAACAACATTGAATATCGTATGAACTATTGCGATATTAAACGGTGTAACAGAATCGCTTACAAATGCAAAATTGAAGATTGCCCATTTGCCGCATAGAATAATACAAGGAATAAAACCGTACCTATAATATTGAAATACAAATGCACCATTGCGGCACGTTTTTGCGTTTTTTGCTTGCACCGATACATGATATAAGTGCAGTCACACAAAGTACCTATATTTTTTGTCCCATAACTATAGAAACTGCCGCACAGAACCTTCTTTTTACCCGTAGAAGAAAGTGCCTGAAGTATACCGACAGATGCAGATGACGATTGTAGAACAGCCGTTAAAACAGCACCTGCAAGCACACCTAAAATAGGATTTTGGAACATTGTAAAGTATGTTTGTAAATGCCTCAACATCTTTTAAAGGCTCAACAGCCGCCGACATTGTTTCCATACCGAACATAAGTATCGCAAAACCAAGAAGTATGTTACCGATATTCTTCTTAGAGTCGCTCTTTGCAGCCATTGTAAATACAATACCGATAAGTGCTAAAACCGGAGTAAAGTTAGCCGGCTTACAGAGTTGAATCCAAAAAGCTGTCCCCCTGTATACCGGAAAGGCTCAATATCCATGATGTAACAGTCGTACCGATATTTGCACCCATTATAATACCTATAGCCTGTCCGAGTTTCATAATGCCTGAGTTTACAAAACCTACAACCATAACCGTAGTAGCTGAAGATGACTGTATAACCGCCGTAACGGCAGCACCCAAAACAACACCTTTTATAGGTTTGACGTAAGTTTTTCAAGTATCTGTTCAAACTTACCACCGCCAAGCTTTTCAAGACCGCTGCCCATTACGTTCATTCCGTAAAGGAACATCGCCAGTCCTCCGAACAATGAAAATAAGCCAAAAAATGTTCATAATTTTATCCCCTTATTTATATATTTTATAAAAATCCTCTAAGCTAATTATATATAATCTATGTAAAATTGTATTCAAGCCTATCTTAAATTTATGTAAAATCTTTTTAAAACTCGCCAGCTTTCGATTAATTTTTCAAGCGAAAACATTGCGTTTGCAGGGCTTGTGTAGACGGCAGTTTTACCGCATTTAAGTCAGAATTGTATTTTTACAAACAATTTATACGCGGTATTTCCGTTTGTAAAGATTTTTTAATTTCAGCCGTTTGTAAAATCCGTCTTAAATCATTCGGCGTAACATTTTTTATAGAGCTGTCGGACGAACCTTCTATGTCACAGCTTGCAATAACATCCCAAACCGCAATATTATGTTTTATCAAAAATGCTTTTTTCTCCTCTGTCGTGCCCGGACAGACGTCATTCATAACATTCGCAAGCACCTTCCAAAACCTGTTCTGCGGATGACCGTAGAAAAAGTTTGCTTCACGTGATTTTACAGACGGGAAACTGCCGAGTATAAGTATTTTTGAATTTTTATCGTATATGGGTTCTATTGTATGAAATTCCATTTCTATCACCTCTTAAATAATACTGTATAAACCTTAAATACACCTTAATTTTATAAAAATATCAGTGAAAATCAAATTTTTGTATTGACTATTATATTTTTTTATATTATATCATAAAAATATTCACAAATAAAGAAAGGATTATAGATTATGAAAACAGCAAACGCACCATTGTTTAAAGACCCTATTCATAACGGAGCCGCTGACCCTGTCGTTATATATAATGAAGAAACAGGCACTCATTATATGCTTTACACCGCAAGACGCAGACGTTGAAGAAGAAGGCGTAATGTGGGTACACGGTACTGATATAGGAATTGCGGAAAGTAAAGACAACGGTAATTCATGGGAATATATAGGCATATGCAAAGGCCTTGAATACGGCGAAGGCAAAAATACATATTGGGCACCGGCGGTTATACGTTTCGGCGAGCTTTATCATATGTATGTAAGCTATGTTCCGGGAATTCCTGCCGACTGGAATCACCCGCGTTACATTCTTCACTACACCTCAAAAAATTTAATGGATTGGAATTTGGAAAGCAAGCTTAACCTTGCATCAGAAAAGATTATTGACGCTTGTGTATTCAGGCTACCAGACGGTATTTTCAGAATGTGGTACAAGGACGAGCGGAACGGCTCTCATACATATTTTTTGCCGACAGCAAGGACTTATATAATTGGGAAGTTAAAGACTGTGCCGCCGATGATGTTCCGCACGAGGGCGCTAATGTATTTGGATTTGGCGGTAAGTATTGGCTTATAACCGACTGTTGGAGCGGTTTGGACGTCTATTATTCGGACGACCTTTACAACTTGGGCAAAGCAAAGCAGTCGTATTCTTGACGTAGGCGGTACAAGAGAAGATGACGGAGTTATCGCAAATCACGCCGATGTATATGTAACTGACAACAACGCATATATTTTCTACTTCACTCACCCCTGACAGACAAAAAAATATGCTTGAAAATAATATCGGAAACGAACGCAGAACGTCAATTCAAGTTGCCGAACTTGAAGTTAAAGACGGTGTTTTGGTATGTGACAGAAATAAGGATATATCGGTTAAACTTAAATAATATAAAAAGGTTAGACAAGACGAAATTCCGTCTAACCTTTTGTATTACTTTGATGTAGTTATGCTTATACTGTTTCCATCACTTGTCATTACAATATCGCCGCTTTCATCGGTGCGATACACTTCCACACCCGCGTCACTTAGTTTACTTAAAGTTTCCTCATTAGGGTGACCGTATGAATTGCCTTTTTCTACGCTTATCACGGCATACTGCGGCATAACTTCACGCAAAAAACGGATATGACGTTGACGTTCTCGAACCGTGATGACCAACTTTAAGCACCGTTGATTTTAAATCCGCACCGCTGTTTAATATTTCTTCTTCCTCGTCGCTTTCGGCGTCACCCGTAAATAAGAATGATGTGTTTCCGTATGTGATTTTTAATACTATTGACGTACTGTTTAAATCCTTGCCGTTTTCGTCAACAGGTCCTAAAAATTCAACCATACTGCTGCCAAGCTGAATTTCGTCACCGACATTCGGGTGCTTGATTTCAACATTTTGTTCTTCGGCTTTTTTTCTTGAAATTTTTATATGCCTTTGTATTCGCCTCTGTTTTCGGTGCATATATGTTGTCCGCTTTTGTTACCGACAACGCACCTGACAAACCGCCGACATGGTCCTCATGAGCATGAGAACACACAACATAATTAAGCTCCGTAACATCTTCTTTCTTTAAATATGCCGCTACCACATTACTGTCCGCAACATTTCCGCCGTCTATCATCATCGTTTCGCCGTCACATTCTATAAGCGCCGAATCGGCTTGTCCTACATCTATAAAATGCACCTCAAAATTTGAATTTTCGGGTATATCCGATGGGTTTACATTACTTCCCGATATTCCGAATGACATAACAAATGCCATTAACATATTTAAAATCTTGCTCATCTTCTACTCTCCCTTCATATATAAAATTATTATAACTTATAATTGACTTAATCTGCAAGTATTTTGTTGATTATTTTGATGTTTAATGTTAAAATATCTGTATAGTATAAATTTGAAAGGATATTGTATATGTTAAATGCTGTGTTTTTCCGTTTTTTCGGAAATGTATATAAATCACGTTAAATCATCGGAAAAATATGATATGAAGATACAGCACTACCATGACGCATATGAAATATATTTTGCAGGCGGACGGTGAGCGATACTTGTTCCTTGACGATATTTGTTACACGTTAAAAGCAAGGCGATTTGGTAATTTTAAAGCCGTTTGACATTCACTATATGGAAAGCCGCGACATTGATTTTTACGAAAGATATGTTTTTTGAATTTCAGCAGTGATATGCTGAGCGGAATTTTGACAAAAACAGAAACCGACATTCTTTTCGATAACATCAAGTCGTGCGTATTCCATCTTAATGATGAGCAATTTACTCTTATTCTCGATTACTTCAAAAAAATTGACGCATTTTCAAACAGAATAGGTTTGCTTTCCGAAAAACTTGCGCTGAGCAGTGTTTTTCAGCTTGTTTCTGTAATTAAAGACCTTTCAAAAAATGCCGAAAATTATCACAAGTCAAAATACTCCGCCCGAAATAGTTACGGCGATAGATTACATAAACAATCACTATAAAGAGGACATAAACCTTGACATTATAACCGAAGTCGTGCATATCAGCAAATATCATTTTTTCACGACTTTTCCACAAAGCAACAGGTGCAACGTTTCTGCAATATTTATACAATGTGCGTCTTGTAAACGTCCACTCACTGCTTGCCGAAACAAATTTAAACTTAAACGAAATTGCTATTCGTACAGGCTTTTCGTCAAGTGCGCATTTATCAAGAATTTTCAAGCAAGTGTACAATGTTTCACCGCAAAAATTCAGACGTATGTTAAAAGAGAAATCAAAAAAGCAGTGATTAACACTGCTTTTTATTATTGCTGAAGTTGTTTTTTTGAATATTGTTCTGAAAATCAATCTTGCAAGCGGTCCCGCAAAAAATATTTGCCAGCACAATGCCATCGGGAAATTCATAGCTGTTGTTTGCAACCATACCGCAACAATTTCTTTACCCGGATTTTTAAACAGCAATGTTGCAATCATACTCATTGTCGGACACATAATACATACAATCATTGACGAAATTGCAAGCGTGATAAAGAACGGATTATCAACTCCCGGTCTTATAAATCTGAATGCAAAGCTTTGTCGCAAGTTTTTCGACTGCGAAAAACTCAAGTATGAATGCGGCAGGCCACATTATAACCATTTCGTGAAATGCAAGCAAGAACACCTCATTGCTCATCTGTCCCTTGTTCAGGCTGATATTATAGCATATCATTGCGTACACCATAATAAAAGCCATAATCAGTGTGAAAATAATGTTTTGAAATTTTGTCTTTGGCATAAATTTTTTACCCTCTTTTCTTAAATTTACGCAAAAAAACAACACATCCGTGTTGTTCGTTATCATCGTTAAGCACAATGTGTCGTTTCCAATTATATACCAAAGCATTATTAAATTGCGAGGATTATTTTAACATAACCAGTCTGTGTTGTCAATACCTTTCTCTAAAAATAATCAAAAAATCACATCTTGCGATGTGATTTTTGTGAGCTGTCAACAGGCTTAATTACTTACCCATTCTCCGACCGATTCGTTTGTTACAACATTTACGTTTCCGGAGAAATCGGACGTATAAAGCTTACCGCTTTTTTATCCACAAAGTAAATTTTATCATTTTTCAACATCGAATTTTTTACTGCTTTATCATAAATACACGTCAAGTCGCTTGCGTCAAGACTGCCTATATAAAGTCCGTTATATGAAGTTATAAGTCTGCCGTCCGCAGTCTTCACATCGTCTGCATAACAAACATAATTATTGTCACTGCCGTCAAGATTTACGCGGTAAACCTCCTCACGGAAAGGGTTTTTATAATAAATCGTATCTCCCCACTGTGCAATAAGTTCAATATTTATCCATGACGCGTCACCCTTTACGACCAAATGTTGATCTGTTCCGTCTATGTTCATACAATAAATATCTTTTCCGTTATCTTGATTTACAAACAGAATTTTATCTGTCGGCGTTTGCTTTTTTACAAATAAGCGAATTAATTTGATTTAAGGTCTTAACTTCACTTCCGTCACGGCTAATTCTCATCAAATTACCGTACCAAACACCGTTTTCGACAAACAGATAATCTCCGTAATAAAAACAGTTAAACGGATACAGCTTAACATCATTGTCACCCATGCTTAATTTCACAAGTGACGTTCCGTCAAGAGTAATTCCGTACATTATATTGTCATTATCCAAGTTGAAATATATGTAATCCTTGTACTTTTTTAGGGTATCTGACCGAATTGTCCGTAAGTCGTTCAACGTCGCCGCTGTCAATATTCATACGATAAAGAATGCCGCTCTTTTTCCGCCGTCCGATTCTGATAATATATCCACCCATCATCAACGGCAATTTTATTGACCGTTTTATTGATAAGTTCCTCTTCACCCGATATGTCATTTGCTCGGTAAAGGTGTCTGTCATTTTTTTTAGACAAATAGTAAACATTATTGTCATACATCTCAAGTTCACAGACGCTGTTATCAGATAATTTCTGTCTGTTTGCACTGTTTTTTTGTCTACTGAATATAGCTTTTGATAGTCAGAATCGGATGCATAGTATACCGTACCGCTTTCGTTTATACGGCTGTCTATAACAACTCTGTTGTTTTCACCGTCCCAACCGACAGTTGCACCTAAAGTTTCGGAAACCGCTCTTACGGGAACATATGTTCTGTCATCAATTATTTTAGCAGGTACGTCAAGCTGAATTTGGTCAACCCAAATTGCCGAACCGTCTGAATTATATACTCCCGTACTCATAATTTGATTATCAACAGGCACGCATATAAATTCGCCGTTTCTCTCAGTCCAAACCGTTCTGCCGTTATTGTCCCACGACACATTTGCACCGAAAGCCTCAAATATCGCTCTCATCGGTACAAGTACACGTTCGTCAATATTCTTCGGATTAACGTCACATTCCAATTTTTTTTCGCCGTCAATATATACTTCTATAACGTCATTAGCCAAAGCATTTACGCACGGCAACATAATTATTCCGCTTATCAAAAGTGCAATCAGTTTTTTCAAGATAATCGCTCCTTTATTACAGCATAAATATCATCATTTATATCTTCGACACTTCTTATTTTTCCGTTTTCAACACATGAAATATGTTTCCAGCCGAAACGTTTTGATACGTATACTGCATTATCATAGCTTTTTGAAGATACGATATATCACTCTCGTGTATATCCTTTTTATCCCCACCGTTTGACTTGTTCGCCCTGTCTTTCATTAATTCTATACCGTACTTTTGGCGGCATATCAAGAAATATCGTAACGTTTGGACGCGGAAGTCCGTAAACATTGTATTCAAAGGTCGTCAAGCCACGTTAAAAACTTGTCTTTTTCTTCTTGATTTTCGATTTTGCTTGCCTGATGTATAAGATTTGACGACACATATCTGTCTGCCAAAATCAATGTACCGTTTTCGTAATCCTTTCCCCAATCGGTTTTATACGTCGCAAATCTGTCAGCCGCAAAAACGTTGATGTGGCATACGCATTCACATCTGACGGCTTGTCGCCGAATTCACCGTTTAGGTACATCTTTACAAGTGTTGACGATGGGTTGTCATACGCCGGAAACGACACAGACTTTATTTTTAATTCGTTATTTTCAAGACGTTTTTTAAAAGTTCCGTCTGTGTTTGCTTTCCGCTTGCGTCAACGCCGTCAATTGCTATAAGTATCCCCATAATTTCTCCTAAAATCAGTCTTGTTTGTATTTTTTTTCCTTTTGCAATTACCGTTGCCGCAAATTTAGGCAATTCCATCATTCTTCCTATGCGCCAAGGTTCTTTGCAAAGTCTGTAAAAACCATTCCATACCTGTTTTACAGAATATTTCAGGTGCGCGTTCAACTTTTCCGGCAAATACGTCAAGACTTCCGCCAATGCCCATCGCAACGCGTACTTTAAGTGCATCTCTGTTTCTTTCAATCCACTGTTCCTGCTTAGGTGCGCCTAAGCATACAAAAACAATATCCGCACCGGAATTGTTGATTTCCTCAACAATTTCAGCCTCTTCTTCCAGCTTGAAATATCCGTTTCTTGTACCGACAATATTAAGGTCGGTGTATTCTTCCAAAAGCTTTTTCTTTTGCCTCTTCCGCAACACCCGGCTTACCTCCGAAAAGGAACAGCTTGTGGTCTGTGTAATTCATTTTTTGCAAAACCTGTCTTGCAATGTCATATCCTGCCGCACGTTCGCTTATAGGCTTTTTTCAAAATCTTTTGACGCATGCACAACGCCTATGCCGTCGGCAGTAAGCAAGTCAGCATTATTAAGAAGTTTACAAAATTTTTCGTCTTTGTATGCAAGCATAATTATTTCCGAATTAGGCGTGTATACCGCATGAAACTTATCTTCGTCCAAAAAACGCATAATGCAGTCAGTAGCCTGTGAAATGTTCACCATGTCCGGCAACGTGAACACCAAGTATGTTTACTTTATCCATGTTCTTCTCCTTGCTTTGAATATATTTTATTTGCCACTCCGTCACTTCGTGACGCCTCCCTCAAGGAGGCTTTTCGGCTCCCATTGAGGGAGCTGTCGCCATTGCCGACTATGGGGTGGCTTTTAGGGTGACCAATGTTCGCCTCTACGAGTATCCTCATTTGCCACCACTCCGTCACTTCGTGACACCTCTCCTCAAGGAGAGGCTTTTCGGCTCCCATTGAGGGAGTCGTCGGCATTGCCGTCTGTGGGGTGGCTTTTTGGGGGCGACCAATGATCGCCACTACGAGCATCCTCATTTGCCACCACTCCGTCACTTCGTGACACCTCTCCTCAAGGAGAGGCTTTTCGGCTCCCATTGAGGGGAGCTGTCGGCATTGCCGTCTGTGGGGTGTTTTTTGGCGACCAATGATCGCCACTACGAATATCTATTATCTGTTATCTATTTTTGTATACTCCTTACTGTGCCTTACCATCGACTTATATGCCGGTCTGATAATTCTGCCGCAGCCGATAACTTCTTCAAGTCTATGTGCGCACCAGCCGACAATTCTTGAAATAGCGAAAAGCGGTGTATACATTTCGGTAGGTATGCCGAGCATTTTATAAACAAAGCCAGAATACATATCAACGTTCGCACACATAACCTTATGATTATTCTTAACTTCCGCAAATACACCCGGTGTAAGACGTTCAACACTGCAATACAGTTTAAATTCCTTTTCAAATTCAGGGTGATTTGAAACAAGCTGACCTGCTTTTTCTTTAAGCAAAATACATCTTGGGTCACTGTATGTATAAATAGCGTGTCCCATACCGTATATAAGTCCCGAACCGTCAAAAAGCCTCTTTACGAAGAATTTTTTGCAAGGGAATGCCTTAACCTCCTCATCATCTTCCCAGTGCTTAACGTTTGCCTTGATTTCTTCCATCATACCCATAACTTTTTGCGTTTGCACCACCGTGCTTAGGGACCTTTAAGTGAACCGATAGTCGCCGCAATAGCAGAATATGTATCAGTATCCGATGAAGAAACAACTCTTGTTGTAAATGCCGAATTGTTACCTCCGCCGTGTTCAGCGTGTATCATAAGCAATACATCAAGCATTTCCGCTTCTTCACGAGTATATTTATTATCGGGTCTTATCATATAAAAGCAGATTCTCAGCTGTTGACAATCTTGGCTGCGGTGTGTGAAGATACAGACTTTTTCCGTCATGATAATGGCTCTTCGCCTGATAGCCGTATGCCGCCATTACAGGAAGTCTTGCAATCAATTCTATTGACTGACGCAGGATATTACCCGTTGAAATATCATCCGGATTTGAGTCATACGAATAAGACGCAAGTACGGAACGGGCAATTTTATTCATTATATTCTTACTAGGAGCTTTCAAAATCATATCTTCCGCAAAGCCTTCCGGCAATACACGAAGATTTCCGATAAGTCTTGAAAAATCGTCCAAAGTCTTTTTTATCCGGAAGATGTCCGAATAACAGCAGATATGCTACTTCTTCAAAACCAAATCTCTTCTCTTTTTCACAGTTTTTAACTATATCTGTAAGGTCATAACCACGGTATCTCAAATGACCTTCCATAGGGATTTTTTCACCGTCATCAATATAGTAACCCAAAAACCGCACCGACAGAAGTAAGCCCTGCCATTACACCTGTACCGTCATCGTTTCTCAAACCTCTTTTTTTAACGCTGTACTGCTTAAAAAGTTCCTTTGAAAACGGCTGATACACATCTGATGCCTCTTCTTGAAATCTCTCTTGTAATCTCTTTTTATCCTCTTCCTTTAACATATCTCCACTTCCCTTCCGCTCCGCTATATCAGAGCTTGAAATTTATATCAGACTTATTTGATTGTCCTCTCCCCTTAAAATTCCTCCGGCTGCCGGAATATTTTTCGGTCTGTAATGCTCAATGTCCTCAACTGTGCATTGTTCTTTTGTCTACAACCTTAACAACCTTTGCGTCTTTTTTTACGCAACGTTATTACCTGTATACCCTGTGTACTCTTTGTCGCTTTTAAGCGGAATTTTTTCCGTATTAACCAATAACACTCTGTTATTATCCGACATCAGAACAACATCTTTATCTTCATCAAGAAGTCTTATATCACATATCGGCGACTTATTTCCGTATGCACCGATAAGTTTTTTTACGGTTTGTCTTAGTTTCATAATTTGAAAGCGCAACTTTCGCCATTTTACCGTTTTCAAACGTAAACAGCATTTCGCCCTTATAATCCGTTGTTACAACAGTATACACTATTTTTCATCTTCTTCAAGTCCAAGTATTCCCGGCAGGTACTCGCCCATAGTGCTTACCTTTGCATCTGCAAGGTCATATGTTTTCATTTTATATGCAACGCACTTATTTGAGAAGAATATAAGTTCGATTTATTTGTCGATTCCATTGTCTGAACAATTTCATCTGTTTCCTTTTAATTTATGCTCCGTTGTGCTTTTGAACGAAGTGATACGGCTGAAATCTTCTTAATATAATTATCTCTCGTTACGAAAATTGTAAGCGGATAATCGTCTATATTTTTCCGTTTCGTTATACTCCGTTATTTCCTCACCGCTGATTAAAGTCGTCTTTCTTTCCTGACCGTATTTCATTGCGATTTTCTTTAACTGGTCTGCGATAATATTCTTAACCTCGTTATCGTCACCCAAAATACGGTTCAGTTCTTCAAGTTCCTCCATAAGTTTTTTCAATCTCTGCGGTTCTGTTTATGATATATTCCTTGTTCAAACTGCGAAGTTTGATTTCCGCAATATACTCCGCTTGAACTTCGTCAATGTCAAAGCCCTCCATAAGATTAGGAACAACATCGGTATCTTTTTCCGTATGACGAATTATTGCAATCGCTTTGTCAATATCAAGCAAAATCTTTTTTAAGACCTGTTAAAGGTGAAGTTTTTCGCTTTTTTTATCAATATCATATTTAATACCGTTTTTAACGCAGTTCATTCTGAACAGTATCCACTGCTGTAAAATCTGCTTAACGCCCAGAACCATAGGTCTTGCATTAATCAAGATATTGAAGTTACAGCTAAAAACTGTCCTCAAGCGGTGTCAGCTTATAAAAGCTTTGTCATAAGCATATCGGGATCAACGCCGCGTTTTAAATCAAGTGCGATTTGAAAACCGTCAAGACCTGTTTCGTCACGTGCGTCTGAAATTTCTTTCAGTTTGTTCGCTTTTACAAGCTCCATAATCTTGCCGATTATCGCTTCGACTGTTGTTGTATAAGGAATTTCGTTGATTTCGATACAGTTATTTGCCTTGTCGTAAGTATATTTTGCACGAAGTTTAAAACTTCCGCGGCCTGTTTCGTAAATCTTACGCATTTCGCTTTCAGAGTAAATAAGGTCCGCTCCCATTGAAAAGTCAGGTGCAGGCATATATTTAATCACGTCCGCATTTTCGTTTTTCATACAAGCGATAGTTGCGTCACAAAACTTCTTTAAGATTGAATGAACAAATATTACTTGCCATACCTACAGCAATACCTTGATTTGGATTTATAAGAATATTCGGAAACGCAACCGGCAAAAGCGTCGGTTCTTTCATTTCACCGTCATAACTGTCTATAAACTCAACCGTATTCTTATTAATATCCTTAAACAGTTCCGCACATATCGGATCAAGTCTTACCTCCGTATATCTTGACGCCGCATATGCCATATCTCTCGAATACTGCTTACCGAAGTTACCCTGAGACTCGACAAGCGGGTGCAAAAGTGCCTCGTTACCGCGTGTCAAACGTACCATTGTTTCATATATGGCACTGTCACCGTGAGGGTTTAATTTCATTGTCTGTCCGACTACGTTAGCCGATTTTGTAAGTTTTCCTCCCAAAAGTCCCATTGTATACATTGTGTACAAAAAGTTTTCTGTGAGCAGGCTTAAGTCCGTCTATTTCGGGATATTGCTCTCGATACGATAACACTCATCGCGCATAGGGCATATAGTTCTGCTCAAGTGTTTCGGTAATGGGCTGTTCGTCTATCGGAGCATATATAATCTCTTTTTTCTTCTACTTTCTTTTTCTTCCTTGCCATAAAATTCTCCCTATCCTTTATGATAAGTCAAGCATTTCCATATATTTTCCGCCGTTGTCGGCATTGTATTCTTTTTCTGTCCGTAATATTATCGCCAAGCAATACGTCAAACATTCTCGATGTGCTTTCCGCATTTTCCGGCGTTACTCTTATAAGTCGTCTTGTTGACGGGTGCATTGTCGTAAGACTCATCATATCAGGCTCGTTTTCACCAAGACCTTTTGAACGTTTAATATCGTATTCGTCACGTTCTTTCGACAATCCGTCCTCTGTAAATTTCTTTAATATTTCTTCCTTTTCACCGTCTGTATACGCAAAATGTTTTTCACCCTTACGCTTTGTCTTTGTAATCGTTATTTCGTAAAGCGGTGATTCGGCAATATACACCTTGCCTTTTTTTCGATAAGTGTAGGCATAAGGCGGTATATCATTGTAAGAACAAGCGTTCTGATTTGGAAGCCGTCAACGTCGGCATCTGTACAGATGATAACCTTGTCCCAACGCAAATTGTCAAGATTAAAACTTTCAATATTTTTTTATTATGAGCAGACTTAATCTCCACACCGCAGCCAAGCACTTTTACAAGGTCGGTTATAATATCGCTCTTAAAAATTCTCGGATAATCGGCTTTCAGACAATTCAGTATCTTACCTCTAATCGGCATAATCGCCTGAAACATCGGGTCACGCGCCAATTTACACGAACCTAAAGCCGAGTCGCCCTCCACTATATAAACTTCACGCTGTGAAACGTCCTTACTTCTGCAATCAACGAACTTTTTCAACTCTGTTCGTTATATCCATTGTACCCGTAAGTTTCTTTTTTATATCAATTCTTGCCTTTTCGGCATTTTCACGGCTCTTTTTATTGACAAGAACTTGATTTGCGATTTTTTTCGGCGTCTGTTTTGTTTTCTATAAAGTAAACTTCAAGCTGTTGACGTAAGAATTCCGTCATTGCGTCTTGAATAAACTTGTTGTTTATCGCTTTTTTGTTTGGTTTTCGTAACTTGTCTGAGTTGAGAATGAGTTTATAACAAGTGCCAAACAGTCCGCTACGTCCGCAAATGTTATTTTTTGAATCGTTTTTATTATATTTGTCATTCTGTTTCAAATATCTGTCAATCGCATATACGAATGCGTTTCTTACCGCCTTATCGGGTGAACCGCCGTGTTCAAGGTAACTTGAATTGTGATAATATTCAAGCATATTGACTTTGTTTGAGAAACAGAATGCAACTTGCATTTTCATTCTGTAATCCTCTTTGTCCGCCCTGTCACGTCCCTCGCGTTCCATTTCCCACGTTTCAACAGTTGTAAAGCTGTCATCGCCGACAGTTTCTTTAACATAGTCAACAATACCGTTCTCGTAATAATACTCGAACATTTCCATACCTGTTTCTGTTTCGTTGTAAAGAACGAATTTCAAGCCTGCATTAACCATAGCCTGCTTGTTTAAAACGTCTTGGAAAAATTCAATCGGTATATTTATATCGGTAAAAATTTCTGTGTCAGGTTTCCATTTTTGTACCGTTCCTGTCTGAACGCTTCTAGTTTCAGCCTTTTGAAGTCCTCCGATGTTTTTCGCCTTTTTCAAAATGCAATGTATACTGCGTTTTGTCACGCACAACGGTTACATCCATATATTCACTGCTGTACTGTGTTGCACACGCACCAAGACCGTTAAGACACAAACTGTACTCATACATTCCGCCTTTTTATTGTTGTCATACTTACCGCCCGCGTACAATTCACAATATACAAGCTCCCAGTTAAATCTGCCCTCGCCCTCGTTATAGTCAAGAGGTATTCCGCGGCCGTGGTCCTTTACTTCTATGGATTTATCCATAAAACGCGTAACTTCTATTAAACTTCCGTAGCCCTCACGAGCTTCTCATCTATTGAATTTGATAATATTTCAAAAAAATGTTCACAGCCTTCAAGACCGTCTGAACCGAATATTACAGCAGGACGCTTCCTTACTCTGTCCGCACCCTTTAGACTTGTTATGCTGTCATTTCCGTATTCCTGTTTCTTTTTCGGCATAAACTAACCGTCCTTTCATGTATTTTCGCTTTCAGCTATAAAAAATACTATTATATCTTATTAATTATACTACTATATAGGTTGTTTTGTCAAACGCCGTAAGGCAACATTTAGATTAAATGAATGTTACACACTTCTTTATTATTTGTTTCAACATTGATAAAACAACCAAATGATTACAGAGAAAATGATACATTGCGTAAAAAAAATTATTTTCCTATTGTTTTACGACATTTTTTATGCTAAAATTATACTGTATATACAATGTATATACAGTTTATTAATACATTAATTTTAACGATTTGAGGTTTTAACTATGAATACCGCATATATATATCTTCAGCTGTATAAACTTTTTTGACGACGTAACGCCTGTTCCGGTTGACTGCGGTCAGCTTTGCGACAAGGCTTGCTGTAAAGGTGACGACAGCGGAATGTTTCTTTTCCGGGCGAAAAAGAAGTTTTTAATCTGTTAAATCCCGATTGGGTACGAATTGAAAAAGACAGACTTCACATATGATTATAACGGAAAAACATATACCACGCCTATAGCTATGTGTCAAAGTTATTGTGACAGATATCAACGTCCGTTAGCCTGTCGGATTTTTCCGCTTACACCGTATCTTGACAAAAACGGTCATATGGATATTATCGTTGACCCACGTGCAAAAAGGCGTCTGTCCTATGGCTAAAGGTTTTTATCTTGAAGATTTTGACGCGGTTTTTCATTAAAAATATTAAAAAGGCATTTTCTTTACTTATGAAAAACAAGCAATTTAAAGCCTTTATGGTTGAATATTCAAAATACTTAGATGAATTTAAGCGTTTTTTATAAATAATTAAACAGTATTCAGAAAGGATATAATTGTAATGCAGGAAAATAACAACGAGAATAAGAAAATTCTAAACGAAAATGACGCAAACGATGTAATGCAAAATTCGAAAATACAGAAACAAATGATACAGAAGAAACAGATGTTACTCCTGTCAGTGAAGAAAATGTTTCCGAAAGCGAATTGACGGAAAATAACGAGTCTGATGTTCCCAATACAATCAGTGAAGAAGAAATAGCCGATAATTACAGTTTTGACGATGAGGAAGACGATTTTGCAATTTCTACCGAAGAAAATGACGAAACATCTCCGTCTGAGCAAGACGACAATGCAGACGACGATACAGAAACAGATATTGAAAAAGAACAGAAAAAGCTGAACTTACAAAAAAAAAAAGCAGGATTAAAAAGCGGCTGTTCCCGCTTTAATCGCAGTTATCGTACTGATTTGTACTTTCATTGCATTTTTCATATATTTCCCTTTCTACTATAGAAGAAGATAAGGTTATGAAAAATGTGTACATAGAGCAGTTGGACGTTGGCGGTCTTACATATTACGAGGCACTTGATTCAATAAACGCAACATATCTTTTACACGATGCTGCAATCACATTGACTTCAAACGGTCAGACATACGAAATAAACGGCTCAGACATAGGACTTACAGCCGTTGCGGAAGATACCGCAAAAAAAAAGCTTTCGATTACTGCAAATCGGACAGCACATTTAAAAATGCACTTGCCGCTATTGAACTTATGTTCAAACCGCACGTAATCGTTCCTGCCGTACAAGTCGATACCGAACAGCTTGACGCAAAGCTTAACGAATTCGGTAACATTGCACTTGGTGAAAGAAAACAGCATTACGTTGAATTTAACGATGACGGTACGCTTACAATATATTCCGGTAAGACAGGTTATAATTTAGACCCATCAACCGCCGAGCAAGAAGTTATTACCGCTCTTAGCAATGAAATTTTTAATAACATCGCGGTAACATTCGCTTCTGCCCCACCGGACGAAATGACTGTCGAATCACTTGACGCACTTGTATACAAAGACCCGACAGACGCAAGATACGAAGTCAACGGAAATGATGTAAACATAGTCGCAGGCGATACGGGACGTTACATAAATAAAGATGAGGCTGCAGCAATTATAGGAAATGTATACGAAGGCTGTGAACCTGTCACATTGCCGTTCTACGTTTCATATCCGACCGTTGACGAAAACACATTAAGAGAAAATTATTTTCGGCAACATTGAGCAGTTATTCAACATCATACGGCAGTTCGACCGCAAACAGATGTGCCAACGTTGCAAGAGCGGCAAGCCTTATAAACGGCAAAAAAGTAATTGCACCGGGTGATGTATTCTCATTCAACGACACAGTCGGTCACCGCACAATCGAAAACGGTTTCTCTACCGCAAAAAGAATACGTTGACGGCAAGAGCGTTGACGGTATCGGCGGCGGTACTTGTCAAGTCAGCAGTACTCTTTATTCGGCGGTATTGTATGCCGACCTTTCAATTGTTGAACGTCTTAACCATATGATGACCGTAGGTTATATTCCGCTCGGTCAGGACGCAACCGTTTCGGACGGCGGAGTTGATTTCAAATTTAAAAAACAACACCGACTATCCGATTAAAGTTTCGGCTTACACAAGCGGTGCGACAATCACTGTAAGCATTATCGGTACTGATTGGGAACCTCACAGAGAAGTTAAAAATTTCAAACACTTCTTCAACTTCCGGCAAAAAATACCGTTGTTCATTCAACAAGATATGTATATGTCAACGGTGAGCTTATCTCAACCGATACACTTAATACAAGTACATATATGCCGCACGAGCCATAATGCAAAATTGCATAAATGAAAATAATATAAAACTTAATATTTTTTCATTTTACCCCTTGCAAACATTTTTTAAATTATGGTATTATAATATTAATCTTACAGCAAAGACGTTGTATAACAGAGCGAAAGCTCTGTTATATTACGTCTTTTTTTGTATAATAAAAACATTATACAAAAACAAAATATTTAAAGAACGGAGAATTGATATGTTTAACTCAGATTTGACAAAGCACCTTGCAGAGCTTTCAAAGCTTGAATTTACAGATGAAGAGCTTGAACAAATGACGGCTGATATGACAAATATCATAGCTATCATGGATAAAGTATGTGAATTTGATACATCAAAGCCTGCCTATGCACTTGATGCGGTTGACTATAAAGATTTAAGGGCGGACGAACATCGAAATTCGTACCCTACCGAAGAAATTGTTAAGAATGCGAAGAATGTTAAAAATAACAGTTTCGTAGTTCCTAAGGTAGTTTAACAGTCAAGAGAAAGGATTTGATTAACGTGGCTTTAAAAAAAAAACTGAGAGAAATGCTTGACAGTAAGGGAGATCAGTGCGGTTGAACTTACCGAGCAATATCTTGACAGAATAGAAAATTCAGATAAAGAAATAAACAGTTATATAACAGTGTGCAAAGAAAACGCAGCTTGCGGACGCAAAGAAAGCACAGGAAGTTATCGACAGTGGCAACAGCGGTGCATTTACGGGATTGCCTATTTCGGTTAAAGATAACATATGTACACTCGGTGTCAAGACAACCTGTGCATCACATATGCTTGATGACTTCATTCCTCCGTATAACGCAACGGTAATGGAAAAATTAAAGGAAGACAACATCGTTATGCTCGGCAAAACAAATATGGACGAATTTGCAATGGGCGGTTCATCTCAAACATCATATTTCGGCGGTGTTAAAAACCCTTACGACTTAACTCGTGTTACAGGCGGTTCTTCCGGCGGTGCCGCAGCAAGCGTAAGTGCCGACCTTTGTGCCGCTGCACTCGGTTCGGATACAGGCGGTTCTGTTCGTCAGCCTGCTTCATTCTGCGGTGTTACAGGTCTTAAACCGACATACGGCACTGTTTCAAGATGGGGACTTATCGCATTCGCATCTTCACTTGACCAAATCGGCGTTATCGCAAAGTCTGCCGAAGACACAGGCTATATGCTTGAGGGCATTTACGGCTATGATGAAAATGACGCCACATCAAGCAAAAAAAAAATCAGAGGGCAACTATAATTCACTTATCGGAAGTGATGTAAGCAAATTAAAAATCGGTGTACCGAAAAGAATTTTTCGGTGACGGTCTAAATGACGAAGTTAAAACGGCTGTTTTAAATGCCGTTGAATATTACAAAAAAACTTGGCTGTGAAATAGTTGACGTTTCACTTCCGAGTCTTGAATATGCGGTTTCGGCTTACTACCTAATTTCATCAGCCGAGGCGGCAAAGCAACCTTTCACGTTTTGACGGTATCAAATACGGTCTTAGAAGCGGTCTTGGTGAAGACTTTAACGACCTTATTAAAAAATTCACGCCGTGAGGGATTCGGTCAAGAGGTTAAAAGAAGAATTATGCTTGGCAACTACGCACTATGTTCCGGGTTACTATGACGCATATTATAAAAACGCAACGCGTATAAGAGAACGCAAATAAGAAACGAATATGCCGATATATTCAGCAAGTGCGATGTTATGCTTCGACACCGACCGCACCGACTACGGCTTATAAAATCGGTGAACAGGAAAACGATCCCGTTAAAATGTATCTTGCCGATATTTATACAGTAACGGTAAACATTGCCGGACTTCCCCGCAATTTCTACAACCTGCGGTTACGATTCAAAAAGGTTTGCCTATCGGTATGAGCCTTATCGGAAAAGCATTTGACGAAAAGACAATCATCGCAGTATGCGACAGATTTGAAAAAGACTTTGAACGAAAGGAGATTGTACTATGAGATACCAACCCGTAATAGGACTTGAAATTCACGCGGAATTATTGACAGATTCAAAAGTATTCTGTACTTGTCAGAATGAATTCGGCGGCAGCGAAAACACTCGTGTATGTCCAAGATGTTCGGGACTTCCGGGTACACTTCCCCTTTTAAATCAAGGTGCGGTAAGGCTTGCCGCAAAGGCAGGTTTTTGCACTTGACTGTACCGTAAATAATTACAGTGCATTCGACAGAAAAAATTATTTTTATCCCGACTTGCCTAAAGCATATCAGATAACACAATTTGACCACCCGATCTGTACAGGCGGTTATATAACCGTCACAGGCGGTAAGGACATCAGAATTAACCACATTCACATTGAGGAGGACGCGGGTAAGCTTGTGCATGACGATTATGAGGGCATTTCAATGGCTGACTATAACCGTTGCGGTGTACCGCTTATTGAAATCGTAACAGAGCCGGACTTCCGTTCAATCGAAGAAGTTCAAGACTTTGTTGAAAAACTTGCTTTGCGTTTAAAGTATGCAGGCGTGTGTGACGCAAAAATGGAGCAAGGCTCAATGCGTGTTGACGTTAATATTTCAATTATGCCTGTCGGCTCAACCGAATTCGGTACCCGTGCCGAGCTTAAAAATCTGAACTCATTAAAAGCAATCGGTCGTGCGATTGAATATGAAATAAACCGTCAAGCGGAAATTCTTGATAACGGCGGTACTGTTATTCAGGAAACAAGACGTTACAACGACAACCACGGCGATACAAAGGCATTACGTTCAAAAGAGGACGCACACGATTATCGTTACTTCCCTGAGCCGGATATTCCTCCGGTATTCCTATCGGACGAAGACATTGAGGAGATAAGAAAGTCAATGCCTGAAATGCCACAAGACCGTTTTGTACGTTATACAGAAAAGTACGGACTTCCGACAGATGACGCTAATCTTATTATATCAAGCAAGGAATTTTCAGATTTTTTACGATGAGTCTGTAAAAATAAATCCGGACTACAAACAAATTTCTAATCTAATGCTTGTTGAACTTAACAGAAACCTTAACGATTCCGAAAAAGACTATTTCAGATGTAACATTCTCCCCCTGCCGATTTGGCAGAACTCGTTAAAATGTCAACAGACGGCGTTGTTTCCAAAAATGCCGCTAAGGATATTTTGAAGATTATGTTCAATAACGGACGGTAAGCCTATTGATATTGCCAAAGAAAACGGCTTTATTATGGACAATGACACATCGGGGCTTGAAGAAATTATTGATAAAATTATAGCTGAAAACGCAGACAGTGTTGAAAGCTACAAAAACGGTAATCAAAAGATTTTCGGTTTTCTTATGGGACAAGTGGTACACACAGCGGGTAAAGGTGCAAACCCTAAACTTGCTAAGGACTTATTGACTGAAAAATTAAAATAAAGGTGGAATTAATATGCAGAAAATAGATGGTTCACAGCTTATAAGCGAAATCACTCTTGACGATTTGCAAAAAGCTGTCGGCGGTTCAATAAGCTTTTGTGCTTGCGTGCATAAGCTTAGAAAAATGAGCGGTTTCTCATTTGTAATACTTCGTACGGGAAGATATATTCTTCAATCCGTTTATTCAAAGGATAAATGTACAGGCGATTTTAACTCACTTTGTGAGGGTGCTTATATCAAAATCACAGGTGACGTAAAAGAAGAAAAAACGTGCTAATCACGGCTATGAAATAACTCTTTCTTCGTTTGAAATACTTTCAAAACCCGCAGAGGAATACCCTCTTCACGTTTCAAGCAAAAAGCTTGGCTGTTCAATCGAAACTTCAATGGCACACAGAAGTGTCGCACTTCGTCACCCTGAACAGAGAGCGGTATTTAAAATTGCAGAGGGCGTTGTGTCGGCATTTCGTGAATTTATGTTAAACAATAACTTTACCGAAATACATTCACCCAAAATCGTTGCGGCAGGTGCTGAGGGCGGTGCTAATATATTCAAATTGAAATACTTTGATAAAGACGCATATCTTGCACAAAGTCCGCAGTTCTACAAACAGACTTGCGTAGCATTCTTTTGACAGAGTGTTTGAAATTGCTCCTGTTTACAGAGCCGAAAAACACAACTCTACACGTCATTTGAACGAATATATCGGACTTGATTTTTTTGAAATAGGATTTATCAACGATATGCATGATGTTATGGCTATGGAAACGGCTATGCTTAAATATGTTGTTGAGTATTTGCCGAAACATTACAGTGACGAGTTGGAGCTTTTGGGTGCAACATTGCCTGTTATCAATGAAATCCCTTCGGTAACATTCTTTGAGGCACTTGATATTCTCGGCAAGTCACATAATCAATTTGACCTTGATCCTACAGATGAAGTTAAATTGTGCGAATACGCAAAAAGAGAATTATGACAGTGAATTTATATTCGTTGAAAAGTTCCCGGGATTAAAACGTCCGTTCTATGCAATGGATTCGGCAGACGACCCTAAACTTGCCGAAAGTTTTGACTTGCTTTTCAGAGGTCTTGAAATCACAACAGGCGGTCAGAGAATACACGATTATAACGAACTTCTTGAAAAAATGAAACGTTATCATATGGAGGAGGGCGACCTCGGTGCATATACCGATATATTTAAGTACGGTATGCCACCGCACGGCGGACTTGGTATCGGTCTTGAACGTGTCGTTATGAAAATGCTTGGTCTTGCAAATATCCGTGAGGCAAGCTTGTTCCCAAGAGATATTCACCACCTTGATCCGTGATGATATGATTATTTAATGTACTTTCGTAGGGGCGACCAATGGTCGCCCTTTTATTTTTGCTCATTTGCCACCCCTCTGCCGTTTCACGACTGCTCACCTCAATGGTCATACAGCAGTGGCAATATTACACATTAATTTTTAAAACTCCAAAATTTTTGTTTTTTTTATCAATTATGGATAAATCAAAAAAACAATGCAAATAATATTTAACACAAATATAAATTTATTTTGGAGGAAAAGCGATGAAAGCAACAGGAATTGTAAGAAGAATAGATGATCTCGGAAGAGTTGTTATTCCAAAGGAAATACGACGCACTATGCGAATCAGAGAGGGCGATCCTCTTGAAATTTATACAGAAAAAAGACGGTGAGGTTATTTTCAAAAAAATACTCCCCAATCGGCGAGCTTGGTGACTTTGCCGCAAATTATGTTGGAAACACTTGCCAAAGCAAGCGGACACGGTGCTTGTATAACCGACCGTGACAATGTCATTGCAGTATCGGGATTACCGAAGAAAGAGCTTATCGAAAAGCCTGTAAGCAGTGAGCTTGAAAAATGTAATGAACGAAAAAATCATTGTAAGCTACAAAGACGGCAAACCTGTTTCAGTCGCTGACGGTGTTGAAAAATACAACGCGGGCGTTGTTGTTCCGATAGTATCGGAGGGTGACACGATCGGCTCTGTTTTTATTCATTTTAAAAGATGGTGAAACTGCGTCTGAAGTTGAAGAAAAATTAGCAGAATCCGCCGCCGGCTTTTTAGGCAAGCATATGGAAGGCTGAAAAGGTTGTCTGCAATGTAAAAGGTGACTGCAAAAATGCAGTCACCTTTTATTTATCTTCTTCGCTTATCGAATTTACGTCGTTTTTTAAACTTTTCACTGTTCTTCATAACGTCTGTGTTGTTCTGTCCTTCTATGCTGTTTTGCCTTATATATTTTCGTTCTTCTTTTTCTTTTTCGGTGCAAGATACTTAAATATACCTTTACCCTCAAATTTCTTTGTTTTTTACCGAGATACAATACAACCGCTATTGCCGCCAAGCAAAGTACCGCTACTATGCTTACAATCGCAACTGCCGCTCCTCCGCTCTTTCTGTCGTGATGTCCCTTTTCCTGCGGAAGTGCTTCATTCGGTTCAAATGACGGCATTGGTCCAGGCATCTCAACCGGTCCTACAAGTGCCGGCTTTTTTTGTCGGTCTTGGTGTCAGGGACGGCTTTGGTGATGATGATTCCATAGGCGAAGCCGTTTTTGTCGGTTTCATTGTTCCCGTCACCTTAGTCGTTGTCTTTGGTTTTGTTGTCGTTTTAGGCTTTGTTGTTGTTTTCGGTTTCGTAGTTGTCTTTGTTGTCGTATTTGATTTTGATGTACTTGATGATGTCTTATTTGACGTATTGTTTGAAGATTGTGCTTTCGTCGGTGCAGGTGTTTTCAAACACAACCGAATCATTTATGTCAAAATTAAAGAATGTCGCTTTATTCTGCAACTTTCTCAAATGGCTTGTAAGTGCGCACACTGCCAAAGATGTTGCCTCACTGTTACTCTTTCCCTTACCGGTCGAAAATCCACCGTCTTTTTTGCTGATACTGCATTAAGCCGTCTACCGCACTGCCGTTTTTAGCCACAAATCTGCCGTCACTGTCAGCATTAACACCCAACGTATCAAGTGCGATAACAGTCATTGCCGTTGATTCAAGGTCACCCCAATCACCGTCTTTGTCCTGTTCTGCCGACAAATAATTAAGTGCGTCCTCAACCGCATCTTTAGGGCTTAAATCAATCACATAACCCGTCTGATTTTGCGTTATCGTATACGCACCGCTTGTTTCGTAATATGGTGCAAGCGCCGTAACTGCAACTGCGGTACTGTACACGCTGTCATCAAAACTGCCGTTCGTATTTTGATGTGACAATATCCCTGCAAGTATATCGTTTCTGTTTGACAATGCCCATTCAGGAGTTTCAAAACTCTTTGAATCAAGAGCAATAAGTCCCCACGAATATCCGTTTACACCCTCTTTTCCGAGTGGTGAAACATTATCTCTGTAATAAATACCGTCCGCAACCAAGTCACGTCCGCCGACATTTCTCGGATCACCGCCCGACGCTATCGTTGCAAGCACTGTTCTTTGCATAGACGAGGCATTATGTTCTTCGCCGTAACCTGCCGCAACTCCGTCAAGGCCCGCCAAATATCTGCTGTAATCATAGTTTTTACCCATTCGGTTCAAAGCCATAATATAAAAAAATCAGAACTGTATGATCCGATTCCGTAAAACGGACTATCCTTATCAGCTTTCCATTCTATTGCTTTTTCTATAGCACTTTTTATGTCGCTTTCACTTGTTTCCGCATTGACGCACACTGTCGGAATCAGCATCGAAGTGCATAAAACAGCCGCCATGATTTTTTTCTTCATATTAAAAATCCCTTCTGACTTTAAATACTCTATATCAGTTTATCATTATACCATACATTACTAACAGTTTTCAACCATTATTCTTTACAAAATTCATTATATTTTCATTACAAATTTTATCGTCATATTAAACTAAATTCACTGTTTATTTAATTATAAATTTTTATCAATTTATGATATGATAAAATTTAAGGGAGAATTGGAGGTATTTTTATGAAAAAACTTTTATGCACGGTACTTTCGACAGTGTTTGCTATATCATCGGCAGCAGCTTTAAATATGTCTGCGTATGCTGACAGTACAAACACGCAACAGGTAAGCTACAACTATTGGTATAATTCTTCTACAGGATATACCGATGAAAATGTGCACACACGTCAAATGGAAAAGCTTGACCGCGGTCTTATCGCAATAAAAAACAGACGGCGGTGTATATTTAAGTTGGCGATTATTTGACAGTGAGGACAATATTTTTCGGCAGTGCCGATAAAAATGTGTCATTTAATGTATATCGTGACGGCAAAAAAAATAAGCGAAGTCGCAACCAAAACAAATTATGTTGATTCAACCGTTGGTACAAATTACAGTGTTGCACCCGTTATGAACGATTTTGAGGGAGATAAGTGCGACGCAGTAACGGTAAATGAAAACAGTTATTTTGACATACCGCTTTCAAAACCTGATGATGAAACAATTTATGACCCATCAGGCAATGAGCTTGCTACATATTCATTCTTCCCTGCCGACTGTTCAACGGGTGACGTTGACGGCGACGGAGAGTACGAAATAATCGTGAAATGGACATCTTCCGAACATGACGTCGGTTCGCCTGGTGACCCTGCATATTCCGGCACGGTACATCTTGCCGCATACAAATTAGACGGTACAAAGCTTTGGAAGAACGATATTGCACTCGGTAAAAAACGTATATTCAAGTGCACACACACTTCAGTTCCTTGTATACGACTTTGACGGCGACGGCAAATCTGAAGTAATGTGTCAAACTTCACTCGGTTCAAAGGACGGACAAGGCAAATATGTTTCAAATGCCGCACAAACCGATGAAGAAATTAAAGCAATAACAGATGAAGAAAATTCAACTGCCGATTACAGAGGTTACGGCAGAATTACCGAAGGTAAAAGAATTTTTGACAGTATTCAACGGCGAAACAGGTGTCGCAATGGACACTATTAATCTTCCGACAACTCGCGGAAGTGAAAACGGTGTAGACTACGGCGACGATTTCGGTAACCGTTCAAATCGTTTTGTATCTGATGTTGCTTATCTTGACGGCGAAAAGCCGTATGCAATATATTTAAGGGGCTACTATTTCGGCAGAAACGGCAAACAGCGTACAAGTATTGCCGGTATAAGCTGGGACGGTACAGCTTTATCCCCTACTTATCGTTTTGATACGCAAAAAAGGTCAAGAGGGATATTTTGACGGTGCTTATCAATATGTCGGAAACGGCAACCACAACTGTACCGTTGCCGACGTGGATAATGACGGGCAAAGACGAATTTATCACAGGTGCATTGTGTATGGAAGTCAATGACGACAATGAATTTCGTCCTAAATGGTGTACATATCTACAGCACGGTGACGCGCTTCATATAGGAAACTACGACCCTACACATACCGGTTTTGAATTTTTCACAGTCCACGAGGACAGCGGAACAAACAGCCTTAGCGGTAATGACATAACTCTGATTTCGGTATGTCTGTTATTGACGCCGAAACAGGCAATATTATGTTCCACGAAGGTGCGTCCGCCGACACAGGCCGCGGTGTTATGGCAAATGTCGGTGCCGGCGGATACTATCAAATTTGAGTGCAAAAAACTCTGCAAGACAGTCAAACGGCGGCACTGATTTCACAACTGCCACTTCACTTACAGGCAGAAATACACCTTCAATGAATTTCCGTATTTTCTGGGACGGCGATTTATATGACAACTTGCTTGACGGTGCAAATATCACCGATTGGAACGGCCGTAATATGAGCAAATATATTCAGTGCCGGAAATTATGATTGTGTTTCAATCAACGGTACAAAGGCAAATCCGTCACTTCAAGCCGACCTTTTTCGGTGACTGGAGAGAAGAAGTTATATACCCTACTTCTGACGGAACGGCTCTTCGAGTATTCTCAACAACCGATACGACAGATTATAAAATAAAAACACTTATGCAAGACCCTGTATACCGCAGCGGTGTTGCGGCGGAGCAAACGGCATACAATCAACCTCCGCACGTCGGCTTCTATATGGGTAAAGAAGTGTTTGAAACAAGAACACTTACAAGCATAGTCGTAACAACACAGCCTACAAAAACTTCATATGTTCCGGGCGAATCGTTTGACAGAACAGGTATGGTTGTAAAGGCTAATTATTCGGACGGCACTTCGGATGAAATAAACACTTACACAGTTTCCGAAATTGATAAAGATATAATCGGCGAACAGACACTTATTGTTTCGTACTTAGGCAAAACGACCGATTTGAAAAATAACGGTAAAATCTGTTTCAAGAATTACTGCACAGACTTCAAAATCAACATACTATCTCGGTGAAAATATCGATAAAAAACACAATTACAGTTACCGCATATTACTCTGACGGTACTTCATCGGTGCTAAACTCAAGCGAATTTGAAGTGACAGGTTTTGGAAACACGCTTGGTAAACAAACTCTTACAGTAACGTATTTAGACAAAACCGCATATTTAACAATTCAGTTATTGGACGCAAACATTGCCGCACTTAATAAACTGTATGAAACATCAAGCACAACATCAGAATTAACAACGGCACAAATAGGCAGTTATGCGGGTGACTTCACGCTCGAACATACAGTGAAAGTCAACTCAATCCCTGCAAACGGTAACACAGACAAAAACAATGCGGCAGGATTTTTCGTAAGATTTATGGCTGACAAGCAAACAGGCGGCGGCTGGTATCTTACAAAAAAAATCTGATACTGAATTGAATGTTGCATGGAAAAACACAAAAGAGCGTCTTCCGTAGGCACAATCAAGCTTGGCGAAACATATACTTTCCGCTACAACTTTACAAATGTCGGCAACGGAAACGGTGCGACTGTTACGTTGACTGTTATTGATTCAACAGGTAATACGGTTGCCTCGGCGAGTGACCTTAACCTTAGAAACTTCTCCGACTCAGCAACCGGTAGGACTTCACCTATCACATACGTTCAGATTTATAATCAAGCCAACGCAAACTCAACATCAAGTGTTGAATTTGCAAATGCAAGATATTACACTACAAAAGCGAAATAACCGTAAACGGTCAGAATGTTGCTTTAAACATCGGTTGCCTGACAGATATGAAAGGATATGCCGCAAAATATTCAAACGGTATTTTGACAGACTTAGCCGATATTACGCCTACAACAACCGGACAATCTACTGTTTTACTTCAATTTGAACCTGATAAAGTGTTTATTTGGAACGATATGACTCCTGTTGATTTTTTGGCAAAAAACAGAATAATTAAATCAAAAGGTGTTGCAATATGCAACACCTTTTTGATTTATAAATACATATTAATTATCAATAACTTCCTTAGCCATATTAATAAGTCCCTGCTTATCAAGCGGTGAATCTATTGCCGTAATATTGTAATAAATTCCGTCCTGTTCCCACTCAACGCCTTGCACTTGTGAAATTTCAACCTTCTCCGCGCCGTAGCTGAATACATATTTACCGCTTTCCTCGTCTTTCATATCCTGTTCAGTCTGCTGATAATCAGCCGGAACAACCTTATTTACATACGATATATATGCTATTGCTATGCCGTTATAATCGCTTACTTCGCTGTTGTTACCTCGGTCTTTATGACTGTCCGCGTAAGTGTCGGCGCTTAACATAACTTTGTCACCGTCTTTTTTTTTCATAATCAGCCATAAACGATTTATACTTTTTTCTTCTGTTCCGTTTTCTTCGTCAACATACTTATTTTTTCCGTTATGTCCGCCTTTAAATGTATAGCCGTTTTTTGAAAATTGTTCGACAATCTTCGGTGAAAAGCCCACATTTTTATTAAGCGTTTCCGTAGCGGGAGTGTTTGTATAATCCGGCTTTTTGACGATGTACTTCCCATAACATAATTGACTGCACCTTTTGACGCAAATGCCACTGTGCCGACAGCCAATACTGCCGCCGCAATAATGATACTCTTTTTAAAAGATACTTTTTTTCATTTTTACATTCTCCTTTTCAAAACTATCCAACGTCATACAAAGTTTATTATGAAAATTTTCACTCGGTTTCGGAAAGGCATTTTTCCAATCATATTTATTCATCTTCAAGTTCCTCCTTTAAATTTTTACGACCGATATGCAGACGGCTTTTAACCGTTCCGACAGGAATTTTTAATATATTCCCTACTTCTTCGACAGAATAACCTTCTATATAGTGTAGCATTATTACTATTCTGATTTTGTGTTTCAGCTTTTTTTAACCGCATTATAAAGCTCGGTGTAGTTTGAATTGTCCTTATATTCAAAACTGTTGTTACAGTCCTCTATCGAAAACAACCCTTTTATATTCACGCAACTTTTTATAACATTCGTTTATTAAAATTCTTATAAGCCACGTTTTGAAATACTTTTTCTTCTTTAAGAGTATGAATTTTCGTATATGCCTTTAAAAACAGCCTCCGAAACAACATCTTCACAGTCACTTTCACTTTTAAGCATACCCTTTGCAATATGGTACATTGTATTCTCTGATTTCAGAACTTCTTGTGTAAATTTTTCTCTGTCCATTGAATTTTACCTTTCTGTATAAACATCAGCGCTTTTTGTTTGTACATTAGTTAGATAGTCATGGGCGGCATTTGGTTCATTTTATATAAAAAAACCGACGAAAAATTTTTCGTCGGTTTAAAAACGTATTTAAGCTGTCATCACGGTTGTTTACCGATGTAAGCAAGGATACCGCCGTCAACATATAGAATGTGACCGTTTACAGCATTTGATGCATCTGAAGCAAGGAATACAGCAGGACCTGTAAGTTCTTCAGCTTGTAGCCATCTGCCTGCAGGAGTTCTGCCGCAGATAAACTGGTCGAACGGATGTCTTGATCCGTCAGCTTGCTTTTCTCTTAGCGGAGCTGTTTGAGGTGTAGCTATGTAACCAGGGCCGATACCGTTACATTGAATGTTGTTAGCACCGTATTCTGAACAGATGTTTTCTTGTAAGCATCTTAAGACCACCCTTAGCAGCAGCGTAAGCTGATACTGTCTCACGGCCTAATTCTGACATCATTGAGCAGATGTTGATGATCTTACCATGACCCTTCTTGATCATTGAAGGAATTACTTTGCCTTTGATACGATGAATGGTGCGTTAAGATCTACGTCGATAACCTGTCTGAACTCAGCAGCTGTCATCGCATCGCACATAGGAATTCTCTTAATGATACCAGCGTTGTTTACGAGAATATCGATAACGCCTACTTCAGCCTCGATTTTCTTAACCATTTCCTGTACCATTTTTCTTCGTTAGTAACGTCGCAAACATATCCGTGAGCGTCGATACCGTCAGCTGTATATGCAGCCATACCCTTATCTACTAATTCCTGCTTAATATCGCAGAAAACAATCTTAGCACCTGACTTTGCATATGCTGACGCAATAGCGTAGCCGATACCGTATGATGCACCTGTTACAAGTGCAACTTTACCTTCAAGACTAAAGTTTAAATACTCACTCATCTTAAATTTTTTCCTCCTTGTATTTTTTATATTTAATATAAATATTAACTAATTTAATAATTCTTAAAAAGAATTACATTAACGGTTCGGGACGATAGATAAGGTGTGAGAAATTGCCTTCAATATCTCTGTACCAATATGTCTTTAATCCCTTTGCATTTTCAGATACATCGTGTACTTCTTCAACTCTTTCATCAGCCTTTAGCTTTGCAACGATTTCGTCAAAAGCCGCCGGAGTTACAGAAAAAGCAAGGTGTCTGATACCTGCCTGTTTTTCAACGCGTCAGCGGTTTTTATCGTCTGTTGCCGTAACAAACTCAATCATACTGCCGTCGGCAAACTGAAGAAAAATATGTACCCTTACCATTGTCATAAACAACTCTGCCGCCGTACATTTCCATATACCAATCTTTAAGTGCGGCTGTGTCCTTTGAAACAACAGCAACGTGTTCAATACCGTTTACCATTATAACCACTCTATTTAACATTAATAACTATATCTATTATAGCATATTTTCTGTATTATTTCAAGTGATTTATATAATATTTTTACAAAAATCTCTTTATCTCCGATTGTCATTGAATTTCTGTGTACGTTCATAAAACCGCCTTTGAAATTATCGCAATATTTTTTTCCATTGCATCAATAACACTCTGCGGTTTAAGATTATACACACTGCCTACAGAAATACACATTTTAATGCACAAGTATGCCGTTATCTTCGCTTATTTTTTTCAATGCGATATATATACGGACGTATATCCGACTCTTTTACACCGCTTCTTTTGATTTTTTCATTACTTTGAGTTCGTTTTGTGCAAGAAGTTTTTCAATATCCGCACTGCCCTCATATTCAAGTTCAACCGTATACACCGCTCTGTCAAGTTTTGTAAAGGTCAATTTCCTTGCCCTCAACTTTTTTTGCGGCAAAGGATTTTTATATCCCGGCGGAAAAGCATTATTGATTGTATCGACAAGTTCTTGTTCGCTGTAATCGCCGTCAAAGCCTACTTTCATATACTCGCAGTCAGAGGTCACGCCTACCGACAACGGCTGTGCAACCATCATAATCGGGTGAGGATTAAATCCGTTTGAAAACATAAAATTCATACCTGTACGACGTACTGTTCTGTGGAACAGACGCACAAAGTCAAGGTGAAAATATATTTTACTCTTTCATCTCGCGAATATTTCAATATATAATTACTCATAACAGACCCCCGTACCGAATGATTTAACACCGCAGCCTGCACATTTTTTTGACGGCAGTTCGGTGTTGTTAACAGATTGTTTTGCTTTTTCATTTTCACGCATCAAGAAATTCTTTGTAACGCCTATGTCGATATGGTCCCAAGGAAGAACTTCTTCATAACTGCGTTCACGCGCCGTATATAGAAATTAGGGTCAATTCAAGTTCGTCAAAAAGTCTGCATCCATACATCAAACTTAAAATGCTCTCCCCAACCGTCAAACTTACAGCCATTTTCAACAGCCTTAATTATAACCTCGCTAAGACGTCTGTCGCCTCTTGCAAAAAACACCTTCAAGATAACTTGTCTTATTATCGTGCCAATTATAACGTATTCTTTTTTGACTTGATAGCCGATTTTAATGTATTCTGCTTTTTCGATAAGCATGTCACGTGTATCCTGTTTTTGCCCACTGGAACGCAGTAAAAGGCTTTGGCACAAAACTCGATGTACTTTACGGTTATATTTATCTGCTTTGCTCTTTCCTCTTTCGGGATTGCAAAGTAAACCTCAAAGCACCTTTTGCGCAAGGTCGGCTATACCGCAAACATCGTCCATAGTTTCGGTAGGAAGTCCAATCATAAAGTACAATTTTACGTTTGTCCAACCGCCTCTGAAAAGCATATTTGTTGAATTTATAATATCTTCTTCATTTATATTTTTTATTGATAACATCACGAAGTCTTTGAGTTCCTGCCTCCGGTGCAAAAAAGTAATACCTGTTTTTCTGACTTTCTGCACTTTTTCCATAAGTTCAAGCGAGAAATTATCAATTCTAAGTGACGGAAGCGACAAACCGATTTTCTTTTCTTCGGTTATTTTAAGCAGTCCGTCCGTAAGGTCACGAAGTCCGCTGAAATCACTTGTTGAAAGCGATGACAGTGATATTTCGTCATATCCGCTGCACGCAAGCAAGTTTTCCGCAATACCCAACAGTCTTTCCGGCTTTCTTTCTCTTAACGGTCTGTATATATAGCCTGCCTGGCAGAAACGGCAGCCTCTCAAGCAACCGCGCATAACTTCAAGCATAACTCACCTGTCGTGTACAACCTCACCGAACGGTACAATAATCGTTTCCGGTGCGTATGTAGCATTAAAATCTTTCATTATACGCTTTCTTTACTTTCGGTTTAGCATGAGGATTGTTCGGTGTAACACTCTTTACCGTATTATCGTCATTGTATTCCACATCATAGAATGACGGCACATAAATACCTTCAATTTCGGCTATTGCTTCAAGATAATCACGTTTATTTTTTTACCGCTCTTTTTTCCACTTAACATACTCTTCAACAACCTCATGTATCGAATCTTCACCCTCGCCGAGCATAAAGAAATCAAATATATCCGCCACAGGTTCTGCGTTATACGCACAAGGACCGCCGCCGCAAACAATAGGATAGCTCTCGTCTCTGTCCTTTGCTCTTACCGGAATATCCGCAAGCATAAGCATATTCACTATATTTGAATAGCTGAGTTCATACTGCAAAGTAAAATCCGAGCATATCAAAATGAGTTATTTCGTCACCTGTTTCAAAGTGCAAACAACTTCATTCCATGCTTTTTCATTTCTTCTTCCATATCCGTCCAAGGTGCAAAAACACGCTCACAATATGTGTCCTCACGGTCGTTTAAAGTATGGTAAAGAATTTTAAGCCCCAAGTGCGACATTGCGATTTCGTAAGTATCGGCAAAACAAAAACCGAATCTCACATCAACATCGGCAGGATTTTTTATGACGGAGTTAAGCTCTCCGCCCGTATATCTTGTCGGTTTCATTACTGCCGACAATATCTTATCTCTTGTTGTTATCATTTTATTCTCCCTGATTAATTATTTCGTCTGCACATTCATTTTCTTCAGCTTTTTCTGTGCTTTTTCTTTCGCGTCTTTCCGCAAAAAATCCGTTAACCTTTGTCCACAACTTCGGGTACAAGGTCGATTAGTTTGTCAACAGGCGAAGAACCGCCCTCCATAGGAATCAAACGCACGTTACCGTTATGTATAACAAGAAACGCCATTGCGTCAACCGACGCACCGCCGCCCATACCGCCGCCGAAGTTTTTATCGTCAAGGCTTTTGAGTCTCGTTTTTCTTTCTGTCAAATTCACAGCCGCCGCCGCCGAAACCAAATGACACCTTTGATATAGGCACAATCATCGTTCCGTCATTGACTATTATCGGCTCACCCACGACCGAATTTTGCATCAATCATACCTTTGAAATTATTTGTTAATCCCTCAAACATTTCACTAACTTTATTAGCCATTTTCTTTTATCCTCCTATTAATTTTCTGTATTTTCAAAACAACTTTTACCGTTTTAATTCCTATTGTCAAAACATATAAACAGTTTGTCCCCTAAGTCTGCAATATACGCCCATATCCAAGCACGCATTATTAAAATCAGCGTCAAGCGACACATCCCACTTTTTCGTTTCATTCGTCTGTCAATCCAGCCTACTGCATTATATACTCCCGCATTGACCGCACCCGTCGCAATTCCGTATACATTGATTTCCGTACCGAATTTTTGACGATACATTCAGTTCCTTTATCTTAATTGCGTGACAAATTATATAGTCAAGTAAATTTAATATATCTTTTTTAACTGTTTATATACTTCTTTTATGAGCGTTATTATCCCTAAAATATCCGATTTTTTTCTTTCTTTTTCTTCTTTGTCGGTCGTTTCTTCTTCGTTTTCAACTTCTTCTTCAACCTTGTCATTCGGAAAAATCTTAAATTTTAAAAACACATACTTTATAATTACAGATCCGTTATTTTCCTTATTATTATACGAAAACTCAAGAATACAGTCTGCCGGTATAAGCAAAAAGTAACATTATAACAGCCACGACGGCTAATATTATATATAAAGCTGTCATATGCTGTCCTCCTTTTTGTTATTGTTCAGTGTTTTTTTCGTTTTCCGCAGCAATATTTTCACCGTTCTCATCGATTTCAAGCTGCAGTCCCTGTGATGTTTCAAGGTTAAGACTTCTCAAATCAAGCGGTGGTAAATCGGTAGGCTTTTGTAAGTCCGAAACACCTTAAAAACGTGTCTGTCGTCACATATAAAATCGGTCTGCCCGGTGCGTCCAGTCTGCCCTTTTCTTCAATCAGTCCGCGTTCATAAAGTCTGTTTACGCAGCCGTCCGAATTTACTCCTCTTATATGTTCAATCTGACCTTTCGTTATAGGCTGTTTGTAGGCAATTATCGCAAGTGCCTCCATTGCCGCATTTGAAAGCGGCTGCCTTCTCTGTTCTCCTAATATTTCCTGTATATGGGTATAATATTCAGGTCTTGAACAAATTTGATAACCCTCAAGAATATCAATTATATTAAATCCTCTGTGATTTTCGCTGTATTCTTTTTTCAGTTCATCGACCGCCTTATTGACTTCGTCAATGCTCGTATCAAGCACAACAGCCAATTTTGCCGCCTTAACAGGCTCCCCTGCCGCAAAAAAGTATTCCCTCTATTGCATATTTAATATTATCCATTCTTTTTTTCTCCGTTGTAAGAATAAAGTCATCTGACTTTTCGTCATAGTCCGCATACAGCTTGTTCAGCTTTATCATTTCAAGCACCGCCAAAAAACGTCGCAATCATTTCAGGACGTGAATCGTCCGCTTTAAAAAGCGATTCAAACTGTACACGTTTATTATGCTTTTAACACTTTACATATCTTTTCAACCATATCGTCAACCGAAACTTTTTCTCTGCCGACAATTTTTGAAAACGCACGTTTTTCGGGTTTTGCCTTGCGAAGTCTGCGTTGAAATATGTTGTTAAACGCATCAATCAGTTCTTTCGTATCGTGCGTTATATCGTATTCGGGCATAGGAAATTTAATTTTTTCAGGCTCACGAAATACCATTTCTTTTGTTGTAAACTCACTCTTCCCTAAGCTCCTTTGACGCATCTTTTAAACTGCTGATATTCAGCCAACCTACGCGCAAAGTTCTTCTCTCGGGTCTTCCTCGTCCTCTTCTTCCTCATTTTTGAAGTAACATTTTCGATTTTATATACAAAAGATTGGACGCCATAACAAGAAATTCGCTTTGTATTATCAAGATTAGCCTCTTCAATTCCGTCAATCGCCTCAAGATACTGCGCCGTTATCTCAACAATCGGTATGTCGTATATACTGACCTTGTTTTTCTGTATAAGCGTCAAAAAGCAAGTCAAGCGGACCTTCAAACGTATCAAGCTTATATAATATCTTATCCATTTTTCACCCTATAATATCAAGTTAATCGCACTGTTTAACAGGTTGATAATTCCGTTAAAGAAGAAATTCACACCTGTTCCGATTATGCCGTTCAGAACGCCGGTAAGCGAAAGCACCATAATTAAAAGCATAGAATATCTTTCGTATCTCAGCATAGTGTAATATGCTTTGTTCGGAAGAAACATTCCAAAGTACTTTTGCACCGTCAAGCGGTGGTATCGGAATTATGTTAAACACCATAAAGCATAGATTTCTTATCGCAAAAAGCTGTGCAAAAGTTGCAACACCGTTTAGAACGCTTGTACCGAAACCGAGCTTTTATACATAAAACGTGAAGTATCGCATATATAAGCAATGCCGCAAAAGCCATAATCAAATTGGCAAGCGGTCCTGCCGCTGCGGTAAGTGCCATACCCTTTTTTGTATCTTTATAATATGACGGATTTACCCCGACAGGTTTTGCCCAACCGAAGCCTGTCAAAATCATCAACAACGTACCGACAGGGTCAAGGTGTGCAAGCGGATTTAAAGTCAATCTTCCCTCACGTTCGGGTGTCGGGTCACCAAGTTTTGTCGATACCCAACCGTGTGCAAATTCGTGTCCCGTCAACGCTATAAGCGTTATAGGCACATTGATTATTATGTTTATTAAATTAAAACCAACCATATATTTTTTCTCCTTAAATACAGATAATTATATTATATAATTATTTTCAGAAAAAAGTAAAGTAAAATCGCACAAAAAAATAACCTCTGCACAAGTATGATTTGTCAGAGGTTATTTTATCTATTCTTCTCGTCTTTTTAAATTTTTAGTTTTATAATACAAACGTTTGTTTTCGTACATCATTGCGTCGGCACGTTCCATTGTCATAGAGAAGTTTCTGTCTTTTCCCGCGTCAAACTTGGCATAACCGATTGACATAGAAGTCTTAATTCCTCCGCGATTAATACTGTCTGCCATTCTTGCGATTCTGTCCGCAAAATTCTTAACCATATCAATATCGCAGTCTTTTAATACAACAGAAAATTCATCGCCGCCGACTCTGTAACCGATAAAATCAGTACCTTCCATCGCTTTTCTTATCGCGTCGGCACCGTTTTGAATATAAATATCACCCATTTGATGTCCACGACTGTCGTTTATATTCTTTAATCCGTTTAAGTCTATCGTAACAATAGCATACCGCGATTGGTTTCCGCTTTCTATGTTGTGCATATCAACAGTGAACGAATTCTTGTTTTTCAAACCTGTAAGCGTATCCGTATTCGACATATCCTGATACAGCGGATTTGAAAATCCTCTTGAATATCGCCATTGAAAAACGTACTGAAATCAAGCAACACAAAAAGTATAAGTATTATTACTATAACGCGAAGTATAATCTTGAAAATATATACCCTGTTCGCGTCAATTCCTATACAAGCAACGGCCTTCACAGTACCGCCGTCCATTATCGGATAAAAATTCAAATACCGAAAGCCGTCCAACGACGCATAAAAAGCACCTGCATCGGCATAATGCGTTGTATACAAGTCGTTTATTTCTTTTTCAATTTTTCCTGTTATCTTTTCGTTATTTATAACAGTGTTTATCTTGTCATTTTTCGTATCGAGTATATATTGAAATCGCCGTTTTTATCTTTTCTCACAACAAATATTTCTGAAATCGCCATATTGTCCTTTACCGCGGATAAATAGCTCAGTGCCGCACCGTATACGCCGTCAGGCACATCTTCAGTAAAAAGTCTGCTGTCAAAATGAGATTCTATGGTTGTAAAAGTAAGATTTGCACGTTCATTGTATGCGTCGGCAAGCATCGAAATCATAACGCCCGATGTTACGAGATATATAACCAGGCAAGAAAATATGATAAGTCCGCAAGTCAGCATTGAAACTTGCACGTTAACTTTTTCTATTTTGTTCATAATAAACTTTTTTAATTTTCCCATAATTATCGCGCCATCTCCTTTTTATACATATTTTACATTTTTATTATACCTAATTTTTTTTATAATTTATCAATATTTTCGTCGAAAAAAAATCGGATTTTTGTTGATTGTTCACTATTTTAATAGTATAATGTTAATAAAATCGTAATACAGAATGGAGATTAATAATGCAAACAGCGATACTTATTCTTTTAATTATACTTATTATATGTGTACTTATAACTCTGATTTTTACATTAAAAAACAGTTCAAAGCCGTCTGATTCGGGACTTGAACAACGTATAAACGGTTCTGTCAAAATGTTTTCCGACATAATATCGGAAAATCAACAGGTAATCGGCAAACTTTATGCAGACAAACCGTTTTGCACAAATGGACAACGAAATCAAAAAGTATGCGTCAAAGTATGGAAAAACACCTTGCCGATATGCACAAAAAGGTTTCGCCGATATATCCGCACTTTCATCAGGTGTAAGTGATTTAAAAAAGTCCTTTCAAATGTTAAAACACGTGGTATACTCGGTGAAATACAACTCGGTGCAATCCTCGACGAAATACTTGCACCGGAGCAATTCGACACCAATGTTGCAACCATACCGAACAGTTCCGCAGTTGTTGAATTTGCGGTTAAACTTCCGCACGACGACGAAGGATTTATATATCTTCCGATTGATTCAAAATTCCCGCTTGACGCCTACAACGATTTACTGAACGCATATGATACCGGCGACAGCGAAATTATAAACCGTTCTTCAAAACGCTCGTTCAGCGAATAAAGCAATTCGCAAAAGATATTCACACAAAATACGTTGAACCGCCGTACACAACCGATTTTGCAATAATGTTCCTCCCAACAGAAGGACTTTATGCCGAGGCAGTTAATCTCGGTCTTGTCGAAGTTTTGCAACGTGAATATAAAATAAATATAGCAGGTCCAAGCACTATGGCGGCTATGCTAAATTCTTTGCAAATGGGTTTCCGTACACTTGCACTTGAAAAACGTTCAAGCGAAGTTTGGCAAGTCTTAGGCGAAGTCAAGAGTGAATTTGAAAAATTCTATTCAGTTCTTGAAACGGCACAAAAAAGAATTACCCAAACAGGTGACGAACTTGATAAACTTATCGGTGTCAGAATGCGTGCAATGGAGCGAAAGCTCCGCAGTGTTGAAAAATCCGAAAGCAATAGTTTTGACGATATGTAATAATATATTTGATAAAACCATTATTTATTCTTTAAGCATACAAAAAGCACACAAAAAGCCACGAGTTTACTCGTGGCTTTTTATATTACTTAATTTTTAAATTATCTGCCCGGTTTAAAGAAATCGGGAACATCTATACTAACCCATTCCCGGCTTTAACTTTCTCTTGAAAATTGCATTATCATCATAATCAGAAACTGATGATGAATAAGACGGAGTCTTTCTGTCGCTTGATGTTGAAGAACCTGTAAACTTAGGTGTAATATTCTTTACATCATTAGCTTTATCCTTACCGCGTCTTAATGAACCGTCAAGACCTGTTGCAATAAGAGTAACCTTAATTTCATCTTTAAGATTATCGTCCATAGCAGTACCGACAATAATATTTGCCTCTTCACTTACCAGGTCACGAACAATGCTTGATACTTCGCCCATATCAACAAGTGAGAATTCACTTCCGCCTGTGATATTAAGAAGTACGTTTTCAGCACCCTCAATACTTGTTTCAAGAAGCGGACTTTCAATAGCCGCACGAACTGCGTCCTGAGCGGCATTTTCACCCTTGCCGACACCGATACCCATATGTGCGACACCGCTGTCTTTCATAATTGTTCTTACATCGGCAAAGTCACAGTTCATAATACCTCTTTGAGTAATTACTTCAATGATACCTTGAACACCTTGACGAAGAACATCGTCTGCAAGTTTAAATGAATCTTTAATTGTAACCTTTTTGTCTGCAATCTTTAACAGAAGATCGTTTGGTATAGTAACAATAGCGTCAACCTTTTCTGCAAGGTTCTTAATACCTTCTTCAGCGTTTCTCATTCTTTGAGGTCCTTCAAAGAAGAAAGGCTTTGTTACTACCGCAACTGTAAGTACGCCAAGAGATTTCGCAGCCTCTGCGATAATAGGTGCGGCACCTGTACCTGTTCCGCCGCCCATACCTGCTGTTACAAATACCATTTCTGTATCTTTTTACAAGATTCTTGATTTCATCTTTTGATTCTTCAGCCGCTTGTCTGCCGATTTCAGGCTTTGCACCTGCTCCCCAAACCGCTTGTAAGCTTTCTGCCGATATTAAGTACAGTCGGTGCTTTTTACATTTGCAAGCTGCTGTGCATCTGTATTGACGCAAATAAATTCTGCCTTTGTAACGCCGGCCTCGATCATACGGTCTACAGCATTGTTACCGCCGCCGCCGACACCTATAACCTTTATTCTTGCGCCGTCTATTGTAGTGTTTTCTTCCAAACCGATAGGCATATCACTCATCTAAATATCCTCCTTCGTAGTTTATCCCCAACAAATCCAACAGGGAAATCTCCGCATATATATTATTTTACTATGTTTTTTCAACTTATTCAATAGTTTTTTTCCCACTAAATTTTCAAAACGCCGAAAATTTTTACACAATATTATAGTCGTTTTGTTTTCGATTTTTGTGCAATTTTATTTTTACGGTGTATATATCGCCTTTCCGGACTCGCTTAAATCCATTGTTCCGCGGGCATTTTCAGTCAAACTGTTACTCATAACAGTTTCTCTGAACAGTCTTATTTTACGTTCAAGATCCAACTGCGTACCGCATTGTACGGTTATTCGGTTATCGTAATTCATTGTTATGTCAGTCACATCGGTAACATTTATTTCGATAACCTTATCAAGAATACCCGTTGCCTCAAGCGTTGACAGCGAAATTTTTTGTAATATCGAATTTTTCGTTTTCGTCGGTTTTTAAAATTTCACCCAATTTATAATCCGTAACCGTCAATCCAGTTACCGTCGGTAATGTTTCACCGTTGTTGCCGGTATCGGTTAAAACTCTCAATTCAGAATTTACAAGCAATGTCTTACCGTCAATTTTTATATACGCAGACGGTGTATATTCCGTCACCGTAACTTTTACTGACGGTGGGAATAACCTTTTCTGCACATCAACGGTATCTATATATGGTATTGTTTTTAACGTATTTCTTATTTTTTCGTCTGCCGCTGCGGAAAAGATTTTGACCGACAAGCGGTTTTAGCTTTTTCTTGGAACTGTTCGGCTGTTACGAGAACATTTCCCTCAACCGATACGGAACGAATATTAAATATCGGTGTCATAAATAAGAGCACGCTTACAAGAATCACCGCCAAAACAAAACAAATCCCAGCAATGCACGTCTACGCTGTATTTTTTAAGACGCTGTTGCTTTTGTTTTTTGGTAGCGAATTTTTCGTTCAAGCTGTGTAGGTTCACGCCGAACACTTCTTTCGGGAACATCTTTATGTTCTTTCAAGGTTCTTTTTCTCTAACCTGCTCCAATCATATTCAGTTGTAGTTTTTGTAACCTTACGACCGCCTGTTTTGACGACTCGTATATTACGATTATTTTCATCCATACTATCACCCTGAATTATTCTCGTCTGATTTTCGCTCCGCATTCAAGCAGATACTTTTCTATATTTTCATAACCTCTGTCTATAAATTCTGTGCCGCCAATCGTCGTTGTACCGTTTGCGGCAAGTGCCGCAACAACAAGCGCCGCGCCTCCGCGCAGTTCTCTTTGCAACAACATTTGCACCCTGCAAAGCGTTTACGCCTCTTTACAACGGCACTTCTGCCTTCTACTTTTATGTCGGCACCCATTCGTGTAAGTTCATCAACATGCTGAAATCTGTTTTCAAATATATTTTCTATAAATATACTTGTTCCTCTTGCAACAGTTGCAAGCGCCATAAACGGCGATTGTATATCCGTCGGAAAACCCGGATACGGCATTGTTCTTACTATATGTATACTTTCAAGTTTCTTGGGAGCTTTCTGAATAATTTTATCTTTTTTCTATTCTGAGCTGTACTCCCATATCCAAAAAGAACATGGAGCATTGCTACCATATCGCGTGGATTGACATTTTTTAAGACATATCTCTCCGCCCGTAATCGCAGATGCGGCCAGATATGTTGCGGCAACAATACGGTCGGGCATTATCGTATACTCCGCACCGTGAAGCTTGCTCACTCCCTCTATTTTTATTACACTGCCGCCCATACCGCGGACTTTTGCACCCATACAATTCAGGAAGTTACCCAAATCAACAATCTCCGGTTCACGCGCCGCATTTGTAATAGTTGTAAAACCCTCCGCACAAACTGCGGCAAGCATAGCATTTTCGGTTGCTCCGACGCTTGGAAAATCAAGATGTATGTTGCCGCCGACAATCTTATCAGTACTGCATTTTATATAGCCGTGTTCTTCCTGAATATCGACACCGAGTTCACGCAAAGCCTTTAAATGCAAATCAATCGGCCTTAAACCAATCGGACAACCGCCAAGCATACTTACAACCGCTTTTTTTGCACCTTGAAATTATCGCTCCCAAAAATATGATTGAAGAACGCATCTCACGCATTAAATCTTCACATATTTTACAGTCACACATACCTCTTGTATCAACCGTTACGGTATTGCCTGCCCTATGTACTCTGCAGCCCAATCTTTCAAGCACCAAATCTGTTTTATCTACATCACGAAGATATGGACAGTTTTTCAAAGTACATACTCCGTCAGCCATAACCGTGGCTGCAAGTATCGGCAGTACGGCATTTTTCGCACCTTGTACACCGATTTCACCGCTTATCTTATTTCCGCCGTCTCATAACAAGTTTGCCCACTTTAAACACCTCGCATTATAATATAATTCTCATATGATTATAATACGAAATATCTATAATTCTGTTACAGTCTTATCATTATAGCACATTTCAAAAAAAATTTTTAAAGGGTTAATTTATAAAAATAATATACCTTTAATATCAATGTAACAATGCAAAATTTGTTTGGTTAAAAAATTTCATACTATATGATAGATAAATCAAATTTTTTTTCTTTTTTTACAAAAAGTTCTTGACAATACCCTCACCTTTATGGTAATATATTATGCGTAGCTTAAACAGATATGCGTCCGTAGCTCAGTTGGATAGAGTGAACGGCTACGAACCGTTAGGTCGTGGGTTCGAATCCTCCGGGCGTACCAACTCATCATAAACCGTATAAATGCTTGAAATCAAGCGTTTATGCGGTTTTTAGTGCTTGTGAGAAGAAAAATCAACGTGATAAAAAGTGATAAAAAGCGATAAAATGTTATACTTTTTTTGTTAGTCTGTTAGTCAAAAGTTAGTCAGATTTTTTAGTCAAAAACAGAGTATGATACAATAAAAAAGCAACCTCTGTGCTACATCAGAGATTGCTTTTCTTCTATTATCTAATTAATAAAATCTGTTACTACATCTTGCAAATGACAGGGTGACAATCCGTATTTGTTAAGTCTGTCAATTAATTCCGTCACTTCTTCCCCTGTTAAGCGACGCGTCTTTACCACTCCATCAATATTCTTTTTCTTTCCGCTATAATTAAGTTTCAAATTAAATTCCTCCTTTAAACGCGAAAACAGCACTCTAATTAATGAGTGCTATTTTTGAAAAAAATCTACTATTCTACGAAGTCCGGCAAATTTCCCGGTGCCGCACAAGCTAAAAACTGCCTTACTGAAACATTGTAAAAAATATCTATTATTTGAATCAAATTCAATATTATTTATTTTACTTAAGTAAAAGCAATAATACATATAATCCAGCAAGTGAATATAATGCATTTTTTATATGTTGCCTTTTTGGAAATGCAAATGTCTACTATGTTTTATATCTTGATGTTCGTCCCACCAAAATGTGCATTTTTCAACACTCAATCTTCAAACGGCTTTATTACATCGAAAATTCTTGAAACAGAAACTTCAGTTTCTACAATTTTAGGGTATTTTGCTAATAATATTTCCGCATATTCTTTAATGTTTCTTGGATTCTTTTCTTCATCTATTGTTTTACAAATCAGTTTTAATACAGTTTCGACTTCGGCACAGGACAAAGAAATAATCTTATAGTATTCAAAAAGAAAATACCGTTTCCTGTCCCATTGGCTCTGCATACCGTGATGTCTTATCTAAATCGTTTACTAAACAGTCAAAATAATTTGAATAATTGTTTAATTGTATTTCATTAAGCATCTATTATCACCTCAATTAAATTATATGTAACATTGTACCATAAATCATATTCATTTGTCTACTAATAAATTATAGAAATTTTGTATGTGCTTTTCACTGCTGTAAATATCTCTTGTTTCCTCATTGCTCGACAAGTGCCTTATGGTCGTCTTCATCACTATATAATACTATATACTGTTTAATTCCGATATTGTTTGATATTTTGTAAATCACAAGTATAAAAAAATAAGGGTGACATAATGCCATCCTCAAAGCTACTTATTATATAATCCACAACGGTATTATCTATAATAAAACCATTCAAAAAAATACAGTTAAAACCGATTTTTTAATACTTTTTATTAATTTTGCTATTTGTACGTTTATTACACGTATATAGTTATGAAATAACAAAATAAACTCCTATGGTTGTATAATAACATGCATATTTCTGTTTATTTCCCAAATATCTTGATCTGTCACCGCTTTATGATAAACGTTATTTGCCACTATATCAGCAGCACGTATCAATGATTTTGAACTAGAATTGCAATATTCCAATTTTAATTCTTTCAGACTTGGAAATATTGGTTCATAGTATATTGAATAATTAGTATTTTATATGTACCATAACGAAATTCTTGTTCCAGTCCCTCTTTTTAATTCATATCTTCCGTTTGTAGCTGTGGTATGCTCATCGACGTAAAAAACATTCTTTCAACATCATTTTTTTAACAATCAAATTTCTCTGTATCATATTCTGTAAAGCTCTCTTTACTGCTATCTTATAAACATAATCCAAATATCTTTGTTTGTCTTTTTTACTATTAAATATTTGTATATTTACTCTTTTCTGATCTACAACAACCGCAAATTTGTAACATCGATTCAATGACCTGTATAATTTTGATTTTCTTTATTCGATATTATTGATGCTTTTAATTCGTCTTCAGGCGTATAACGACTATTTTTTTTTTCTGATGTCTTTTCTGCCTTTGAATATTTTCTTGACATTTTATCTTTACTTGTTTTATCTAAAAAAATCAGTCCAGCAAAAACAAACTTGTCATTATGGTATCCATCAAAAACTCCCGATTCATCCGAGTATACATATATATTTCATACAAAAACCTCTTCTAAGTAAAAAAAAGCCGCCCTAAGGCGGCTCCCCATGCTCGACGATACTACATATCGCTTAAACGTTAATTCGAGTACATAGGTATACAGCGTATTCCTACCTGCAATTATATTATACTCGATTTAAGCACAAAAATCAATAGTTTTTTTATTTTTTCACAAAATAATTATATTTTATTATTTTCAATCTATTCAAATGTGTACATCTATCTCACAATATAACCATTACAATATCCTACGCTTTTTGATATATACTTTTTATTAATCATACATACCACATCTGTACTCCCTGCAAATTGTTCGTAGGTCCTTATAAGATAGTCCCAATCTCCCCTTGCTCGTCACCGACCAATGCGCCGTAATCTTGCGCAGCTTGCACTGCCGGTCTTGCCCAATCGGGCATATTGTCATCATTGAAATCATATAGGCTGTAGTTTGAATCTCATATCTGCTAAATACGTAACTGAACGAAGTACTACTGA
>VOFK01001223.1_pt1 | contig 51371 bp, 78 predicted proteins | sample 5384121 | NCBI WGS metagenome assembly VOFK01 (sample SAMN12384730, study PRJNA508395) | human gut metagenome | isolation source: healthy gut J | host: Homo sapiens | reverse complement strand
CCGCTTCGCAGGATGTTGAGTCTCTGCCGGTAGCGGCCATTGGAAAGATACGGCGCGATCGCTTATGGTGGCGCCATCCGACGGAGAGGAGTTGCACGCATTTCGTGACATCAGGGTGGTGTCGGTGAGCCTGACCCGGTAGCCTTTCCGCTGTCTGCGCTTGTGCACAGACGGCAGGAAGGAAGGAGGAGGACGGTTGATAAAATCTTATTCATGTAATTAATATTGTTATAAGGTTAGTTGGATGAGTGGGAGTTTGCCTTTTTAGGAAGCGCTTTTCCCGGCACATCGTGCAGCTTGGGGCGTGTAGGCTTGATTTTGTAAGTATTCATATAGTTTTCAAGAATGTCTCGATGTTGCTGCGCTACTTTCTCGTAAGCGTTTTCCATCATCAGGTTTCTTGTCTCGCCTCTGTCGTTTTGCATGTCGAACAGTTGTTCGCGGTGTCTTCCTTTGTCGTACAATACATATTTGTAGCGTGCGGTACGTACCATCCAGCCACCCGTGTCTTGCTGCTGCCGTCGAATTGTGTTTCGGTGATGACATACTCTTGGTGGGGAGCTTGTGGATTACCCTCTTCTGCTATTTTGCGGAATGATTTTCCTGTTGTAGCTTTCGGGCTTTTGGCTCCGGCCCAGTCGCAGATGGTAGCGAAGAAGTCTACACCGTTGCTGATAAGCTGCGGCAGCTTCGTGCCGGCATGTTTCTTGCCGGGCAGGGTTACGATAACGGGGGATATTTACCACTTCCTCGTACAGGGCCGATTTCTGGTTCCAGTGGTGGGCGCCTATTCCGTCTCCGTGGTCGCTGGAGAAGATAACGACGGTATTCTCCCACAAGTTATTCTTGTCGATGGCGTCGATGATCTTACCATTTCGCGGTCTACCTTCTCTACCAGACGGTAGTAAGTATAGCGGTACATGCGCCAGTCTTCGGGGGTGAACGTTGCGGTGGGGTAGACGTTGAAGTTATTGTCTCTTTCTTCCTCTCGATGACATCGGCATCGTAAGGATTCTTGGCAAAGTTAGGGGGAAGTCCCGGACAGTTGCGTATTTCGGGTATTTCCAGGTTGCCGTAAGGGAGATTCTGGCTGCGTGCATATTCGCAAATGTTATGCGGATTGTCATAAGAGGCCACGAGGAAGAAAGGCTTGTCGTGCTTGCGTGAAAGGAATTGTACGCAAGCCTCTGCCAATCCGTCGTCGCTGTGTCTGTAAATCTGGTCGAATCCTCGTACTTCGTCGGGAATGTCAAGTTCGGGTACATGCCATTTGCCGCCGTAGGCGCATTCATATCCGGCATTCTTGACCAGCGTGCCCAGTGTTTGTGTTTGGAGCGCTTCCGGTAACGGTGCGCCATTGGTCAGCAATTCCACCGAACCGGGATAGTGTCCTGTGAACATGGCGCCGCGCGAGGGACCGCTGAGTGGAGCCGTACAATAAGCGTTTTGGAACATAATGCCGGCTGCGGCCAGTCTGTCCAGATTGGGGGTATGCACATCCGGGTTTCCGGCGCAGCTCATGGCGTTTGCCGTATGCTGGTCGGTAAAGATGTAGATAATGTTGGGACGTTCGGCAGCGTGTGCCATTGATGAGCTAAGCAGTGATAGGCAGGCTATGTGCTTCACTGGAATTTGTTTTACCATATTATTAGTTTTATATATTGAGATTTTAGAGACTGTTCCTCCGATTGCTAAATTACGCCTTTTTCCATGTATCTGCGGACTCTAATGTTTTTTTTATGGTACGGAATGTTTATTCGACTGTCAATTTTGTATAGTAGACTTTTTTAAATTTGTGCTAAACGTCTCGGTGGCTGCTTGGCCTTGTCTTGCGGAATGATTTTTTTCGTCCTGCAGAACGGTTTTATTTGTCTCGTGGGATGATTTCGTTTATCTTTTTTGCCGCACCTAAAGAGAAAATGAATGATAGTTTGTATTGCCGAAAAGCCTTCCGTGGCGCGTGACATAGCCGATGTACTCGGAGCGAGAGATAAGAGAGACGGGTACATCGAAGGAAACGGATACCAGGTGACGTGGACATTCGGTCATCTTTGTACCCTGAAAGAACCGCATGAATACACACCCAACTGGAAGTCGTGGAGCTTGGGCAGCCTGCCTATGGTTCCGCCCCGTTTCGGCATCAAGCTCATCAGCAACCCTACCTACGAACGCCAGTTCCACGTAATCGAGAACCTCATGCAGCATGCCGACATGATTATAAACTGCGGTGATGCCGGACAGGAGGGAGAGCTGATTCAGCGTTGGGTGATGCAGAAAGCCGGTGCGCGTTGTCCGGTGAAACGCTTGTGGATTTCGTCGCTGACGGAAGAGGCCATTCGTGAAGGATTTGCAAAGTTGCGGGATGCTTCCGATTTCCAGCCGTTGTACGAGCGGGGCTTTCGCGTGCCATCGGCGACTGGCTGCTGGGCATGAACGCCACCCGCCTGTACACCATGAAGTACGGTCAGAACCGGCAAGTGCTTTCTATCGGACGTGTGCAGACGCCTACGCTTGCATTGATTGTAAACCGCCAGCTTGAGATACAGAACTTCGTTCCCAAGCAATACTGGGAGCTGAAGACGGTGTATCGCGACACCACTTTCTCCGCCATTCTCCGCAAGAGCGATGAGGAACTGGTGCTGGAAGCGGAAAAACAGAAAGAAGGGGCTGCCGCCAAAGCTGCCAAACCCGAAGATAACCGGGGAATAGAACCTATCACAGACCGGGAGCGGGGTGTGGCTTTGCTGGAACAGATAAAGAATTCTCCTTTTACCATAACGAACGTCACCCGCAAGAACGGGAAAGAGGCTCCGCCTCCGTCTGTTCGACCTGACTTCCTGCAGGTGGAGTGCAACCGGAAATTCGCTTTCTCTGCCGATGAAACGCTGAAAACCATCCAGTCGCTTTACGAGAAGAAAGTAACGACCTATCCGCGTGTAGATACCACTTTCCTGAGTGACGACATCTATCCCAAATGTCCCGGCATACTGAAGGGACTGCGCGATTATCAGGCGTTGACTGCTCCGTTGGACGGGGCTACTCTGCCGAAGTCGAAGAAGGTGTTCGACAACTCGAAAGTGACGGACCACCATGCCATCATTCCTACCGGCCAGCCGCCCCAGAACCTTACGGATATGGAGCGCCGCGTATTCGACCTGATTGCACGCCGTTTCATTGCCGTGTTCTATCCGGACTGTCTGTTCGCAACGACCACCGTAATAGGCGAGGTGGAGCAGATAGAGTTTAAGGTTTCGGGCAAGCAGATACTGGAACCCGGCTGGCGTGTGGTCTTTGGTACTCCCTCGGCTCAGTCTCAAGAAGAAAAAGATGAGAAGGGTGGGGAAGAGGAGAATGTACTCCCTGCGTTTGTAGTAGGAGAGAGCGGTCCGCATCTGCCGGATTTGTACGAGAAGTGGACGCAACCGCCGCGTCCGTACACCGAGGCCACCCTGCTGCGTGCTATGGAAACTGCCGGTAAACTGGTGGATAACGATGAATTGCGCGATGCCTTGAAAGAGAACGGAATCGGCCGTCCTTCCACACGGGCCGCCATTATCGAGACGCTCTTCAGGCGCAACTATATCCGTAAGGAGAAAAAGAACCTGATAGCTACCCCTACGGGTGTGGAGCTGATTCAGATAATCCACGAAGAGTTGTTGAAATCTGCCGAACTGACGGGTATATGGGAAAAGAAGCTGCGTGAAATAGAGAAGCGTACGTACAATGCGGGACAGTTCTTGGAAGAATTGAAGCAAATGGTGTCGGAGATTGTTATGAGCGTTCTCTCCGATAACAGTAACCGCCATATCACCATACAGGCCCCTGCACCGGAGAAAGGTGGAAAGAATTCTGCTTCATCGGCTTCCGCTTCCGATAAACCGAAAAAAGAACCTAAGAAAAGGGCGCCGCAAAAGTCTGCCGCAAAGAAAACGGAGACGGCAACAACTGACAGTCTGCCGGCGGCAGCAGAGCAGCCGGCATCTGTTGTACAGGCCGATGAGTTGGTAGGACAACCTTGCCCCCTTTGCGGAAAGGGAACGGTTATTAAAGGAAAAACGGCTTACGGTTGTTCCGAATGGAAAAGCGGTTGTACATTCCGCAAGCCGTTTTAGTAAAATCTATAATCCTTTTTCGGCTATATATTTCCACAATGGGGCAGCCATTAGTGCTTGTTTTATTTCTCCTTTCTCCAACAGCTCTTTTACTTCCGTTAGTGTAAGCAGATGTATGCTGAGGCTTTCCGTATCTTCCAGATGTTGTTCGGAAATCTTTTCTACATCGGTGGCAAGAAAGCAATACGTAATGTTAGTGTGAGTGCCTGGGTTGGGAGAAATCTGCATGAATTCCCGCCATGTACCATTTCCGTAGCCGGTTTCTTCCAAGAGCTCCCGTTGAGCGGAAACCAACGGTGACGCGTCTTCCTTCTCGCATACGCCGGCACAAAGTTCATAGGACGTCTTTTGCAAACCATGCCGGTACTGACGGATAAAAACGAACTGTCCGTCGCGTGTAATGGCAAGGTTGTATTTACCCAGTTGGGATATTCCAGTATATAATAAGAGGAATGTGGTTACCGTTTGGCAACACTACATGGTCTTTGCGTACGGTAAGCCACAGGTTCTTATGCAAGTATTCGCTGGAAATTACTTCCCAAGGTTTTTCTGAATCGTTGTTGGGCTTCATTACTTTTATATTTTGAATAACCTTTAGTAGTTCAGGTGGAACTCAACCACCGCTTCAATACCTTTCCGCAGGATGTCCAACAGGGATGTTTTCGTTGGGAGAATGGATGGCGTTGGACTCCAGGCCGAATCCCATCAGTATGGTTTTTACTCCTAATACTTGTTCAAAGGTAGAGATGATAGGAATACTGCCGCCGCGGCGCACTGCCAGCGGTTTCTTTCCGAATGCTTTGGTGAAGCCTCTCTCCGCCGCCTGATATGCAGGGAGGGTGATGGGGCATACGTATCCTTGCCCGCCGTGCATGGGGGTGACTTTTACCTGTACGGTATCGGGGGCGATAGCCATGATATAATCGGCAAACAGTTGCGAGATCTTGTGATGATCCTGATGCGGAATCAGTCGGCAGGATACTTTGGCGTATGCCTTGGAGGGCAGTACGGTTTTAGAGCCTTCGCCCGTATAGCCGCCCCAGATGCCGCATACATCGAAAGACGGGCGGCAGCTGTTGCGCTCCAGCGTGCTGTATCCTTTTTCGCCGAAAAGGGCGTTTACGCCGATAGCCTTTTTGTATTTCTCCTCGTCGAACGGGATGTGCGCTATCATTTCACGTTCCGCCTGCGGCACTTCTTCCACATCGTCGTAGAAGCCGGGAACGGTGATACGTCCGTCGGCATCCGTCACCTTGCTTATCATTCCGCAGAGCACATTGATGGGGTTGGCCACCGCACCGCCGAAATGTCCGGAATGCAGGTCGCGGTTCGGACCGGTCACCTCTATCTCCCAATAGGCAAGTCCGCGCAGGCCGGTGGTCAGTGAGGGGAGGTCGGCGCCCAGCATGCTGGTATCGGAAACGAGGATGATGTCAGCTTTCAGCAGTTCTTTATGTCTTGGCAGAAGCCCTCGAGGCTGGGGGAGCCAATCTCTTCTTCTCCTTCAAAGATGAATTTCACATTGTGGGTCAGCAGGTTGTTCTTTACCAGATATTCAAATGCTTTTACCTGAATGAAAGACTGTCCTTTGTCATCGTCCGCACCACGCGCCCAGATGTGGCCGTCGCGTACTTCGGGCTCGAAAGGGCTGCTTTTCCAGAGCTCCAGCGGTTCGGCGGGCATTACGTCGTAGTGTGCGTATATAAGTACGGTTTTGGCTTTCGGGTCTATCAATCTTCTGTCCGAATACGATGGGGTTGCCAGCCGATGGCATTACCAGTGCTTCGTCTGCACCGGCTTCGAGCAGCAGTTGCGCCCAACGTTCTGCGCAAGCAAGCATGTCGTCGTGGTGTTCGGGCTTGGCGCTGATGCTGGGGATACGGATAAGGCTGAACAGCTCTTCCAGCATCTTTGGATTCGTTCTCTGCGATATATTTCTTTATTTCCATTACTTTATCGTTCGTTTGTTATAATTGTGTAGTACGGTCTATCAGGTAGAAGTCGAGCAAGGTCATGGCCGTCATGGCTTCTACGATGGGCACTGCGCGGGGCAACACGCAAGGGTCGTGGCGTCCGCGGGCTTTGAGGGTGGTGTCCGTACCATCCAGATTTACGGTGTGCTGTTCCATGAGTACGGTTGCCACGGGCTTGAAGGCCACGCGGAAATAGATGTCCTGTCCGTTGCTGATGCCGCCCTGAATACCGCCGGAATGGTTGGTGTGCGTTTCGATGCGTCCGTTGTTGTTATAGAACACGTCGTTCTGTTCGGAGCCTTCATCTTCAGTCCTTTGAAGCCTTCGCCGTATTCAAAAGCTTTGCAGCATTGATACTGAGCATACCTGCGGCGAGGGCGGATTGGAGCTTGCCGTAAATGGGCTGTCCCAGTCCTATGGGGCATCCTTTGATAACGCAGGTCACCACACCGCCGATGGTATCGCCTTCGCCTTTTATCTTGAAGATAAGCTCTTCCATTTCTTTTGCTTTCTCCGGGTCGGGGCAACGTACGGGATTGGTTTCAATCAGGTCGAGGTCGTAAGCGGTATAGTTGTCTTCCAGCTTGATAGGCCCTACCTGCGAGGTGTATGCGGTGATGCGGATGCCAAGCTGCCTTAATGCTAATTTTGGCTAATGCGCCTGCCACTACGCGTGAGATGGTTTCGCGTGCCGATGAACGTCCGCCTCCGCGGTGGTCTCGTATTCCGTATTTCACATTATATGTATAGTCGGCGTGTGAGGGACGGTACACTTCTTTCAGATTGTTATAATCGTTGGAGTGCTGGTTCTCGTTCCACACGATGAATCCGATAGGGCAGCCAGTGGACTTGCCTTCGAAGATGCCGGAAAGGAATTCCACTTTATCGGATTCCTTGCGTGAGGTGGTGATACGTGATTGCCCCGGGCGCCGGCGGTCGAGCTCCGATTGTACGAAGTCCATATCGATGGTGATTCCTGCGGGGAATCCGTCTATTACGCCGCCTATGCCTTTGCCATGTGACTCTCCGAAACTGGTAAGTCGGAGAATATTGCCGAATGAGTTGAACATATCAATTGCTTTAAGGTTTATAATGAGGTTAATGTGTCAGTTTGTCTTGCCATAAGGGGCTTTGACTTTATAAAGGTAACAATTATTTTTTGTAAAACGTTTCAAAAATGATAATAAATCTTTTATTTCCCGACTTTGTAGGTATGTGGGCAACCATCCCAATCTGTATCTTTTGGATATATAAGTATTTAAGAATGTGAAGAATCTTTATAATTAACCCTTTCTGAAAAAAAAGGAACATCTATTTTTTAGAAAAGACCTTGTTTAAAGGCTTTAAAAACTGTTATTTTGCACCCTCGATATAAAAGAGAATATTAACTAACCCTTAACTATGTAGGGATTTTATTAACTAAACAAGTATTTGTATGAAGAAAAATTTGTTTTATTTATTCGCATTGATTTGTTCAATGAGTTTATTTACCGCTTGTAGCGACGACGATGATCCTGACTACTCAAAAGTCATTGAAGAAGAAATTGCAGGTAACTATAAAGGAACATTGGATATCAAATTGGACGGGACTACAATTGCATCCAGAACTTGCCAAAGAATATTACTATATCCAAAGCCGGAAATTCTGCTATAAATTTGTTATTAGCGGACTTTACTTTAATGACTATGGATTTGGGTGATATTGAATTGAAAAATTGCCAACTAAGTCAAAAAGACAATTCATTATTCTTTCACAGGAACTCAGTCTTTAAGTATAGATCAGTATCAGCAGACTTTACGGCAGACGTGAAAGCAGCAGGTACAATTGAAGATGGTAAGATTACTGTTCTGTTGGATATAGCAGCTAAGGCAATGGAGCATCTCAAAAGGTACAGGTGACTTACACAGGTACTAAACTGACTGGTTCTGAAAGTAGCGAGGCTAAGATTACAGCTTTTACGTTTGATAGCAAATTTGTGACAGAACAACCTGTTATCAATGAAGAAGAGGGTACTATTATATTTAAGGTGGATGAAAAAGCTACTGCTGCTGATTTATCAGCCTTAGTTCCTGTTATCACTATTTCTGAGGGTGCAGTTGTTACACCGGGAAGTGGAGAAGCAAAAAAGACTTTTCAAATGGAAACAGGGTAGCCTACACTGTGCTTTCTGAGGATTATTCTCAAACGAAGACATATACAGCTTTTGTTGCCGGTACTCAGAAAGTGAAAGAATACTCGTTTGATGAATGGACTAAGGATTTGAGCCAAAGTAATGAAGTTGCGCAATATCCAATAATTGGTACTGACCATAATAATCCTCTTTGGACTTCTTGTAATAATGCAGTTATGTTAATTAAAACTTTAGGTATGCTTGGAGGAATTACTTATACTGGTGATTATCCGGTACGTCCTACGGATGATGCTATTAGTGGTAAGGCTATTTTAATGGAATCGGTATTTACGACTGGAGGGGCCATCTTGGGAACACCTGTACCTAAGGTAACTGCTGCTACTGTTTTTACGGGAACTTTAATGCTATGGCTGCAGTAACAGAAGGAGATGCCATGTTGAGCACTAAATTTGGTGTAATGTTTTCTGATAAGCCGTTGGAGGTAAAAGGTTCTTTTAAATATACGGCAGGAACTCCTTTTTACAATAAAGAAGGTGTAGAAATCGATAAAAAAGATGAATGTGCTTTATCTGCTGTTCTCTATGAAGTGGAAGATGAAAAAGAAACATTGCATGGTGGAAACATTTATACAGCAGGAAATATTGTAGCATCTGCAATATTTTACAGCGGAGACCAAAAGAATATACTCCATTCTCTTTGAAGTTGACATATCATAAGGAATATGATGCTACAAAGAAATATAAATTTGCGGTTATATTTTCTGCAAGCAAGGATGGAGCAGCTTTATGAAGCAGCTGTGGGCAGTAAGTTGCTGGTAGATAATGTTTCTATTATCTGTGAATAATAATTGAACAATACATTCTATTCTTTTAATATATAGAGTGGCTTTTTATATAGGCAGGTGGTGTATATTTGGATATACATCACCTGTTTTTTTTTGCATGTCGTACAGAATATTAGAAGTAGGTGAATCCTTTTTTCTTTAAGGAAATATTGTTTTTATAACAGGTTGTAAAAACAATATGCTGCAAGTACCATTTGAATACCACCCTTTGGTATATTGAGTACCAATGGTTGGTATTTTAAAGTACCACTCTTTGGTATTTCGAGTACCAACGGTTGGTATTTCAAGTACCAAACATTGGTATTTTGAATTTCCAACTTTGGTATTTTTAAATAGCCGGCATGGAGATTGTCTTTGGGCAGGTTGCTGATGACGGATAGTCAGCCGGATTAATTTAGGGACAAAACAGACAGTGACGACCAAATGTTGGTCGTCACTGCATATATACCTTGTCGTCACTGATAATTCCCCTTTATCCTTAATACATTGAAGCAAAGGTGACGAGTGACGACAAAAAATGAAAAAATCTTGTTTAGAAAGCATATCCGAATCCCAAGTTCAGATAGATAGGATACATATTGAATGTAATCGTATCAAAGTCTTTTTGGAAGATATTATTCAGCCCCCATGTCACGTCGGCGTGTACGGTGAGGTGTTTGAATGCTTTCCATTCACCGCCGAATTGCACACCCCACTGGAATTTCCAGTTAAATCACTGGAGAAGTCGTAAGTGGCGATGCTTTCACCGGTGAACTCCACTTTGGAACCGGTCTGGTCGGGGGTACGCAGGTGTCCTTCGTAAACATGTCCGGAGAAATTGCCCTCCAGCAGATAGGAGAAATAAGGACCGGCAGACAATATCCAACGCTTGCTGATGTGGTAATTAGCCAAAATGGGAATTGTCAGATAGGAGTTCTTTTTACCTTTGTCTTGACTCCGCCCGTCCAAAGACCTGCCAGCTCTCCGCCGTTGGTATTGATGATTTTCATACCGTAGTTCTTTACAGTGGCTTCGGTGGTCATGTTCTTATTCTCTAACCGCAGGCCTAACGTAAGTCCCCACTTTTTCTTTTTTCGTCAAACCATTTGGTGGCATTTCCTTCAATGGCAATGGCTATGCCCGGCGCATAACTGTCTATCTTGCGTATCTCTTTGGGCAGGGGGATAGGCGATGTACCGCCGATGTTGAACCCGGCTTTATGCCGTATTCCCAACCATGCAGATAGGAATTGATAAGACTTTTGTTTCTTTCTTCTTGTGCCTGTACGTTGGCTACCATTGCCAGCAGTACGGCTATTATGCAAATAAAATGATGCTTTTTCATATTCTATAATAGATTTCTTCGCTTATAAGTTCTAATTCGTCTACATATAATGTGCTGCCGACAGCTCCCTTGAAATAAGCGCCGTCTACACTGGAAAGAGAGTACGATGCTTAGTTTGTACTTGCCTTCCTGCAGTTTGACAGGGTCTATGCTCTTTGCCGTTCACCGCTTTGAAAGGAAGTTCAAAGGGATGCTGTCCATGAATCGGTCTCCTTAGCGTCCTCTTCACTGATACGAGCGATGGATACGATGCTTGTCGGAAGTCAAATCAAACTGTTGCTGCCGTCCAGCATAAAGGAGTTCTCGTTTGCTTCGTACAGTATGGCGTAAATGTCGAAACGGTCTTTCATGTCTTTCTGTACTTCGCCTTCATCGGTATAAACTTCTCCTGCCTTGAATTTGAAGTAACCCTTCAACGCTATGGGGCGTTTGTAATACTGTATGCCGAACTTGGTGGCACGCAAGGATCTTTCAAAGTGCATTTGCCAGGTCGAAGGAACCGATAAACAGGTTTCCGGCGGCAATATACATTTGCACCATGGCTCCAAAGACTGCCTGTATCACAGGTTGTCAGTTTCAAGCCCTTGCCACGAAAACCTTCGGCAATCTGCTGTGTGGGGTAGCCGGTGCGATTGTCCGTCATGCTGGTAAGTTTGTAACCGGGATTGCCGCTTGACCATTGCAGCACGCTGGAAACATTGGTTGAGGTGCCGGGCTGGAACTCGTAGAGAATGTCATATTCGGTACCGGCAGCGGGAAGCAGGTCTTCGAAATGGAAGATTCCCGGAACTTCTGCCGGTATGATTTTTACGGTATAGGTGGCAGTCCACTCCCCGTCTTCGGATGTTACGGTGAATGTGCGTGAATGTGAATCGTTGCTGAAATCGTAATTGTTCAGTATGTCGTTCGGGTAATGTTTGTCCGCACTAAGGGTCGCTCCGACAGGCAGAGTAAACAGTAATTGTTGTTTTGACAGGTCTGCTCCTTTATGTACATATATGTTTATTTCTTTAGAGTCACTGTTGATGTGAGCCAATTGTACATCCGCGCCTGTACAGGCGTCAATCGCCGCTTCGAATTAAGTGCTTCGTCCTGTAATACACGACGACAGTCAGAATAAGCATGAGAGCAGTAGTCCACTTCTTAAAATTCATATACTTCTTTTTTTGAGAGTTGATAAATTGATATAGTTTAGCAATTTGCAAAAATACGCTATTATTTTGTAATAACAGATGCAATAACAAAAAAGTGCGATAAACTCTGTTATTTATTTGTTATTCCGCCTATCTTTGCATGAAGATTGAATAAAATATATATCTGTGATATGACTGAAGCCGAAAGAAAACAAATAATAGACTTGGTGCAGCGTGAAGTGGTGCCCGCCATCGGATGTACGGAACCTATCGCCGTTGCTTTGTGTGTGGCGAAAGCAACCGAAACCTTATGGAACAAGACCGGAGAAGATAAATGTCTTGCTAAGCGCCAATATCCTGAAAAACGCAATGGGGGTGGGGATTCCCGGTACGGGTATGATTGGACTGCCCATTGCCATAGCGTTGGGGGCACTGGTGGGCAAGTCGGAATATCAGTTGGAAGTGCTGAAAGACAGCAATCCTGCCGCTGTGGATGAAGGTAAACGCTTTATCGCTGAGAAGCGCATCAACATATCGCTGAAAGAGAATATTTCGGAGAAACTCTATATAGAGGTATGTTGTGAGTCCGGAGAAAACAAGGCTACCGCCATTATAGCAGGCGGGCATACCACCTTTATATATATAGCCCGGAATGGTGGCATCCTTTTCAGCAGGCAAAATGCAAGCAGTGAAGAGACGAAAGAGCAGACTGTGGATTTGACGTTGCGCAAAGTGTATGACTTTGCCATGGACGCCCGTTGGATGAAATCCGTTTCATCCTTGAAACTGCCCGCCTGAACAAAGCGGCGGCTGAAAGTTCTTTCGATAAGAACTACGGTCATGGTCTGGGCAGGATGTTGCGCGGCACTTATGAACACAAGATTTTGGGTGACAGCGTATTCTCCCATATCCTTTCTTACACGTCCGGTGCATGCGATGCCCGTATGGCAGGCGCTATGATACCGGTAATGAGTAATTCGGGAAGTGGAAACCAGGGTATTTCCGCTACATTGCCCGTGCTGGTCTATGCCGAGGAGAACGGCAAATCGGAAGAAGAGCTGATCCGTGCCCTCATGCTCAGCCATCTGACCGTGATTTATATCAAGCAAAGTCTGGGCCGTTTGTCCGCTTTATGTGGCTGTGTGGTAGCTGCTACGGGTTCCAGTTGCGGCATCACATGGCTGATGGGAGGCACCTACGAGCAGGTGGCTTTTGCCGTTCAGAACATGATTGCCAACCTCACCGGAATGATTTGCGACGGAGCCAAGCCCAGTTGTGCTTTTGAAGGTGACTACGGGCGTTTCTACGGCCGTCCTTTCGGCTATTATGGCAATGGAAAATCGTTGTGTTACTTCTGTTGAAGGGATTATCGATGAAGACGTGGACCAAAAGCATCCGTAATCTGACGAAGATAGGTTCCAAAGGAATGGACGAAACGGACAAACTGGTACTGGAAAATAATGACGGGAAAGCAGTGATTAAGTGATTAACGATCAGGGATTAATCGCAACATTATGAATATGTGCCATTGATAAACTAATCCCTAATCGCTAATCCCTAATTCTTATTTACAGCATCCGTCGCCGCAGTCTCCACAATCGCATCCGCCACCGCATCCGCCGCTGCATCCGCCGCCGCTCATCATGCGTGCCATTTCCGACAGTTCGTCGTTGGTGGCAGGACGGTTTTCGGTGATTTCACCCACGAAGTTCAGGTCGCAGCCTGCCAGGGGGTGATTCATGTCCATTACTACTACATCGTCTTTTACTTCGACTACGCTTCCGTTGATGCGTTGGCCTTCCGAGGTCATCAAGGGGATTACGGCGCCTTCTACTACGCGTTCGCTGTCGAACTTGCCTTCTATCTCGAAGATGTTTTTGGGGAGGTCGATGACATGCTCCTCGTCATACTCGCCGTAAGCCTCTTCGGCTTTGATTGTAAAGTCGAATTTATCGCCTTTGTTCAGGTCTTTCACCTGGTTCTCAAAAAGATTCCAATGTGAGGCCCAGTCCCGATATGAACTGGAAGGGGTGTTCTGCAGGAGCTTCTTCTGTGAATTCTTTTTCTCCGTTTTCGATTGAGTACAGCTTATATGCTAAGGTGATGTACTTGTTTTCTACTGTTTCCATTAATTTGTTATTGTTTAGTAAATACTGTTGTTCTGTCTCTAAAGTGGCAAAGGCAATGCGAATATCCGCATAACTTCAGAGGCGCACCCCGCCTTTGCCCGGTGCGCAAAGATACGAATATTTTGTTTCGTGGGAGGAAGCGCTCCGGTAAATTTCAGATTATTAAGTGCGTTGTGACTCTTGGATATGCTCTTCAAAACTATCCGAATCTTTTTATTTGAGCCTTATAAGTGATAAAATAAGATTTTAAAGTATGATTTTCTTACGATTATTCATGTTTATATCTTTTTTTTCTTCAATTTGTTTGGAGTTTATAAAAAAGCACTTACCTTTGCAGCATAATTATACGAGACAATCAATAAAAGAACAATAAAGACAATTTGGTTATGAACCTGCATACATCCATAAACCTGGCAGTCCTGCATATTATTCGCGTCGTGGTGGTGGCATCAAGAGCGTGAGAAAGGTTATGTATGTATTTGTACGGTAAAGATATTTATAGTAAGCCTTTCTCATTCCGGTGAGAAAGGCTTTTTTCATAAAAGGAGACAGATAAGATGAAACATCAGTTACGCAGTTCGTTCAGCACGCAAGGTCGCCGCATGGCAGGCGCTCGTGCATTGTGGACGGCCAATGGCATGAAGAAAGAACAGATGGGAAAGCCTATCATCGCGATAGTCAACTCTTTTACCCAGTTTGTGCCGGGACATGTGCATCTGCACGAGATAGGTCAGTTTGTAAAGGAAGAGATAGAAAAGCAAGGCTGCTTTGCCGCCGAATTCAATACGATTGCCATTGACGACGGCATTGCGATGGGGCATGACGGTATGCTGTACTCCTTGCCCTCGCGCGACATCATAGCCGACAGCGTGGAGTATATGGTGAATGCCCATAAGGCGGATGCCATGGTCTGCATCAGCAACTGCGATAAGATCACTCCGGGTATGCTTATGGCTGCGATGAGGCTGAACATCCCTACGGTGTTCGTCTCCGGTGGCCCTATGGAAGCCGGAGAATGGAACGGGAAGCACCTCGACCTGATTGATGCCATGATTAAGTCGGCTGACGAAAGCGTGAGCGATCAGGAAGTTGCCAAGATCGAACAGCATGCCTGTCCCACCTGCGGATGCTGTTCGGGTATGTTTACCGCCAACTCCATGAACTGCCTGAACGAAGCAATCGGACTGGCGCTTCCGGGTAACGGCACGATTGTGGCTACGCATGAGAACCGGAAGAAACTGTTTGAGGATGCAGCCAGACTGATTGTTGAAAATGCTTATAAGTATTATGAGGAAGGAGACGAAAGTGTGCTCCCCGCAGCATTGCCACCCGCGAGGCGTTCCTGAATGCGATGACGCTGGATATTGCAATGGGCGGATCTACCAATACGGTGCTTCACTTGTTGGCAGTGGCGCATGAAGCCGGAGTGGACTTCACGATGGACGACATAGATATGCTGTCCCGCAAAACTCCCTGCCTGTGTAAAGTTGCTCCCAATACCCAGAAATATCATGTACAGGATGTTAACCGTGCCGGCGGCATCGTGGCCATTATGGGCGAACTTGCCAAAGGAGGACTGGTGGATACGAACGTGCATCGTGTGGACGGAATGACATTGGCGGAGGAGATAGACCGGTACTGCATCACCAGTCCTGAATGTTTGCAAGGAAGCGATCGGGAAATATTCCAGTGCCGCTGCCGGAAAGTTTAATCTGGCACTCGGTTCGCAGGATACTTATTATAAGGAATTGGATACGGATCGTGCCGAGGGATGTATTCGTGACTTGCAGCATGCTTATAGCAAGGACGGCGGTCTGGCTGTACTGAAAGGAAATATTGCACAGGATGGTTGTGTGGTCAAGACAGCCGGAGTGGACGAAAGCATCTGGAAGTTTACCGGCCCTGCCAAAGTTTTCGATTCACAGGAAGCTGCGTGCGACGGTATCTTGGGCGGAAAGGTGGTCAGCGGCGATGTTGTCGTCATTACCTATGAAGGCCCGAAAGGTGGGCCGGGCATGCAGGAGATGCTGTATCCTACTTCCTATATCAAGTCCCGCCATTTAGGCAAGGAATGTGCGTTGATCACCGACGGACGCTTCAGTGGCGGCACTTCCGGACTGAGCATCGGACATATCTCTCCCGAAAGCTGGCGGGCGGCAATATCGGTAAGATTCAGGACGGTGACATCATCGAGATAGATATACCGAACCGCTCTATCAATGTGAAGCTGACGGATGAGGAACTGGCTGCCCGTCCTATGACGCCGGTGACGCGCGACCGTCGGGTGTCCAAAGCGTTGAAAGCGTATGCCAGCATGGTGAGTTCGGCAGACAAAGGGGCTGTAAGGCTGATAGATTAAAGAAAGTTTTAATAGAAATATACTTGACTTGATGGAAAACTTAATAACAGGCGCGGAAGCATTGATGCGTTCTTTGGAACATCAGGGGGTAAAGACCATTTTCGGTTACCCGGGTGGCAGTATCATGCCCGTATTCGATGCTCTATACGACCATAGAAAGAATCTGAATCACATCCTGGTTCGCCACGAACAGGGAGCTGCTCATGCGGCACAAGGCTATGCGCGTGTGTCGGGTAAGGTCGGCGTATGTCTGGTTACCAGCGGTCCGGGCGCTACGAATACCATTACAGGTATTGCAGATGCCATGATAGACAGCACACCGGTTGTTGTCATTGCCGGACAGGTGGCTACGGGATTCCTCGGAACGGATGCCTTTCAGGAAGTGGATTTGGTAGGCATTACGCAACCTATCACGAAGTGGAGTTACCAGATTCGCCGTGCGGAAGATGTGGCATGGGCGGGGGCATGGCCCGCGCTTTCTATATCGCAGAGCGGACGTCCCGGTCCGGTGGTACTGGATTTGCCAAGAATGCCCAGGTGGATAAGACGGAATACACGCCTACCGAAGTGGATTACGTGCGCAGCTATCTGCCTGTGCCCGAAATGGAACCGGAAGCCATACAACAACAGGCCGCCGAACTGATAAATGCGGCGGAGCGTCCGTTGGTATTGGTGGGGCAGGGCGTGGAGCTTGGCAATGCGCAGAACGAATTGCGTGCTTTCATCGAAAAGGCGGATATACCTGCGGGATGTACGCTGCTGGGGCTTTCCGCATTGCCTACGGCTCATCCTCTGAACAAGGGCATGCTGGGTATGCACGGCAATCTGGGACCGAATATCAATACCAATAAATGCGATGTGCTGATTGCAGTGGGTATGCGCTTTGACGACCGTGTTACGGGCAAGCTGGCTACGTATGCGTCGCAGGCAAAAATAATCCATTTCGACATCGACCCGGCGGAGATAGACAAGAACGTAAAGACGGATGTGGCCGTATTGGGCAACTGTAAGGATACTCTGGCTGCAGTAACCGAATTGCTGAAACCTGCCGGACACAAGGAGTGGCTCGACAGCTTCTTGCCTTATGAACAGATGGAGGAAGAAAAGGTGATCCGTCCGGAGTTGCATCCGGCAGGCGACACACTGAGCATGGGTGAGGTGGTGCGTGCCGTCAGCGAGGCTACGGACAATGAGGCTGTTTTGGTAACGGATGTAGGTCAGAACCAGATGATGTCCGCCCGTTACTTTAAGTATAGCAAGGAACGCAGCATCGTCACTTCCGGTGGCTTGGGTACAATGGGATTCGGTCTTCCTGCCGCTATCGGCGCTACTTTCGGTCGTCCCGACCGCACGGTTTGCGTCTTTATGGGCGACGGCGGTTTGCAGATGAATTTGCAGGAACTGGGTACGGTGATGGAGCAGAAAGCTCCCGTTAAGATGATTTTGCTGAACAATAACTTCCTGGGTAATGTTCGTCAATGGCAGGCCATGTTCTTCAATCGCCGCTATTCGTTCACTCCGATGATGAATCCCGACTATATGAAGATTGCTTCCGCCTACGGTATTCCGGCGCGTCGGGCGCTTACCCGTAAGGAACTGGCGGAAGCCATTGAAGAGATGATTTCGACAGACGGCCCGTTCCTGCTGGAAGCCTGCGTAGAGGAAGAAGGAAATGTTATGCCGATGACGCCTCCCGGGTGGCTCTGTGAACCAGATGTTGCTGGAATGCTGATATAAATGAAGAATTATGAATTCTTCACTTATCATTCTTAATTAAAAAAGTATGGACAAGACATTATATACAATTATCGTTCATTCGGAGAACTTTGCAGGTTTGCTGAATCAGGTAACGGCTGTTTTCACCCGCCGGCAAATCAATATCGAGAGTTTGAACGGTTCGGCATCCTCTATCAAGGGGGTACATAAATATACCATTACAGCCTGGACGGATAAGGATACTATCGAGAAGGTGACGAAGCAAATCACCAAAAAGATAGATGTGCTGCAGGCACACTATTTCACGGACGATGAAATCTACCAGCATGAGATTGCGCTGTACAAGCTGACGACTCCCACGCTGGAAGAGAAACCGGAAGTGTCCAAAATCATCCGTAAATACAACGCGCGCATCGTGGAGGTGAACTCCGTGTTCTCCATTGTAGAAAAGAACGGCATGAGTGAGGAGATAACCAACCTCTATGAAGAGCTGAGCGCTTTGGGGTGTGTGCTCCAGTTTGTGCGTTCCGGACGTGTTGCCATCACTACAAAGCTGCTTTTGAACGTGTCAACGAGTATCTGGCAGATCGTGAAACAAAATACCGTCAGAGTAAAGAACAACAAGGACAATGAGTGAGAATAATAAGATAGGAACTTATAAGTTTGTAGCCGAACCGTTCCATGTGGACTTTACCGGCCGCCTGACAATGGGGGTGCTTGGCAACCATCTGCTGAACTACGCAGGATTTCATGCCACGGAACGCGGTTTCGGTATTGCTACTTTGAATGAGGACAATTATACGTGGGTGCTTTCCCGCCTGGCTGTCGAGTTGGATGAAATGCCGTATCAATACGAGGATTTTTCTATCCGGACGTGGGTGGAGAATGTCTACCGCCTCTTCACCGACCGTAATTTTGCCATTATCGACAAGGACGGAAAGAAGATAGGGTATGCCCGTTCCGTATGGGCGATGATTAGCCTCAATACCCGTAAACCCGCCGACCTGCTGGCTTTGCATGGCGGCAGTATCGTGGATTATGTGTGCGACGAGCCTTGCCCCATCGAGAAGCCATCGCGTATAAAGGTGACTTCTGCGGAGCCGGCTTCTTCCCTGAATGCCAAGTATAGCGATATTGATATTAACGGACATGTGAACAGTATTCGCTATATCGAGCATATCCTTGATTTGTTTCCGATAGAACTGTATAAGGAGAGCCGCATCCGTCGTTTTGAAATGGCATATGTAGCGGAGAGCTATTACGGTGACGAGCTTACCTTTCTATAAGGACTATGCAGGCGACGGCGCGTATGATATAGAAGTGAAAAAGAACGGCAGCGAAGCGGTTTGCCGTTCTAAAGTGATATTTGTAGAGAAATAATTTATTAATCAATCGGTTGGCATAAGCCACAAATAAAAATTAAAACTAAAAAATGGCACAATTGAATTTTGGCGGTGTTATTGAAAATGTAATGACCCGCGAAGAGTTTCCTTTGGAAAAAGCACGTGAGATTTTAAAGGATGAGACAATCGCAGTTATCGGTTACGGTGTACAAGGGTCCCGGCCAGGCTTGCAACCTGCGCGACAATGGCTTCAACGTTATCGTAGGCCAGCGTCAGGGTAAGACTTATGAGAAAGCGGTTGCAGACGGATGGGTTCCGGGCGAGACTCTGTTCAGCATCGAGGATGCTTGCCAGAAAGGTACTATCGTTATGTGTCTGTTGTCGGATGCGGCCGTTATGTCTGGTATGGCCCACGATGAAACCGTACCTGACGGCCCGGAAAGGCTCTTTACTTCTCTCACGGTTTCGCTATTACCTGGAGTGACCGTACGGGTGTGGTTCCTCCCACGGATATTGATGTTATTATGGTTGCCCCCAAAGGTTCGGGTACGTCACTGCGTACAATGTTCCTCGAAGGCCGTGGCTTGAACTCTTCTTACGCTATCTATCAGGATGCTACCGGAAAGGCTTTGGACAGAACGCTTGCACTGGGCATCGGTATCGGCTCGGGTTATTTGTTCGAGACTACTTTCATTCGTGAAGCAACTTCCGACCTGACCGGTGAACGCGGTTCTTTGATGGGTGCTATCCAGGGATTGCTGTTGGCTCAGTACGAGGTGTTGCGTGAAAACGGCCATACTCCGTCGGAAGCGTTCAATGAAACGGTTGAAGAGCTGACCCAGTCATTGATGCCGTTGTTTGCAAAGAACGGTATGGACTGGATGTATGCCAACTGTTCCACTACTGCCCAACGCGGGGCACTCGACTGGATGGGCCCGTTCCACGATGCTATCAAGCCGGTTGTACAGAAGTGTATCAGAGTGTGAAGTCCGGTAACGAAGCCCAGATTTCCATCGACAGCAACTCTAAGCCCGACTATCGCGAGAAACTGAACGAAGAGCTGAAAGCATTGCGTGAAAGCGAAATGTGGCAGACAGCCGTAACGGTTCGCAAACTCCGTCCGGAAAACAACTGATCTCCGGTGCGGACTTCTGAATAAGAGAAGAGGTTGTCTCAGGTTTGAAGATTGCTCTGGACAATACAGGGTGGTCGGTTAATTCAAATTTGGGGCAATCTCTTTTTCATTGCCTGCCGTTCACCTTCTTCACGTATTCAAGCAGTTTCTTGTAGAAAGCATGGTGGCTTAGCGTAGCCGCTTCTCCCAGGATAACCAATTTCATGCGTGCCCTTGTTATCGCCACATTCATTCTGCGTAAATCGTTCAGAAAGCCGATTTGCCTTCTTCGTTGGCACGTACCAGACTGATGAAAATCACATCACGCTCCTGTCCCTGAAATCCGTCGACGGTATTGACTGTTATCAGACTGCGGTAGGGACGTAGCGAAGCGCTGCCTTTTTATTTTTCCCCGCAAGTATTGCACTTGTGCCTTGTAAGGTGAGATGAGTCCGAAGTCGATACGTTCCTCAAGAATACGGCTTCCGCCTATCCGCAGGATGTACGCTTCCAGCTCTTTCAGCAATAAATGGGCCTCCTCTTTGTTGATACGTCCGAAGGTTTCTCCGACAAATTCTTCCTTGAAATCCATTTCGGATGTGTCGATCCATGTGACGGGAGTGTCCCAGTCCAATATTCCCCGGTGACGTATTTCGGGAGCCGCTTCCAGCTCTCCGCCATAGAACCAATCCGATGAGAAGCGCATGATGTCTTCGTGCATACGGTACTGCACTTTCAGTAGGGATACGGCAGACGGCTTGTTGGCGGCGACTTTCTCCATCAACGTACGTTCCAGCCCGCCACGTGCGGCTTCGTAACATTTGATGGTAGGCGGAAGCTGGCAATGGTCTCCTGCCAATACTATACGGTCTGCTTGCGGATGGCTATCCAGCAGGCGGCTTCCAGGGCTTGGGCGGCTTCGTCGATAAACAGTGTGCCGAAACGGCGTCCGTTTAAAAGCGGTGATTGCTGCTCACCAGCGTGGAGGCTATGACGTGGGCGCTGTCAAACAGTCCGGTGTTGATCTGTACTTCCAGCGCTGTGGCACGGTCACGCAGGCGGCTCATACGGTTGCGTATCCCTTCGCGTTCATCGTAACTGCCGCGGCGGGATTTACCGCCCAGTAGCCTCAGCTCTTTACGGATACTCCATAATTCGGGATAAAGCGGATGATTTTCGAAACGGCGTTCATAAGTGAAAGAGAGCATTTTGTCGTTGACGCGTGTGGGGTTGCCGATTCGTAAAACATTCACGCCTCTGTCCACCAGCTTTTCGGAAATCCAGTCGACAGCCATATTGCTTTGGGCGCATACCAATACTTGGGGTTCGCGGTGCAGGGTTTCGTAGATGCTTCTACAAGCGTGGTGGTTTTGCCTGTTCCAGGAGGCCCGTGTACAATGGCTACATCGCGGGCGCATAGCACTTTATTGACGGCGCTCTCCTGAGTGGAGTTCAACCAGGGGAAGCGTACCGGATAAAGCTCACGGAACCCGGCTTTCATCGTACCCAGCAGTGTGTCCCGCAGTTCGGCGAGTCGGTTGCCTTTTGCACGCAGGACATCTTCCAGTGCCTCGAACATCGTGCGGTAAGAAGTTTCGTCGAAGTAAAGCTGGACTCCGAGATTATCTGCGGATTGTATATCCATAATAGCTCCGGCACCGGGCATAATCACTACCATGCGTGCTTCGTCAGCATAACTGACGGTGGCTGTAAAATTGAAGTAAGTGATCTTTCCGTCGGCAGATTGCCGGAAAAAGCAGACAGGACGTCCGAATTCGAAATTATGTTCTATATCGGTGTTTTCGGTATGCGTAACCTCTATTACTAATTGGTTCAGGGAGTTATAGTAACTTCGCCCCGGTGAGGCAGGATACCAGCAGAGTCCCCGTTTGACTTTCCGGGCGACACCCATATTTTCTGTTTGCCGCTTGAACTCTTCTTTCTCGTATTCGTACTCCATGCGTAACAGGAGTTGCTGCCGTTGAATATGTATAATAGGAGATTGTATGTCGCTCTTTTCGTTCATTCTTATCATTGTAAAAAGGCTCTGTGAGACCTGTCTCCTCTGTGGAGATTATTCTTTTGACAAAGGTAATAAATCCCCGCCGTTGGGGGAAGAAATGCTTTATTTTTGTTAAACTTTTTCCTTATTATAATTTGTTTATTGTATTAATTTGTAATATTTACAATATTGAAAAACTAAAAAATAAGAGTGGTTATGGTTTATGATTTGACAATGCTTAAAGCGTTTTATACACTTTATGAGGGGAAAGATAGAACGCATTCGGACGATATTGCAACGTCCGTTGACTTTAGCGGAAAAAATCTTGTATGCTCATTTGTACGATGAGAAGAATGTGAAAGACTATAAACGCGGTGAAGACTACGTGAACTTTCGGCCCGACCGTGTGGCCATGCAGGATGCAACTGCACAGATGGCATTATTACAGTTTATGAATGCAGGACGTGATGAGGTGGCTGTTCCTTCGACCGTACATTGCGACCATCTGATTCAGGCATATAAAGGAGCGAAAGAAGACATTGCCACCGCTACCAAAACCAACGAGGAAGTCTATCGTTTTCTTCGGGATGTCTCTTCCCGTTACGGCATCGGCTTTTGGCAGCCCGGAGCAGGCATCATTCATCAGGTGGTATTGGAAAACTACGCTTTTCCGGGCGGCATGATGATAGGCACCGATTCCCATACTCCGAACGCCGGTGGTTTGGGCATGGTGGCTATCGGCGTTGGCGGTGCCGATGCGGTGGATGTGATGACCGGCATGGAGTGGGAACTGAAGATGCCCCGCCTGATCGGTGTGCGTCTCACCGGAGCGCTGAGTGGGTGGGCAGCCCCCAAGGACGTTATTTTGAAGCTGGCGGGAATCCTGACTGTGAAGGGCGGGACAAATGCTGTCATCGAATACTTCGGTCCGGGCACTGCTTCGCTTTCGGCCACCGGAAAAGCCACGATTTGCAACATGGGCGCGGGAGGTAGGAGCCACCACCTCGCTTTTCCCTTACGACGAACGCATGGCAACCTACCTGAAAGCCACCGGACGCGAAGAAGTGGCGGACATGGCTACTGCCGTTGCCGCAGAGCTTCGTGCAGATGACGAAGTAGTTGCCAATCCGGAGAAATACTATGACCGTATTATTGACATAGACCTTTCCGCATTGGAGCCTTACATCAACGGACCGTTTACACCGGATGCGGCTACGCCCATTTCTGAGTTTTCCGAGAAGGTTTTGAAAAACGGTTATCCCCGTAAAATGGAAGTGGGGCTCATCGGTTCCTGTACCAATTCATCCTACCAGGATTTGAGCCGTGCGGTGTCTTTGGCGCATCAGGTAACAGAGAAGCGGTTGCATGCGGCTGCTCCGCTGATTGTCAATCCGGGTTCGGAACGCATACGCGCCACAGCGGAACGCGACGGCATGATCGGCGTCTTTGAAGAGGTAGGAGCTACGATCATGGCAAATGCCTGCGGCCCTTGTATCGGGCAATGGAAGCGTGTGACGGACGATCCCGTCCGCAAGAATTCTATCGTAACTTCTTTCAACCGGAACTTTGCCAAGCGTGCGGATGGAAATCCGAATACGTATGCCTTTGTTGCCTCTCCCGAACTGACAATGGCATTGACCATTGCCGGAGATTTATGTTTCAATCCGCTGAAAGATACATTGCTCAATGCCGATGGCGAAAGGTTAAGCTCTCCGAACCGATAGGCGAAGAGCTGCCGCCGGAAGGATTTACGGCAGGGAGCGAGCGGGATATATCGCGCCTTCCGGTGTAAAGGCGGACATTGTGGTGGATCCCCGGTCGCAACGCTTGCAACTGCTCACCCCGTTTCCCTGCTTGGAATGGGGAGGATTTGCTAAATATGCCTTTGCTGATTAAGACGCAGGGTAAGTGTACCACCGATCATATCTCGATGGCAGGTCCGTGGCTTCGTTTCCGGGGGCATCTGGAGAATATCTCGGATAATATGCTGATGGGGGCCGTCAATGCTTTCAACGGTGAGACGAACAAAGTGTGGAACCGTTCTACAAATACGTACGGAACGGTGTCCGGTACAGCCAAGCTGTATAAGTCCGAAGGGATTCCTTCCATTGTCGTAGCCGAAGAGAATTACGGCGAAGGCTCCAGCAGGGAACACGCTGCTATGGAACCGCGTTTCCTGAATGTGCGTGTCATACTGGCAAAGAGCTTCGCGCGTATTCACGAGACGAACCTGAAGAAACAGGGCATGCTGGCGCTGACCTTTACCGATAAGGCGGATTATGATAAGGTTCGGGAGCATGACTTGCTTTCCGTTGTCGGCTTGAAAGACTTTGCTCCGGGACGTAACCTGAAAGTGCTGCTTCATCACGAGGACGGCAGCAAGGAAAGCTTTCGAAGTACAACATACGTATAATGAACAGCAGATAGGCTGGTTCCGTGCCGGCTCTGCATTAAATGCACGATAGAATATGGAAAAGATTACTGTACCTTTTATTACAGGTGACGGAGTAGGGGCAGAGGTCACTCCGTCCATGCGGACCGTTGTGGACGCAGCCCTGAAAAAAAAGCTATGGGGGCAGTCGGAGCATAGAGTGGAAAGAGGTTCCGGCGGGCGAACGGGCGTTTCATGAAACCGGCTCTTGGCTGCCGGAAGAGACAATGGAGGCGTTCCGGAAGCATAAGATAGGCATTAAGGGGCCGTTGACTACACCGGTCGGCGGCGGTATCCGTTCGCTGAACGTGGCGTTGCGCCAGACACTCGATTTGTATGTGTGCCTGCGTCCCGTGCGTTGGTATAAAGGCGTAGTTTCGCCGGTGAAAGAGCCGCAGAAGGTAAACATGTGTGTGTTTCGCGAAAATACCGAGGACATCTATGCCGGCATCGAATGGGAAGCCGGAACGCCGGAGGCGGAAAAGTTCTACCGTTTCCTGCATGATGAGATGGGCGTGACCAAGGTGCGTTTTCCCGAAACTTCATCTTTTGGCGTGAAACCTGTGTCTAAAGAAGGGAACGGAGCGGCTGGTGCGTGCGGCTTGCCGTTATGCGCTCCAAAACCACCTTCCCTCCGTTACGCTGGTACACAAGGGGAACATCATGAAGTTCACCGAAGGCGGTTTCAAGAAATGGGGATATGAATTGGCAGAGCGCGAGTTCGGCAGGGAGATAGCGGACGGACGTCTTGTCGTTAAGGACTGCATCGCTGACGCTTTCTTGCAGAACACGCTGCTTGTTCCCGAAAACTATTCGGTCATCGCCACTCTGAACCTGAACGGCGATTACGTTTCCGACCAACTGGCTGCCATGGTGGGCGGCATCGGCATCGCTCCCGGAGCCAATATCAATTACGCGACAGGACATGCCATTTTTGAGGCGACCCATGGTACGGCTCCCGACATTGCGGGAAAGGATATTGTGAATCCCTGTTCCATCATTCTTTCGGCTGTGATGATGCTTGGGCATTTGGGCTGGAAAGAGGCGGCTTCGCTGATAGAGGACGCTCTGGAGAGCAGCTTTGCGGAAGGGCGTGCCACTGCCGATCTGGCCCGTTTCATGCCGGGTGGCGTCTCGTTGTCCACATCTGCTTTTACGCAGGAAATTGTGGAAAGAATAGAACGCTGCGGGAGATAAATACCATTTACTTAACAAAAAATATACATATCATGAAGAAGGAATATTTGATTTATAAACTGTCCGAAGATTTGAAAGAAGCGACCCGGATTGAGAACGAACTGTTCAAGAAGTTTGATGTGAAGCGCGGCTTGCGCAACGAGGACGGAACGGGAGTGCTGGTGGGACTGACCAAGATTGGCAACGTAGTGGGGTACGAGCGCATTCCGGGCGGCGGTCTGAAGCCTATTCCGGGCAAATTGTTCTACCGTGGCTACGACCTTGAGGATTTGGCACATGCCATTCTCAAGGAAAAACGCTTCGGCTTTGAGGAAGTGGCCTATCTGCTGCTTTCCGGTCGTCTGCCCGACAAGAGAAGAGCTGGCTTCCTTTCGCGAGCTGATCAATGATAATATGCCGTTGGAACAGAAAACGAAGATGAACATCATCGAGCTTGAAGGAAATAATATAATGAATATCCTGGCGCGAAGCGTGCTCGAGATGTACCGTTTCGATCCGGATGCGGACGATACCTCGCGCGATAACCTGATGCGCCAAAGCATCGAGCCTGATTTCGAAATTCCCCACTATCATAGCCTATGCCTTTAATATGCTTCGCCATGCCACTCATGGCCGTTCGTTGCATATCCGGCATCCGCAGGAGAATCTTTCTCTCGCGGAGAATTTCCTGTATATGCTGAAAAAGGATTATACGGAACTGGATGCCCGTACCCTTGACCTGCTGCTGGTGTTGCAGGCGGAACATGGCGGCGGTAACAACTCTACGTTTACGGTACGTGTCACTTCCTCCACCGGTACGGACACTTACTCTTCCATAGCTGCGGGCATCGGCTCGCTGAAAGGCCCGCTTCATGGCGGGAGCCAATATCCAGGTCACCGACATGTTCCACCACTTGCAGGGGAGAACATCAGCGACTGGGCCAGTGTGGACGAGATAGACACCTATTTTACCCGTATGCTGAACAAAGAAGTGTACAACAAGACGGGACTGATATATGGCATCGGCCATGCCGTCTACACCATCTCAGACCCCCGCGCCCTGCTGTTGAAGGAGCTCGCCCGCGACCTTGCGCGTGAAAAAGGCAAGGAACGGGAGTTTGCCTTCCTTGAACTGCTGGAGGAACGTGCCATTGAGGTCTTTGGCCGCGTGAAGAACAATGGGAAAACCGTTTCGAGCAATGTAGACTTCTATTCCGGCTTTGTATATGAAATGATCGGGTTGCCGCAGGAAATCTTTACTCCGCTGTTTGCCATGGCGCGTATCGTGGGCTGGTGTGCACATCGTAATGAAGAGTTGAACTTCGAGGGTAAACGCATCATCCGGCCTGCATACAAGAATGTGCTGGAGGAAGTGGCGTATATCCCTATCAGGAAGCGGTAGGATTTACCTGAGAAACACAAGCGTCGGATCACCTTATTCTTTCCTATATGGGGTATTTTTCTTTCCACCATGGTGGAAAGAAACCGGATGAGGGAACAAAACTTTTCTTCGTGGAGGAAAGAATAAATATTGGCACTCCCGGCGGTAAGCATTTCTGTATCCTTTTTTGATAATTCTCGCAAGAAAACGATTTGGAAGTCGCAAGTTTTCTTTATATTTGCCACATCTAAATGAAAGGATATGAGCGAGGAGGGGTTTCATCTGTTTTTGGGAGCGATGTGTGCCACTGCACTTTTTGTGTTCATCGCCCTTTATTTCATCAAAGCCGGATATGGGATGTTCCGTACCGCATCGTGGGGATATTCCATTAGTAACAAGGCGGCGTGGGTATTGATGGAAGCGCCGGTTTTCATTGTCATGTTTTGGTTGTGGGGCAGGAGCGGGGTTGGCTTTTCTGTGCCGGTGTATCTTTTCTTTCTGCTGTTCCAGCTACATTATTTCCAAAGGTCGTTTATTTTTCCTTTTCTGCTGAAAGGAAAAAGCCGGATGCCGGTAGCTATTATGATATGGGCATTGTATTTAATGTACTGAACGGAATGATGCAGGCTGGCGGTTTGTTTTACTTTTGCTTCCGAAGGGATGTATTCCGGTGGTTGGGCCTATTTGCTGAAACCTCACGCCTTGCTGGGAGTGCTGCTGTTCTTTGCAGGCATGTTCATAAATCTTCATTCCGATCACGTGATACGCCATCTGCGTAAGCCGGGCGACACGAGGCATTACCTTCCTGCAGAAAGGTCTTTACCGCTATGTCACTTCTGCCAACTATTTCGGTGAATTGGTGGAGTGGACAGGCTTTTGCCATACTCACCGCTTCACCCGCTGCATGGGTGTTTGTGTGGTGGACTTTTGCCAATCTCGTTCCCCGTTCCGACGCCATTTACGGCCACTACCGGGCAGAATTCGGTGATGAGGCTGTGGGGAAAACGCAAACGCATCATACCTTATGTCTATTGAATAACCGAAACTTCATAATTCACAATTCACGATTCATAATTCACAATTCATAAAGTCGTCACATGGAATCAAAATTATTCACTCCGGTTACTTTCGGACCGCTGACATTGCGCAACCGTACCATCCGTTCGGCTGCTTTTGAGAGTATGTGTCCCGGAAATGCCCCTTCGGATATGTTGCTCAATTATCACCGTTCGGTTGCGGCAGGAGGTATCGGGATGACCACTGTGGCCTATGCCGCCGTTACCCGGAGCGGCCTTTCTTTTGACCGCCAGTTGTGGATGCGCCCTGAAATAATTCCGGGGCTTCGTAAGCTGACCGATGCGATACATGCGGAAGGTGCTGCTGCCGGAATTCAGTTGGGACACTGCGGAAACATGTCCCACAAGAGCATTTGCGGGTGTACGCCCGTCGGTGCAAGTGGCGGCTTTAACCTCTATTCGCCCACCTTTGTGCGCGGGCTGCGTGCCGATGAACTGCCGGAACTGGCGCGTGCCTACGGGCGTTCGGTGAATTTAGCGCGTGAGGCGGGGTTCGACGCTGTGGAAATCCATGCGGGACATGGTTATCTCATAAAAGCCAGTTTCTGTCGCCTGCCACCAATCATCGTAAGGATGAATTCGGCGGGTCTTTGCAGAACCGTATGCGTTTTTATGGATATGGTGTTGGAGGAAGTGATGAAGGCTGCCGGCAACGATATGGCTGTACTTGTGAAGATGAACATGCGTGACGGTTTCCGGGGAGGCATGGAGATAGATGAGACGATGCAAGTGGCGAGGCGTCTCGAACAGTCGGGCGTGCATGGACTGGTGCTGAGTGGCGGTTTTGTGAGTAAAGCGCCCATGTATGTGATGCGCGGGGAAATGCCGATTCGCAGCATGACACATTATATGACATGCTGGTGGCTGAAGTATGGAGTACGCATGGCGGGCAGGTGGATGATACCGTCTGTGCCATTCAAAGAGGCCTATTTCCTGGAAGACGCCCTGAAGTTCCGTGCAGAGCTGAAGATGCCGTTGATATATGTAGGCGGACTGGTGTCGCGTTCCAAAATAGACGAGGTGCTGAACGAGGGCTTCGATGCCGTACAGATGGCACGTGCATTGCTCAACGAACCGGGTTTCGTAAACCGGATGCGCGAAGAGGAGGATGCCCGCTGCAATTGTAACAGCAATTATTGCATAGCCCGGATGTACTCCATTGAAATGGCTTGTCACCGGCATCTGGGCGAGGAGAGTCTTCCCGCTTGTCTGAAAAAAGGAAATAGAGAAAATTGAAGCTAAAGAAGGTGATTGGAATTTTTGTAACCGGTAATTAATAATTGATAATCGTGAAACTTGCTGTCATAACCGGCGCCGACGGTGGCATGGGGAACGGAGATAATGCGTGCTGCGGCTAAGGCCGGATATAGGATTGTTATGGCTTGTTACCGCCCTGAAAAGGCGGAAAAAGGTAAAAAGGATATGCTGGTGCGTGATACCGGCAATCCGCATATTGAGGTGTTGGGCGTCGACTTGTCCTCACTTGCATCTGTGGCGGCGTTTGCCGAAATTCTTTTGAAACGCGGCGATGCCGTCGGTCTGCTGATGAACAATGCGGGGACAATGGAGACGGAGCGCCGCATCACAGAGGATGGCTTGAGCGTACGGTAAGCGTCAACTATGTGGCCCCTTATTTGTTGACACGCAAACTTATTCCTCTGATGGAAGAAGGGGAGCCGTATCGTGAATATGGTGTCTTGTACTTATGCTATCGGACATCTCGATTTTCCGGATTTCTTCCTCCGCGGCAGGAGAGGGGGCTTCTGGCGCATTCCTGTTTATAGCAATACGAAACTGGCTCTGACCTTGTTTACGATTAATCTGGCTGCATCGGGTCAAGGGAAAGGGGCATTGTGGTGAATGCGGCTGATCCGGGAGTCGTTTCCACCGATATAATAACGATGCACATGTGGTTCGACCCGCTGACAGATATCTTATTCCGGCCTTTTATCCGTACTCCCCGAAACAGGGAGCGGCTACGGCCATTCACCTGCTGCTGGATGAGGATGCCGGAAAACGTACGGGTACGTTGAATGTGAACTGCCATTCCAAGCGGCTTTCAGGGAAATATACCGGTCATGTGCAGATGCAGGAGGAGAAGCGTGGAACAGGACGGAAAAAGATTTGTGGAGAAATGGCATGTTGTTCCGACAAAAAAAAGCGGGGGTCTTAACACCCGCTCTTTTTGTCTTTATGCTTTGCTGACTTTGTCAGATGGAAAGCTCTCAGTACATTAACCAGGTCTTTCTTGATCGGCTTGTCGTTTTTGATGGCTTTCGTGAAAGGTACATAAACCACTTCATCGTGTTCTATGCCTATCATCACATTACGTTGTCCTTCCATAATGGCGTCGATTGCTGCAGCACCCAATCGGCTGGCAAGGATACGGTCGTGTGCCGTAGGGCTGCCGCCACGCTGCAAGTGTCCGAGGATTGTGACGCGTACACGTCGTATTGGGGATATTGTTTTTCACACGTTCCGCATAGTGCATCGCACCACCGGTCAGTTCACTTTCGGCTACAAGCACGATGCTGCTGTTCTTAGACTTGCGGAAACCGTTCTTGATGAATTCTTCCAGTTGGTCCACTTCCGTACTGAACTCCGGAATAATGGCAGCCTCGGCTCCGGATGCGATAGCGCCGTTCAAGGCAAGGAAACCTGCATCGCGTCCCATTACCTCGACGAAGAAAAGGCGCTCGTGAGAAGTTGCGGTGTCGCGGATTTTGTCTACGGCATCCAAAATCGTATTCAGGCGGTGTCGTAACCGATTGTGGTATCTGTTCCGTAAAGGTCGTTGTCGATGGTTCCCGGCAGACCGATACAGGGCACATCAAATTCTTGCGCAAAAATGCGCGCACCTGTCAGAGAACCGTCGCCGCCGATAACCACCAAAGCGTCAATGCCTTTTTTTTCATGTTGTCATACGCAACCTGACGGCCTTCGGGAGTGGTGAACTCTTTACAACGCGCTGTTTTCAGGATAGTACCGCCCAATTGGATGATGTTACTTACATTCTGGCTCTTGAATTCTTTAATCTCACCGGTTACCAAGCCTTTGTAACCTCTATATATGCCTTTAACTTGAAGTCCGTTGTAAATAGCCGCGCGTGTCACTGCGCGAATAGCTGCGTTCATTCCCGGAGCGTCACCGCCCGATGTTAAGATACCGATACACTTAATTGTTCCCATAACAATCTCCTTATTTAGTGTTAATAATTACCTTAAAAAATCTGTTGGCAAAGATAACAAAAGCTTTTTAAATTCGTGATTTTATTGCCTCGGATATTTCTTCCATTAGCCATTTGGGAGTGGAGGTGGCTCCGCATATACCAATGGACTCTGCACCGAGGAGCAGTTCGTTATCTATTTCTTCCGCACTGTCAATCAGGTGCGAGTTCGGATTTACTTTCTTACATTCGTTGAACAGGATTTTTCCGTTGGAGCTTTTCTTGCCGCTGACAAAGAATACCAAATCGTGCGAAGCTGCGAATTTCCGGATGTTGGGAATGCGGTTGGCTACTTGCCGGCATATGGTGTCGTAATATTCGAAAGTGACATCGGGGGATATATGCTCTTTTATGTATTCCACGATTTTTTGAAATTCATCGAGCGACTTGGTGGTTTGCGAGTAGAGGCGTATGCTCTTGCTGAAATCCAGCATTCCGGCTTCTTCCAGCTTTTCAATGACGATTGCCTGCCCTGTGGTCTGTCCCACTAAGCCCAGCACCTCGGCATGCCCGTTTTTGCCATATATGACGATCTGCTTCTCTTCATCATCCTCCTGAATGTACTCCTGCTTGATTTTCTTTTGTAGGCGGAGCACCACCGGACAGGTGGCGTCGATGATCTCTATGTTGTTGCGCCTGGCGGTTATATAGGTCTCAGGCGGTTCGCCGTGTGCCCGTAACAAAACTTTGACGTCATGCAAACGGTTGAACTCCTCGTGGTTGATGGTGATAAGCCCCATTGCTTTCAAGCGCTCCACTTCACGGCTGTTGTGTACAATGTCTCCCAAACAGTATAATGTTCCGCCTTTGGATCAGTTCTTCTTCAGCTTTTTATTGATTGCGGTAACTACCCCGAAGCAGAAGCCGGAACCTTCGTCTATTTCCACTTTTGCCATATTGCAGCTTTTTGCGGATTATGATTTGCACACTTTTTCGAACTGTTCTGCCAGCCATTCCTTTTGTTGGGAAATCGTCATGTGGCTATTGTCGAGCAGCAGTGCGTCGTCGGCTTTTGCGGAGCGGACTCACTTCCCTGTTCTGGTCTATATAATCCCGTTGCTTCACATTCTCCAGGATCTCGTCGAAACCGGACTTCCTCTCCTTTGGCTTTCAGTTCGTCGTATCTGCGCTGTGCACGGATTTCGGGAGAGGCAGTTACGAATATCTTAAGTTCGGCATCCGGAAATACGGTAGTGCCGATGTCGCGACCGTCCATGACAATGCCTTTGGATTTTCCCATTTCCTGTTGCTGGGCCACCATTGCTTCGCGCACAAAGTCGAGTGCGGCAATGGGACTGACGCGGGAAGATACCTCCATTGTACGAATCTTTTTTTCCACATTGACACCATTCAGAAATGTGTCGGGACGTCCTGTATCCGGATTCAGTTGAAAAGAAATATGAATGTCTTTAATCTGCTCTTTCAGCTTCTTCCGTATCAATGTCATTGCCGGTGAAAAGACCGTTTTCCATACTATATAAAGTGACGGCACGGTACATGGCTCCGCTGTCAATGTAGATATAGCCGATTTCACGGGCGAGGTCCTTGGCCATTGTGCTTTTTCCGCACGAAGAGAAGACCGTCGATTGCGATTGTAATCTTTTTTCATATGAAATGATTTTTATACTATATTTATATGGAAATATTCTTTTCGATAGAAAAAATGAATATTTCATTTAAAATTCTTGCCAAAGATACGGTATTTTTAAAATATCTCGTTACATTTTTGCGCTACAAAAGCTGACGAAGGCTTTTGAAGAATTAAAAAAATAAAAATGCCTTGCTTATTGTGTGAAAAAACACAGCCGGGCAAGAACAATCGTGGGAAAAGTACTATATTTGCCACAGATGGGAAACACTAATAATTATAGTATAAATTATGGAAATTAAAAAGACACCTAAGGCAGACTTGGAGAACAAAAAGTCAACTTGGCTGCTCGTCGGTTACGTGATTGTGCTCGCGTTTATGTTCGTTGCATTCGAATGGACAAAACGTGATATCAAGATTGATACGAGCCAGGCAATTACCGACCTTGTATTTGAAGAGGAAATCATTCCGATTACGGAACAACCCGAGCAGGTGGCTCCACCACCCCCCGAAGCTCCGTCGATTGCAGAAACCTTGACAATCGTGGATGACGACGCAGATGTGGAGGAAACTACGATAGCTACATCTGAGGAAACCAATCAAGCTGTAGAAATCAAATATGTTCCCGTAGCCGTTGAGGAGGAAGAACCGGAAGAACAGACTATCTTTGAGGTAGTAGAACAGATGCCGGAATTCCCTAATGGCGGTATGGCTGGCTTGATGCAGTATCTGAGCAAGAACATCAAATATCCTACTATCGCTCAGGAAAACGGTACCCAAGGTCGTGTAACTGTACAGTTCGTTGTTAACAGAGACGGTAGTATCGTAGATGCTAAAGTGCTTAGAGGTGTTGACCCGTATTTGGATAAAGAAGCTATCCGCGTGATCAGCTCCATGCCGAAATGGAAACCGGGTATGCAGCGTGGTAAGGCAGTGCGTGTAAAATATACGGTGCCTGTGATGTTCCGATTGCAGTAATTTTGTTTTTTAGTTAATATATTTAAATATCGCGTAAAGAGGTTGCTTTTAGGCAGCCTCTTTTCATTCTCTGCTATTCTTAAATTGAAATACTTATGTTTACAGCTTCCGAGCTTCTCGAAAAAATAAATTCTCATATTGCGGATTGCAGTTTGAACGTACTCCGAAAGGGTTGTACGACCCGGTTGCCTATGTTTTGTCCATGGGTGGAAAAAGAATCCGCCCCGTGCTGATGCTGATGGCTTATAATCTTTATAAGGAAGATGTCAGGCCGGTATTCTTTCACCGGCAACGAGGCATCGAGTCATCATAATTATACATTGCTGCATGATGACCTGATGGATCGTGCAGACAAACGTCGTGGAAAAGACACGGTGCACATAAAGTTATGGAATGACAATACCGCTATCCTTTCGGGTGATGCGATGCTGGTGCTGGCTTATCAGTTTATGGCGCAATGTCCGGCCGAACATTTGAAGGCTGTGATGGATTTGTTCAGCCTGACGGCGCTTGAAATTTGTGAAGGTCAACAGATGGATATGGAGTTTGAGCGGCGGAGCGATGTGAAGGAGGAGGAATACCTGGAGATGATTCGTCTGAAAACATCCGTGCTGCTGGCGGCAAGTTTGAAAATCGGAGCATTGTTGGGCGGTGCCTCTGCTGAAGATGCGGAACGGCTGTATGACTTTGGCATGAATATGGGGTGTCGCTTTTCAGCTGAAAAGACGATTTGCTGGATGTGTACGGTGATACTGCCGTATTTGGTAAAAATATAGGTGGGGATATCCTGTGCAACAAGAAAACCTATATGTTGATAAAGGCCTTGGAACATGCGGATAAGGAGCAGGCTGCGCAATTGAAGCATTGGATAACCGTTACGGACTTTGACCCGGCTGAGAAGATAGAGGCTGTAACCGGTTTGTATAACCGGATAGGGGTTAAACTCCTTTGTGAAAACAAAATGTCGGAATACAACAACAAGGCTTTGGAGAGCCTGGCTGCCGTGAATGTGACGGCTGAGAGGAAAAGAGAACTGGATAAGCTTATAAAGGAGTTGATGTACCGGGAAGTGTAATTGTCAGTAGTCCGATTAGAATGCCTTACAGAAGATTACCAAAATACAGATCAGGCAAGAATACGTGCGTTGAAAGCCGTTGTTGCCAAAGGTGACACATATAATGTGTATGATTTGGCTGTGTCTCTGAAGGTCTTACGGATGCCAGAAATTTCCTGGTAAAGTTTGAAGCGGCGCATTCGTATTATGTGGAATGTTTTGAGCGTCAGTCAAAGGCGGGACGTAAGCATCAGGCAAATGTAAAGACTGCCCGTCTTTACATATCGCATTTTATCCAGGTACTGAATCTGGCAGTGATTCGTTCGGAGGTGCGTACCGTTCATAAGGAGTTCTACGGCTTGGATATGAGAAACAATAATGTTCCGGATTTGTCTACGGAGGCAGCCCTTGCAGAGTGGGGACGTAAAATAGTGGAAGGCGAGAGCCGGCGCATTTCTCAGGGTGGAATCCTATTTATAATCCTACCATTGCCAAAGTCAGGGTACATTATGATATTTTCATGGAGAGCTACGAGAGACAGAGGAACTTGCAGGCGCTGACAGCGCGTAGTCTGGAAGCTCTTGCTTCCATGCGCTGCCGAAGCCGATGCTTTGATTCTTAAATATCTGGAATCAGGTGGAACAGAAATATGCAGGAGTCACACCCAATGAAAAACGTCTGGAGTTGTGTCGTGCTTATGGTTTGATTTATTATTACCGTACCGGTGAAAAAGAAGAGATTGCAAAATGAAATTAGTAGATTCACATTCCCACCTTTTTTTGGAGGACTTCCAATCGGATTTGCAACAAGTGATGGCCCACGCTCAAGCAGCAGGGGAGTAACTCATATCTTCATGCCCAACATCGATAGTACGACCATAGAGCCCATGCTTCGTGTTTGTTCGGAGTACAAGGGGTATTGTTTTCCGATGATAGGGCTGCATCCCACTTCTGTAAATGCCGATTATAAGAAAGAGCCTGGCCATTGTGTCCGAACATTTGGCAATGCCGAATGATTATGTGGCAATCGGTGAAATCGGCATGGATCTCTATTGGGACAAAACTTTCCTGAAAGAACAGCAATTTGTTTTTGAGCAACAGATACAATGGGCGTTGGAATACGAACTGCCCATAGTTATCCACTGTCGTGAAGCATTTGATTATATATATAATGTACTGAAACCTTACAAAACATCTCCTTTGAAAGGCATTTTTCATAGTTTTACAGGTACATTGGAAGAAGCGCTCCGCATATTGGAGTTTCCTGATTTTTTCTATTGGTATCAATGGCGTGGTGACATTTAAAAAGTCGAATTTGCCGGAAGTTTTGTCAAAAGCATACCTTTGGCGCGGATAGTCCTTGAAACCGATTCCCCCTATCTTACTCCTGTGCCGAATCGGGGTAAAAGAAACGAGAGTGCGAATGTAAAGGACACTCTGTTAAAAGTAGCCGAAATATATGGAAAGTCGCCTGAAGAAATAGGCCGTATCACTTCTGAAAACGCTTTAAAAGTGTTTGGAATGCTCAAATAACGTTCCGAAGATTTTAAAGTTTATTAATTTTGAGATTTTCTTGCGGATAAAACTTTGAGAATGCAGTGGAAGAACAAAAAAAAGAATACATTTGTAGCTGAAAACGCTCGCGGTTCGCATTTTTTTTGTAATTTGCACCCGATTTCAGAACAGATGTTGATTGGAGAGATGCTCGAGTGGTTGAAGAGGCACGCCTGGAAAGCGTGTATACCCCTAAAGGGTATCCGGGGTTCGAATCCCCGTCTCTCCGCGAAGTTTTAGATAGCGAGAAGAACAATAAATAAACATAATAAGTAATTTAATTAATTAATCTTAAAAATTAGACACACAATGAAAAAGTTATTTGCAATTGTTGCTGTGATGGGAGTCTTAACATTTGGCTCAACTCAACTTGCTCAGGCTCAAGATGCTCCTGCTGCTGAACAAACAGAACAAGCTGCTCCTGCAGCACAAGCAGCTCCTGCTGACGAAGCTGCCGCTCCTGCTGTTGAAGCTGAAGAAGGCGGTATTCACAAAGAAATCAAAACTAAGTTTATTGAAGGTACTGCATCTTTCATGAGTTTGGTTGCCATCGCATTGGTTATCGGTCTTGCTTTCTGTATCGAGCGTATCATTTACCTGAGCTTGGCTGAAATCAACACTAAGAAGTTTATTGCCGCTATCGAAGCTGCTTTGGAAAAAGGCGACGTTGAAGCTGCCAAAGACATTGCACGCAACACAAGAGGTCCTATCGCTTCTATCTACTATCAAGGGTTTGATGAGGAATCGATCAGGGTATCGATGTAGTTGAAAAGTCAGTTGTATCTTACGGTGGTGTACAGGCTGGTTACCTGGAAAAAGGTTGCTCTTGGATCACACTGTTTATCGCAATGGCTCCGTCATTAGGATTCTTGGGTACTGTAATCGGTATGGTGCAGGCATTTGATAAGATCCAACAAGTAGGTGATATCTCTCCGACAGTTGTAGCAGGTGGTATGAAAGGTTGCCTTGATTACAACTATCTTCGGTTTGATCGTTGCTTTGATTCTGCAGGTATTCTATAACTATATCCTGTCTAAGATTGAAGCTTTGACCAGCGAAATGGAAGATTCTTCTATCTCACTGTTGGATATGGTTATCAAATATGACTTGAAATACAAAAAATAAGTAAAATGGCTAAGTTATCATATAAAGTATCATACTACGTACTGTACGTAATGTTCGCTGCCATCTTGGTAGTGTTGGGCTTGTTCTACTTCGGTGGAGATGCTCAGGGCGATGCAGTACTTATGAGCGTTGACTCTGAAATGTGGCAACCTGCCCAAACTGATGCCTTGCTCTATCTTGATGTACGGTTTGTTTGGTATAGCTGTCGTTGCTACAGTGGCTGCTTTCCTGTTCCAATTTGGGACTGCCTTGAAAGATAATCCTGGAAATGCATTGAAGTCTTTGATCGGTGTAATTGTATTGGTTGCCGTTGTTGTTATAGCATGGGCTATGGGTAGTGATGAACCTCTTTATCCCGGGTTATGACGGTACGGACAATGTGCCTTTCTGGTTGAAGATCACTGATATGTTCCTTTATTCTATCTACATCCTGTTTGCTGCAACAGTGCTTGCAATCATCTTTAGTAGTATTAAGAAGAAATTATCATAATCAATTGAGATAACTCAATTTAAAGAGTAATTACAATGGCAAAAGGAAAAAGAAAAGTTCCTGATATTAACTCAAGTTCTACGGCGGATATTGCTTTCCTGTTGTTGATCTTCTTCTTGATTACAACGTCAATGGATACTGACCGTGGTTTGGCAAGACGTTTGCCACCTCCACCGGAGCAGAACCAAAACAATGACGATATTAAGTTGAAGCGCAACGTATTGCAGGTCTTCCTGAATATGAACGACCAGTTGATGTGCGGAAACGATTATATCACAACAGATCAGTTACGTGCTAAAGCAAAAGAATTTATTGCCAACCGTATAACGATGATTCCAAACCGGAAAAATACTCAAAGGATATTCCGTTCTTTGGTAACATGATGATTACGGAAAAGCATGTAGTTTCTTTGCGTTGCGACCGTGGTTCTTCTTATAAGGCATATCTTGCTGTACAGAATGAGTTGGTTGCAGCTTATAATGAGTTGCGTGATGAGTTGGCTCAGGAAAAATGGCAGAAGAACTATGCTGATTTGAACGAGGATCAACAAAAAGCAATTCGTGATATTTATCCTCAGAAGATCTCTGAGGCAGAACCTAAAAAATAAAGTACGGATAGAAAAGAAGTAATGGGAAAAATTTAATAAGACTGGTAAAAAAGAAATGCCGGCGTTGAACACTTCTTCTCTGCCTGACCTTATCTTCACCCTGTTGTTCTTCTTTATGATTGTAACAACTATGCGTGAGGTAACATTAAAGGTTGAGTTTAAGGTTCCGCAAGCAACAGAGTTGGAAAAACTTGAAAAGAAGTCTTTGGTTACGTTTATCTATGTAGGAAAACCTACTGCTGAATTCCGTAAGAAATTAGGTAATGAAAGCCGTATCCAATTAAATGACAGTTATGCTGAAGTTGCTGCAATTCAAGATTACATTATTGGTGAACGTGCCAGTATGAAAGAAGAAGACCAGCCGCAGATGACAGTGTCTTTGAAAGTTGACCAAGATACGAAAATGGGTATCGTAACAGATATCAAAGAGGCTCTTCGTAAGGCGTATGCATTGAAGATTAACTATTCTGCGCAACCGCGTCAGTAAAAGTTAGTTCAGACTATATTGAATAAAAAGGTCGCCTGCTTGTAAAAACAAGCAGCCTTTATTTTCTATATGTATGGGAACCTTAAAAGAATGAGTTTCCTATTTATTTAGTATTGTATACTTCCCGATAGATGCACTTTTTTAACCTGTTCGAAGTCTTTATCGCATTCTAAATCGCCATGAGCCATTAATAACATAGGAAGATAATTATCTCCCGCTTTATAAGGTGGTTGCATATATGGCTTTTCCCATAAGGTAAAACTATGCCGTTTATAGAAATTGATTCGTCGTATTGCCATTTCTTCTTCCGGCATTTCCACTTCCAGGATAATGGGTTTCTTTAGCTGGTGACATAATTGGTTTAAAAAACGTTTTTTGCCATGGCCTCCATTGCGTTGAGACGGGTCAATGGCAAAAATGCTCTACATAGCAAAATGTCCGAAATCCCAGTAGGTAATAAAGCCTACCGGAGTATTTTGATGAAGAATGATGTTGCAGTAAAAATGCGGTTTGTATCTGTATAATTACGCAATTCTTCCAATGGGCGATATTCTTCCGAAGGAAAAGAGGCGGTCATCAGTTGTTCCATGTAATTGTACAAGGTTGCATCCTTAGTTGTGATACGTTGAAATTTAATCATAAGCAGGTTCTTTAAAATTTGTTTTTTATTCGGTATAAAACTCAATAATTCTGCGAAGAGCGCGCGTTGGCACACAGGGCAGAAAGCCGGATATTCATTGGTGCGCATGCGGCAGTTCTCTGCCGGTCGGAAGATCCCTTTCGCTGAATAACCGCCGCCTTCATACACGCCTGTCGGATAGTTTTTCGCTTACCTCTGCCGGAGTGGGAACGGGAGTATTTTCACTAAGCATGTCCTTCCACTTGGCTGCAAAGTCCACTTGTGTACTGATGTTCTGTTCCCATGGCTCTATATCCAAGGGGTAGGTATCGGTCATAACATCATTATCATAGAAGTATTCATCGGCAAGTCCGCCGAAACTGTGTCCGAATTCATGTACTACTACCGGCCGGAACATCGGATGATGGGCTGTTGTGAGGGTGTATGAGTTATAAATACCTCCACCACCGTACTCTTCTGTATTGGCTAATATGATAATGTGCTCATAAGGGATTCCCGCTAAGAAGCATCATGAATTGCTCTTACGCGTGATGTGGTCAAATAACGGTCGGAGTAGAATGTACTGAAATGTGAGCTGAAGGCAGTATGCTTCCACTCGTTCAGTCTTGGCACGCTGACTCCGCTATCTGTGGAAGGACTGGCTACGGCTACTACATTGAACCGTTTCTTCATGGATTTGAAAGGTTCGTGTGCGAAAATGCCTCTTTGCAAAGGCGATATCTGCATCTTTATAGAATGTCTGCATTTCCTGAGGGGTGTATCCTTCTGCGAGGAATAGCTACATCAATGCATTTGTCGGCATCTCCATTTTGTAGCAGGTATTTATGCGGAGTAATGTGTGAGTTTCCCTTTTTGTGCTATCAACACATCGTCAGGGTGTATGATGTGTTTCATGGAGACACGAACATTGCGGCGTGGGTCGAGCAGAATTATTTCTATTTCGGCTGAAGAGGGTAGGGAAGGAGGAATGTATTTTCAAATCCTTTAGTTACATTCCGGGCTTCATCTGTTTCCAGCCATTCCTGAAAGAGCGAGGAAAAGAGGTAGTATAAATAGTCTTTCCACTGGCTGCATCGCGCATGACAATCTGTCCGTTGCCTTGTAATGGAAGTTCCGCCAGATGATGTTTTCTTCCCGCCCAGGTGGGGAGAGAGGACAGGCCGTTCAGACAAATGTCTTGCCCGGATGCATTGCCGTTGAAGATGTAATCGGCACGAAGCGTTTTGTCTGCAAAATGGTCGGCAAAGACTTGTGCGCGGGTAGATGCTACGGCTATTAGACAGAGTAAGAAGTAAGATATATTTTTTCATGTTCATTATAGTTTAATTACTTCACAAATATACGATTATTTCGGCACTATCACATCTTAATATAAATGAGGATAGACACGAAACTCTATTTTGAATCCCGTATCTCTCATTCCTATTAAATGCGGTAATACCGAAATATAATAAATGTCTACTATGGGATTTGGATTATTTTATGACGGCTACAAAACCACCACGTGGCAAACACTCTATTGTCAGGTCTGATTTAACATTTGCCAAAGGGATGTTTTCTTCAATGGCAAAATGCTTGTTATCTATACCATCTTTGAATATAGAGATTTTCTTACCGTTAACAGCTATTTTATCCAATGATATATGAAGTGTTTTTGTTTCATTAGTGCCATTGATGCCTCCAATATACCATACGTTGCCTTTACGACGTGCCAGGATTACTTCTTCTCCCGGATAACCGGCTAATAATTTTGTATCATCCCAAGCAACAGGCAGTTCTGACAAAAGTCTCTTCACTGGTTCCGGTAAGCCATAATAAACAGAGGGTCTGTCCGGCATATGCTGCAACGCTGATTCAAAAATGACCGGCAATGCCAGTTCATGGGGCATATGAAGTAATATGAGGATGTTGAGAATTGGAAAAAGTTCCCGGAGTATAATCCATCGGCCCTACAACATTTCTTGTAAAAGGCAAAGTCGCGTTATGCTCGGCAGCCCGATTGGTTAATATTGGAGCGTTATTATACCATTCGGCGCCATATACCCCCTCAATCGACATCATGTGGGGATATGTACGTTGCCACCCTCGCGGAATAGTAGCCCCATGAAAATTAAGCATTAGTTTATATTTTATGGCATCTTCGAGCAGATCTATATAGTAATTCATGGTAGAAACACTGTCACCCGAGAAGAAGTCTACTTTAATACCGGCAATTCCCATTTCGCTCAGCCATGCATATTCTTTTTTCCCGGTCTTGCTTTTTATTCTAAACGGAACAAGGGACCGGGACCAATCCAGTTTGTACTTGAGTTATACCATAGCAAAGGCTTAATACCCTTGTTTAAAGTGTACTGCACAGCATCTTGAAGATTGCGTCCATTGCTCATTTCATCCCATTCCCAATCAATCAAGTTGTAAGGCCAATGCATTTCAGCTGCCAAATCAATATACTCTTTGACTTTTTTTTGATAATCCTTAGAGCCATGGTTATATGCCCAGTATATCCAGGACACCATGCCGGGATTTATCCATTCTGTATATTCTACTTTAGAAGGGTCAGAGACGTCAGTTACCAGTGTTGACTCCACAATATCGGACAAACCTCCTATAATGAGTACTCTCCAAGGAGAAACCCATGTTCTTTTCAGCGACCTGTTTTTTATCGGCAAGTTTCACTTGGTATCTGTCATTGTTATCACCGTTGAATAAAACGAGAACCGCAATGTCCACGTCTGATATTTGCTTCTGTTATCAGCATAAATACAGAATCCTGCAACTCTACGAGTCCGGGATATCCCCAAGAGTTAACTTTGGGACGGCCGGGGGGAGTTTTCCATCTGTTGATACCGGAAAAAACTTTTCGTATCCGGGGTCGTATTGCTGCATCCATCTTTTGGCTCCTTGCGGAATATTATATGCCGTATATTCATCAACGACATATTCTTTGTCTGCAATAGTATTAATTTCATATCTGAAAACGACCCCATTGTCATATACTCTGAATGTAATATCCAAAGCGTTTCCTTCTTGGTTTTCAAAAGAATAGGTCCTTTCAAAGGCTTCATTGATACAATGACTGCGTTTTCCCGTTATCATCTTGTAATCATCGACGATTCGTTTTGCCTTAGAAACAGATTTCAGCTTCAAATTTCCATAAAACTTCTGAATATCTGTTTCCAACCCCAGTTCTGTTTGGGGAAAGGATAGTTTTTCCGTCATAGTTCACAGAAAAAGTAATCTTGTCATAATCCTTTTCCCTCCATAGGCTCCACTGTAACTCCTAGTTTACCGGTAGGAGAGGTTACATCCAATGTTTCTGTACTGCATGAGCTGATCAGGATGACAACTAGTACAAACCATATATTTCTTGGTAAATACATATCGTTTTTTATTTTCTTGTATCGTTAAACAAACACTTTTTTATTCTTGCAATAGGTTATGGCAATTGGATTTTCAGCCTTTTACCTTGATATACGACTGTTTTTTCCGCAGACGGACTTATGATACGGAGAGTCCTGTTGGCCTGCATGCCGGGATATTCTCCTTGTCGTTCTTCTATCGTCAATACTCGTTTACGGTCATTCCAGTTAAAACGGATGTTGCTATATGCCCCTTTTTCATAATTGTAATTATCTCCCTCATCCTCGTATAAAATGAATGAAGCGTCTTCACCCGGATAAATGTGTATCTGTAAGGGGGGCGCTAAGATTTTCCGGAAGCGTATTGCTTTTTTCATGCCTAACGGTAATATGGTACCGGCTTTTACAAATACCGGGATTTTCTCTATTGATGCCGGAATATCCACGTATTGTCCTCCCTCATAGGCCTTTCCATTCCAAAAATCAATCCATCCTGCCGCATGTTCAGGAAGGTAGGTTTTCCAGCTTTTTGTACATTGCTTTGGGTTATGGGATTAATCAGTAAGGAGTTTCCAAACATATACTCATTCTGCTGTTTCAAAGCCTCCTTATCTTGTGAAAAATCAAATATCAGCGGACGCATAAAGTACCTCCTTGGTGTGAAACTAATGCAGTATGTGAATATATATAGGGTAATAGGCGATAACGTAGGTCTAAGAAGTCGGAAACAATGTGTTCCACTTGTTCTCCGTACCGCCAAGGCTCTGTCTGGCTCATATAACCATGAATACGCATCAATGGCAGGAAGGTTCCGGCCTGTATCCAACGCAACATTCGTTCTTGGTAATCTTTATTCGTATACTGGTCGGAAGGGCGGAAAAAGCCGCCTGCATCATAGGTCCACCAAGGCAGACCGGTAGCCATTTGCCCTAATCCGCCAGCTATTTGCCGACGAAGTGTTTCCCAGTCATTGCCTACGTCTCCCGACCATGTTACTGCACCATATCGTTGTATACCGGAGAACCCGCTTCGGGTTAATATCATAGCACGCCGATCCGGGTCATCCTTACGTAAGCCTTCATAGACGGTTTTATTCACAAAAAGCGGATAAACATTGCGGTAGAATTCACCCGGGATTTTCCCATTGTTTATTCGCCGGTTCAGTAAATCATCATTTTCCGGTTCGGTAGCGTCCTGCCACCACGCATCAATTTTGTAGGGCTTCAATAGTTTACTGCTAAAATTATGCCAATAAAAAGCTGCTGCATCAGGATTGAAAAAATCAATCCAATCTGTGCCGGGAATGTAAAAACCTTTTTAGACTCCATTTGCTTTCCAAGTGCCGATTGCTTATCTATTTTAGACCAAACGGACAACATCAGGTGTATGTTCATGTTATGAAGCTCACGTACCATTTTGCCGGGATCCGGATATTTGTTTTCATCGAATTGCATGGCATTCCACCCGTACTTTCCCCACCATTGCCAATCTTGTACGATCACATCCACAGGGGAGCTTCCGTTTCCTAAATTCATGTGCATTTTCCAACAGCTCCGCTTGTGTATTATAACGTTCCCGGCAATGAATATAGCCTAATGCCCAAAAGCGGCAACATAGGCGCTTTGCCTGTCAACTGACGGTAACCGGCTATTATTTCATCAGCATTTCCGGAGAATACGGTATAGTCCAAAGAATGTGCTACCGGAGAACGGAAGACAGTCTCATCAGTTACTTGTCTCCAATATAATATGGGGAATCTTCTTTTTTACGCCCTGTACTTCAACAACAGTATGTTCTCCTTTCGATAATTCTACTATAACGGAAGTTGTAGGAGGGAGCCACAAATTATTCACATCGACAATTTTATTTCCATCAATAGCGATGTAATGTTTGCGTGCCATACGCTGCCCATCCAACAGCAATCCGTACTGTCCGTCGGCCGGAACACTGAATGTTGCTGTGAATGACTTGAAGAGACGAGTCTCACGTTTATTGCCTTTTTGTACTTGTCGCGTCCACTGTAACGGCTTGTCCCTCTGTCTTTACCGGTAATAACTTTACAGACTCGTCGGCAGGATTAAAGTCTGTCAGACCATAGTTGTTCCACAAAATGCCATATCCCTTGTTGGAAAGAATAAAAGGAATTGCGATCTGTGTATTAACTTGTGTAAGGCGTCTGCTCAGTCCCCGCACATTTAAATAGCCATCTTGAAATTGTCCGGTGCCAAACAAGTATTCATCAGCCGGTGATAAGAAATGTTGTTCGGCCAAAAAGGCCGGTTCGCCTTGAACAGTAGAACTTTTTCAATAAACGCCCTCCTTCTTTTTCCTGCAAGATAATTTGCCCTTTAGCATCGGTAAAAGTCAGTGTATGACGCTGTTTGTCATAAACTACAATCATTTTCTCAAGTGAAAGTTTCAGTGAGGTATTATTCTCTTTCACTTTATATGCAGGAGACGCTACATCTTCTGTATAGATTAATTCTTCTTTTTGGAACAGCCTGTCCTTTGGTGAACCTTACGCGCACCGTATTCTGATTGAGCGGTTGTAAAGAAAGCTTTCCTGTTGGCAATTCGATATTCACACGATTGCTTTTAAGAGAATCATTTTGGGCAAAGGCCGTAAAGCAACCAATCAGCAAAACGAATAAAAACAGTGTTTTTCGTGTCATGTTCTATGCTTTATTTCTGTGAATGAGTGACTTGAATTACAGTGTATTGGGAAGTACACGATTGTGCTAATGGCTGTTCTTTACTCGAATGCCCACCAGTCCAACATAAATAGGTTCTTTTTTCAGTTCTTTACCACCTTTAAAAACAAAATAGAGATCGTGTACGCCGTTCAAGTTCACAACAGACGTCGTAAACTCGCGAAGTTCACTCTTCGTATGTGATATATTCACTGTGCCGACACATGGACCATCTTTTTGGTCGATGTGAATTTCCAATATGCCGCCATATAGGTGAGCAGAAGCGGAGACTTTAAACGTCTTGGCTCCTTTTCCAAAATCAACACCTTTCACCATTAGGTATTCGCCGTCATCTATACTTGTTACCAGTTGGGTCCAGCGTTCGTGACTCAGATATTCTTGGGAGTGGTCTTCAGTCCGAAGCCCCAAGCCATCGTTTCTGCTTCTACTTTACGATAGGGATTGAATTTCTCAATCTGTTCAATTTACATTCGTGAAAATAAGGCAGCATGCGGATGGTGCCGTTAGGGGTTATACTCCATTTCAGCAACCGACACCGAGCGACGTTCTGCGTGACGGCTTGTTTCAAACGGAAGATATCATAGTTTTTGACCAAAGCAGTAAGATTTACCCTTGTAATCGATGATACCGGGTGATTGCCACGAGTCCGTGGTGTATGGTCCATTATATGCCCCTTTATACTCCCATGGTCCAAGCGGGTTTTTACTCATGGCATAGCCGATACCCTCAGGACAGCATGTAGAGGCAAAAGCTAAATAGTAGTGTTCGTTGCGCTTATAGAACCAAGGACCTTCCTGATAATCCTCAATATGGGGTAACTCCATGATTTCGCCTGGGTAGGAAATCATATCTTCATTCAGTTTCACACAATAGAGATTCGGGTTACCCCAATACATATAGGCCTGACCGTCATCATCAATATATACTGTGGGGTCAATATCATACCAGTGTTCCTTTTTGCCATACCAGCGGCTTGTTTATGGGATCTTTAAAAGGACCGTAAAGGGGAGTCTGACACTAGTACACCAATGCCGTTTCCATGAATGGGGCAATACATATACCACTTGCCGTTGCGGTGAACTACTTGCTGTGCCCAAGCACCGTTATCGCCTTTTGTACCATTTGAAATCTTTGAGAGGCTACGGCGCCACGATCTTGCCAGTTCACCATATCGGTAGAAGTATAGAGGACCAATCTTCATGTGAAAATTCTCTCCATCATCCTCATCGTGGCTGGTAAAAGATAGACAGTGTCATTGTATACAATAGGAGCCGGGTCGGCAGTGTACTTGGTTTGGATGGATGATAGGCATGTTCAATGATAATTCTTGTGATAAGGAAGTTGTCGAGAAACGAGCAAAATGCTAAAGAAATTAAAAGTGGCTTTCATATTTGTAAATAATTTAATTATGTTTTTCATGATTTGTGTTTTCTATTACAAAAGGAATACATTTTGTATTAATCTGCTTCAAAAAAGTATGTTACATCTTTTTTTTTGTCTGCGTTACATAATTATGTTTTTCATAATTTATGTTTTCTGTTACAGAGGAATACATTTTTGTATTAATCTGCTTCAAAAGTATGTTACATCTTTTTGTCTGTGTGTTATATAATAATCCTGGCAGTCTCTGAATATATGATTATTCTCTTTTTAGCAAGAAAAGTTATAATTCGTATTTTTTATTCATGAAAAAATCGCTAACTTTGCACATTGCCGTAGCGGAATACGGTAAAAATAATTTATTTAATTAATTATTGAGATTAGAAATGGGACATCATCAATTGGATACTTTTAGACGAGCAGAATATTGCAGCTGATTGCCGATAATGCGCGTATTCCTTTCCTCGAAGTTGCCAGAGCTTGTAATGTATCCGGAGCAGCTATTCACCAACGTATTCCAGAAACTGACAAATCTGGGTATATTGAAAGGGGTCGGAATATGTCATAGATCCGGAAAAGATAGGATATGAGACTTGTGCGTATATCGGAATCTATTTAAAAGATCCCGCAACTTTTGATGCCGTGACAAAAGCGCTGGAAGCCATTCCTGAAATCGTGGAATGTCACTTTACTACCGGTAAATACGATATGTTTATTAAGCTGTATGCACGGAACAATCATCATTTGCTGAGCATTATTCATGATAAATTGCAACCGTTGGGGGTTGTCTCGTACGGAAACGTTGATTTCATTCCACGAGGCAATTAAACGTCAGATGCCGATAGTGATAGACGATGTGGATGAATAATCCTACCGGTTATCGGCGGATATAATTGACAAAAGCATAAGGGCAGGGGATGTTTTCATCTATAGGATGGGATTCCCTGCTTTTTTCTTGCCATATTTCAGGGATACTTCCGGAAAGTAGGCATCTGCTTGAGGAGCTTCGGCATCTATCTCTGTCAGGCAGAGTGCGTCTGCCAATGGCAAAGCCTGGCGGTATACGCTGGCTCCACCTATAATATAGATTTGTTCATCCCTGTTCACAGTGCTTCAAAGCTTCTTCAAGAGAAGGAAAGATTTCCGCACCCGGACATAGGGTGTCGGGACGGGTAGACAAATACAATATTGCGTCGGTTTGGCAAAAAGCTCCTTTAGGGAGTGATTCGAATGTTTTCCGTCCCATGATGATGGTGTTCCCGGTAGTAAGCGCTTTGAAACGTTTCAAGTCATTGGGAAGCCAGAATAACAGTTTGTTTTCATAACCGATAGCCATGTGTCGGTCTACTGCGGCGATAATGCTAATCATATTGTCTGATGTAATCAAGTGGTCTTTTAATGATAGAAGATGCTCTCTTTCCTATACTGAGCTACTTTTCCGGCAATATGCGGGTGAGGATTGTAATTCCGACCAATTCAAAAGTCTTCATACTTGAAATCGAATATGTTCTTTACATCCGGATTTATTTTCATTTGTGGAAGTGCCCGCGGCTCACGCTCAGTTGGAGTTTCACTTGTTCCCAAAAAGTGGTTCAGATAGATATGTGCATCTCCCAGGGTATGTACAAAATCTCCGGCTTTCAATCCCGTAACTTGGGCTACCATTTGCAAGAGCAATGCATACGATGCGATATTGAAAGGTACTCCCAGAAAAATATCCGCGCTGCGTTGGTAAAGTTGCAGACTGAGTCGTCCGTTGGCTACATAAAACTGAAAGAATGCATGGCAAGGCGGCAGATTCATGTTGTCCAAATCGCCGACGTTCCAGGCACTCACTATGATACGGCGTGAATCGGGGTTGTGCGATTGTTTCCACCGCTTCACTGATTTGGTCGATGGTTCCGCCTTTTGTAATCTGGCCACGAACGCCATTGGTAACCGTAGATATGCCCCAAATCTCCATTCTCATCGGCCCATTCATTCCAGATGCGTACCCCGTTCTCTTGCAGGTATTTTACGTTTGTATCGCCTTTCAGGAACCAGAGCAGTTCGTGGATAATGGATTTCAAATGAAGTTTCTTGGTAGTCAGACAAGGGAAGCCCTCGTCCATATTGAAACGCATCTGGTGTCCGAATACGCTGATTGTACCGGTTCCGGTACGGTCGCTTTTCTATGCCTTCAGTCAGTACACGGTTGAGTAAGTCTAAATATTGTTTCATGGAGTTACTTATTAAAAGCCTTGCCAAAGGTAGGCAAAGTTCTCGGTATATTGAAAATTTGCGCTATAAGATTTACAGGAAAGGAGTCAGCAGATTTCCTACCCAGCCGAGAAACTTTTTCCAGCCGGAGCGCTTTTTCCACATCTCGGGCGTGAGCAAGGTACTGTTCTTTTTTTGTCCCTCTCGAACATGCTGTTCAACTGGTTCGTTGTTGAAGGGTCGAAGATGAAAGCATTGGTCTCATAATCGTAGCGCAAGCTGCGGCTGTTGAGTTTGCAGTGCCTACCGTACAGAAAGTGCTGTCTACCATCATTACTTTGGAATGGTGAAATCCGTCCTTGAACAAGTAAATTTTGGCTCCCCGATTCATCAATTTATGTGCGATATAAAAAGAGGCTTCGGGCGTAAAGGGAATATCCGATACAGCCGGTATCATAATCTCCACTTCCGTACCTTTTTTAACGCGCTTTCTTGATAGCCTTACGGATGGATTTCGTCGGAACGAAGTAGGGGTTTACTATCTGGATATTTTTTTGAGCAGCTTCTATCGAAACGGCATAGGCATGGCTGATAGACCGGGGTGTTTCCGCGGGGTGCGGTCTACTATTGCAATCTCCTCGGCTATACTGTCCCGGAAATTGGGGCAGGTTGGAAGTATGCCGGACCGCCGATGTGTTGTCCGGTTTCCTGTTCCACATAGTCAGGAAGATACCTTTGCAGGTAACGTACGGCATCCCCCTTCTATGTGCATGTGTATGTCGTGCCATTTACCGATTTTTAGGCAAAGCCGTTGATGTAATAGTCGGCAATATTCATCCCGCCCGTATAGCCGATTTTTCCGTCGATAACCACTATCTTCCGGTGGTCGCGGTGCATGGCATGGTTGATATAGGGAAAGGTGATGGGGTCGAACTTGACGAGTTCGATGCCGCGTGCCTTTATCGCCTGCAAATGATGTTTTTCAACGGCTGGTTATTGGACCAGTTGCCGAACGCATCGAACATGGCACGTACCTCTACACCTTCTTTTTTTACCTTTTCTGCCAGTAAATCGAAAAGGGCATTGGCGATGGAGTCGTTACGGAAATTGAAATATTCCAGATGAATGTGGTGCCGGGCATGGCGGATAGTTTCGAATAAATCAATAAACTTTTCACGACCGGTCATCAATAGTTCGACTTTATTGTTGTAAGTCAGCGGTATTTCCATATCTTGCATGTAGTTCATTACAAGAGAATCGCTGGTACTTTGCGCTCGGACGCTTCCAATAAAAAATGTAAAAAATAATATGATGAATGAAATCTGTCTCAAAACTTTATAAGTTTATTTAGTTTTATGAGTTCGCAAATATACAATATATCATTGAGATATGTTCATTTGTTTATAAAAAAATCAACCCTTACCTTTTTATTAACAAGGTAGGGGTTGATTGTATTGTTCTGTAAGGAAGTTTATTTATTCTATGAGGAAATTACCGTTTGCGATTTCCAAAGCGTTTAAGCCAATGAACATATTTTGCGATAGAGCAGGAAGAGTAATACTATGCCTGCAACCAATAAAGATTTGGGATCAAGTTCAGTGACTCCGCTTTGGGCAGCGGCGGTGAGTGTTTCACGAAGTGTACCCAATACCTGTTGCAATCCGTCGAAAACAAAAGAACAGCACTAATGCCAGCGTGAAACAAGAACGTAAAAAGCAATACGTAACTTA
>VOFK01004217.1_pt1 | contig 51391 bp, 76 predicted proteins | sample 5384121 | NCBI WGS metagenome assembly VOFK01 (sample SAMN12384730, study PRJNA508395) | human gut metagenome | isolation source: healthy gut J | host: Homo sapiens | reverse complement strand
GCCATTGCCAGCAAAGCGCAGGCACACCTATACAGACTATCGTAGAGACCTCCGGCACGGGGACCGACGGTGATGCTATCATCAGCCTGCACGACGGTATTCCCACCGCTGTGCTCAGCATTCCGGAAAAGAATATGCACACACCGTCGGAGACCGTGAGCATTGATGATATTGTTCTGACTGCGAGAGCTTTGCGTGATTTTATTGCAGGCGGAACGGAGATATAGTTTTGACAGACGTGCTTTTTCGGGCGCGACGATGCATATGCGGTAATAAGAATATGCATTTATTTTCATGAAAGGAAGTTCCTCTCTCGGGGAGCATGTGGAATATATGAACGAACGTATTCTGTCTGTATTCGGGGCAGCTGAGTGCTGCATTTGCGCCTACCGGCTGCGAGCATGAGCGTATCTCGGTAATATCCGGATTGCTATCCGATGTCGGAGTTGATTTTTCGGTTGACCGCCGGGGCAGTCTTACCGCAGTTCTGCACGGCAGAGAAATCGGCGCGGGACTTTGCTTTCGTTACTCATATAGATTCGCATGGAATGATGGTTACTTCGGTATCGGAGAACGGTATCTCGTTTGAGCCGTCGGCTGATCTCTGTACTGACACGGTATACGGAAAGCTCGTTACGCTCGGTACCGCCGATCGCCGTACAGACGGCGTTGTTTGCGCCGTTCCGCTGCATCTTACCTCTCGGCGCGATGCTCTTAAAATACCGGATTGCGGTGATATGTTTATTTCTGTGGGCAATCCCGATGTGCAGGAAAGCATGGCAGATTCCGACGACCGTATTTCTTCCGAGAGTGGAGTGAATTCGGCATGCGGAGTAAATCCCGATTGCTGCGCAGACGGTAAGCACCCGGGTATCTCCCCGGAGATTATATCGCAATAAAACCGTATGACACCGTGCTCGGCGAGCGTCTGCTCGCGTCGACATCGACGGAATCGTGCGGCGCAGCCGCGTCTATGCTTGCAGTGCTGATCGGATTGTCCGAGGAGGGCTTTGTTCCTCGGCGGGATATCAGCTTTTATATTCGCCGTCGGCGGAAAATCAGCCGTACCGGATGCTGTCTGTGCCGTTCGCTCGGCGATGCCGAGCGCTGCGATATATGTTGCTGCGGCAGCTGAGCATTCCGAGGATGGAATTATTATCCCCGCAAGCTCGGCAGAGCGGTATGCGCCCCCGAGCTGCGCGCAGAAATAGCATCCGCCGCCGAGAGAATAGGCGCGGCCTACCGTGTAACCGCGGAGCTTGAAGCTCCCGTGCCGCTGCGTGCTTTACAAACCGTCGGCGCCGGCATTTTCGCGGCGGTCATAGCAGTGCCTACCGAAATGCCGAATGCCGCAAGGCAGATATGCTCGATCGCTTCGCTCGAGGCGGCAGCGTCGGTAATATCGGCGATAGCCGAGTCGGACATGCTCGGCTGCGGTTGAATTTTTTGCCCCGATAAGTTCGCAAGATCGCAAGATCGCGTACCTATCTCGACATGCTTATCCTATAACGGGAAAATGTCCGCAAATAATAATATTTAATTTTGGAGATTTATATAAATGGTTATTTCCGAAGAACTTAAACAGCTCAGAGATGAGGCGGAGGCAGCGCTTGCTCCTCATTTCGCAGAGGTCGATAGGGATCTCGACCGTATGCACCGAAAAGGTGCTCGAGGCATTTCAGCGCCATCGCGTAAGCGAATCGCATTTTGCTCCCACGACCGGCTATGGCTATGACGACAAGGGCAGAGATACTCTCGATGAGATATATGCAGAGGTGCTCGGCACAGAGGCGGCATTTGTCCGTCACAGCATTACTTCCGGCACACACGCGCTGACGATCGGACTTTTCGGACTGCTTCGTCCGGGCGACACACTGCTCTCTGTCACCGGAAAGCCGTATGATACGCTCGACAGCGTTATCGGGATCGTAGAGGGCGAGAGCGGAATGGGCAGCCTTGCCGAGTTCGGCGTTAACTTTAAAAAGGTGGATCTGCGCGAGGGTGTGTTTACCGATGCCGCTCCGGATCATCCCGTTTCCGATATCGTCGATCTCCCTGCGGTAGAGCGTGCTCTCGCAGAGGACAAGCATGTCAAGGTCGCGTTCATTCAGCGCTCCAAGGGCTATCTTAATCGCCCGACGTTGACCGTCGCACAGATAAATGAGCTTATCGATTTTATCCGTGCGCGTTCCGATGCATACATATTTGTCGATAATTGCTACGGCGAGTTTACCGAGGAGACCGAGCCTAAGGCAGACGTCCTTGTCGGTTCTCTTATCAAGAATCTCGGCGGCGGTATTGCCGAGAGCGGCGGATATATCGCAGGCTCGCGCGAGGCTGTCGATCTCTGCGGTTATCGTCTTACCGCGCCCGGCATAGGACTCGAGGGCGGAGCGACGCTCGGAACGACTCGAAGCCTCTATAAGGGATTGTTTTTCGCGCCGCATGTCGTTGCTCAGGCCATCAAGACGGCTGAGTTCGCCGCATATATCTTCGAGCGCCTCGGCTGCTCGGTCGAGCCGCGCTACGATACTCCCCGCAGCGACATAATCCAGCTTATCCATCTCGGCAGCGCAGAGCGCTTGTGTGCATTCTGCCGCGGTATTCAGAAGGGCTCTCCTGTCGATTCCTTCGTATCTCCCGAGCCGTATCAGATGCCCGGATATACCTCTCCGGTGGTCATGGCGGCGGGCGCGTTCACGCAGGGCTCGTCCATCGAGCTTTCCGCGGACGGTCCGGTAAGACCTCCGTACACCGCCGCATATCTTCAGGGTGGTCTTACATATGAGAGCGGAAGATACGGTATTTTGACTGCTGCTCAGTATTTTCTCGACGCCGAAAAGTGATCCTCGTGCAATTATTTAAATAAATAAAAAATGCCGGATAAGCGATAGAAGTTTTGATCTTTCGCTTATCCGGCTGCTTCTACAAATATCTCCCCACGAGCTCTGTGCGGTATTTCATCACCAATGCCGCGCGGTTGTCAAGAGGTAAATTCAGATTTTTTTATTCTGTCTGCGGGTTTGCTTTTTTCTTGATCTGCTCGGCGCGGGCAGCAGCTGTTCTATGAGACTGTCACATAGAGCGTCGATAGATGCATAGTCCATTGTATCGCCGTATATCCTCTCAAGCTCAAAGTGCGCATCGCGTGCCTTTGACAGTCGTTCGGCGGCGAGCTCGGTAAAGATATTTGCAGCCGAATCAAGATTGCAAAGCGCCCGCTCGGTCGCCTTGTCGGTGCAAAGCAGCTTTCTGCAGCCGAGCATGCGTACTCCGCGCTCGCGTGCGATATCCTCTCGCAGCGTTACCGCGATATTTCCCGCTCTTAAGACACAGGCATTACCGCTCGGCGCGTCAAGTCCGACGGTATGAGGAATGCCGTACACAGTCAGCAGACGGCTGAGCGACTCGAGCAGCAGTGAGGCGACTCCGTGCAGGTCGCGCAGCGCGATCACCGTTTCGGCATCCTGCTCAAGCGTTGTTCGGTATACATATCCGTCCATGCCGAGAGAGCACCTACTATTACCTGAGCTGCATTCGGTATCTCAGCGCAGAACGGCGGTATGCATATCTCGGCGTCATAGTCGGATTTAAGCCGCGCTGATACTTTTCCTTTTTGCATTGTCTCTATCTTTCCCGACGGAAGCCGCTATTTCCCGGGAAATACCTTCGCCGCTTTTGCCGTTGCATATGCCGCCGCGCCCACACCTATTGCCGCTATGCGCGGTACCGGATTTCTTTTTGCTCGCGTGTGCTGTAATAATTTTTCGTGCGAGCTGTTTTGCGTTGCTTTCGAGAGCTTTTGTATCTATACAGTTGCCGAGCAGCTCAAGCCTCAGCAGACTCGCTGTGCCAGCCATACCGAGGTAACGATATGCACCTCGATATGCTTCTGTTTTCTTCTCGGAGAGCAATATTATTTCGTCCTGATGATCGCGCAGCATCTTGCTGTCCCAGTATGCGCCGAGGTCGATAAGATTATCCCGCCAGCCGGGTGCGTCTGCCGCCTCCTCGTGAGGTGCCGTACCGTCAAACATAGCAATGCCGAGAGGGGAAGGACTATGCCGTCAAGCGAGCCGGGGTCGGATGAGCAATCGTAGTATTCGACCTCGAGCCCGCGCTGCTCCGCCTCGTGTGCGATGCGCCGCATAAGAGTTGATTTCCCGCAGCCGGGACCGCCCTTGATTATGTATCTGCGCTCCTGTGCAAAGCAATCGCGATAGTGTGATACAAATCCGCCGTAGCTGTTCATAGCGGCAAAATATTCTTTTTTCATAGAAAGAGACCGTTCCTTTCACATATATATACCATGTACATAGTATGCATAACGGAAAGAAACGGTCACATATTTTTCAGTCGATCAGTATCGGTTTTGTCTGAGCACCTCAAATGAGGAGTATAGCCGCAGCGGAAGCCGCCGAGAGTGCCTCGGGAAAATCTCTGCCGTAATCGAGTCGAACTATCTCGTCGGTCACGGCTTTCAGGGTGCCAGGGATATTCCTCTCTTTTTCGCCGCCGATTATCAGCAGAAGAGGATGGTAGTGCAGGTTCGCGTCATATACCGATACCGAGTCGTTAAGGTCTGTGCCTATTATGCGGAACCCGGCAGAGCGGAAGATACGTGCAGCATCCTCACCGGAGGCGGTCGCAATATCGGCAAGCTCTGATGCGCCTGCACTTGAGCGGCATACCGTTCCCGCGGCACTGAGCCAATTACGGGGAGATAGGACTATTCCGTCGACTCCTGCCGAGTAGACCGAGCGCAGCGCATAACCGAAGTTATAGGGGTCCTCAATACCCTCTATCATGACATAAAAGCCGAGGTTTTTCTTGTTCGCTTGATAAAATCAGCATCGAGTGCAGGATAATCGCGCGGCTCGCAGTAGGCAATAATACCGCCGTGTGTGCTGCCGGAGGCAGCAGCATCTATCGCCGAGCGCGGCGCAGTGCACAGCTCAAAGCCTAAGGTGGCAGAGCGCGCTCGAAGCCATCCGAATTCCTTTCGTGAGCTCTCCGCGCGCTCCTCGGCGACAACGATGCGCTCTATGCGTCTCGGGCTGTACCCGGTCTCGGCTGCAATGAGCAGCGCCCGGACCGAGACTATGCCTTCGAATTGAATAAGATCGGATGATTTTTTTCGTTTATCTGCATTTTGATTTTTTCCTTGATTATTTTGATTTTGTTCCGTGCCTGCATAAGTGATGGCTTCGTCTCACTATGCGCTGCTGCCGATATTGCGTTTCGGTCAATTATTCGTGCCGCAGCCGCTTTGAGGGTTTTATTTAGAGAGCTTTTCGGTTTCGATAAGGCACTCGAGATAGCCCCGCGCACGCCGGAGGTACAGTGATGGACCGTATCAAAGGTCGGCTGCGTCCGCGATCGCGCGCAGTGCAATGATCCCCGGAACGGCGGTCGTCAGGCGGTCGGGTACAAGCAGCCCTATCATTGCTGCCGTATCCGCATTCCGATATGCGTCGGCATAACTCTCGCATACCCGCTCAAAGGCTGCGCGTGTGAGCATACCTCGTGATGGTTCGTTGCAGCCGGTACGATAGGGGAACCGTTCGCTTCCGATCTCGATAAAATCCGCTGTTTCCTTATTTTTTATCGCTGCAGAGCTGTTGTCGGCTGCCGCGAGGCGGAAGAGCACGCGGGCACTCCCGCCGACAAGAAATCCGTCGCCGCCGTTCATATTACCATTCTCAGGCTTATGTTTATTGCTGCGGTTCAGTATTCCGCATGCATCTACCGCATCGCGGACACAGCTGTATATTTTTCGGCTCTCGTCTGCGTTCGGAAATCTGCCGCTCCGGATGAATCGGTCTCTGAGCAGAACACAGCCGAGCGGTATGCTTACCGAGTCTGTCGGTTCGCTGTGCTCGAATCGGATAAGCTCACAGCTACCGCCTCCGAGGTCGATTGTCAGTCCCTGCTCGGCGCCTCCGAGCTCGCGCTTCATACCGAGAAAGCTCATTCGCGCCTCATCCTCGCCCGACAGCACATCAATATACATTCCGGTCCTGCGGAGTATACGCTCGCACACTTGATCTGTATTGCTGATGTTGCGCAGGCTCGCGGTCGCAAAGGCATGGAGCTCGTCGCAGCCGTGTGCCTCCGCATCCTTGCGGTATTTCAGCAGCAGCGCGGTCAGCAGCTCTACACCTCGGTCGGTAAGAGCGCCGTCACTGCGGTGCCCGGCAAGTCCGAGTGTGGAGCTGACGGCATAGACAAGGTTTATACCGCCGTCGTCGCTTCGGTCAAAGATGTTCATCTTAACGGTGTTTGAGCCGATGTCGGTAACGCAGTAAAGCATGGCGTCCCTCCGTGTATACTTTATGCTATAATTATACCTATGCATTGTCTGTTTGTCAAGGAACAGTGCATTGACGTTATGCTCTGAGGTATGATCCGCGCAGTGTGTATTTGCGCATATACTTCCGACAATTCTTCGGAATTTACTTTTGTTTTGACGCAAAAAGAGCTGCCGCATTCCGAAACGGCTATTTTTGAAAGGTGCTGCGCTTATTGTTGGTGTATTCCGCGTATATGCCGAGCGGTGCGAAAGCTTGGGATAGTATTCTTTCACATGCCCTCGCGCAGCTTTACGAGCGCACGCTTTTCAATTCGGCTGACATAGGAGCGTGATATACCGAGCTTCGCTGCAATCTCTCGCTGAGGCATTCCGCGCCTGCCTCCGAGACCGTAGCGGAGAACTATTATTTCGCGCTCGCGCGGCGTGAGCAGGGTGTCAATACCGCGCAGAGCCCGTTCGATGCCCATTCTGCGGTCGAGATCCTCGGCGATGGTATCCTTAACGCTGATTATATCCATGTATGTAAGCGGATTTCCGTCCTTGTCGGTGTCTATCGTATCTCCGAGCGGAACCTCATAGCATAGCTTTTTCGCGAGCGAAAGTACATCAGTATCTCATTTTGCAGACACTTACTCGCATAGGTGGCAAAGTGTGTTCCGCAGTCGGGGCGAAAGGTATCGACCGCCTTTATCAGCCCGATAGTGCCGAGCGACATTAGGTCGTCCTGATCTGTTCCGCATGAGCCGTATTTTTTTATGATATGTGCGACGAGCCTCAGATTATGCTCTATAACGGTGCGGCGTGCCTCCTTTGTCTCCCTGCGCTATCAGTGAGAATAAGCGCCGTTCCTCTTTCGGAGCGAGCGGCGGAGGAAAATTACCGGGTGAGCTGACTCGCAGTGAGAAAAACGAAAAACGCCCAAGCAGTGTCGGAAATGTGCTGCCGAGCAAGCCTATCAGGTGAGAAAAAGAACTGCATATAATGCCTCCTGCTGATTTTGTGCGGGCGGGCGTGCCCATCCCTTGCATTATATGCGGCGAAAAAAAGAATTTCCCGCAATGTGACGGGAAATTCCGAATTTAAGTATGGACTGCATGTTCGATCGGCGCTGACAACGGTGAGCGGTTTCTCCGGCAACAGCTGCTTCAGTCCTTCGGGTAACGCTTTCTCGGCGGATCCTTCGGATAGCGCGAGCCGGGAGTTTCGGCTGTCATGCGGTTTCTGCGTCTGCCGGCGCGGAAGATGAGCAGGATCAGGCACAGCACCAGTACGAGTGCTGACGGCATTATGTATATGAGCGGCAGACTGCGCAGAGGTGCTTTTTAACATTTGCCGTGCGCTCGGCGGCGAGGTAATTTCCAAGATATCCGTTCTCATAGCGTGTTGAGAGACCTGTGGGAGAGGATATCATCATCGTAGGCGAGCCGATGTATTCGCCGTTCTCGCCGCGCAGCATTATGACCATTCGGTCTGTCGTTTTCAGCGCGGGATAATCGGCGAGCGGAAGGTTGATTTTATTCCATTCGCCCGGCGTTAACGAGCATACCGAGCTTATATAACTGCTGCCGCTGTATAGAAGAATATCAAGCTCGACCTCGGTTACCTCCTCCGGCAGCTGCGATACAAAAGGCATCGAAGCTGAGATAATCAAAGGGCGAGAGATCGCGCGTATATTCAAATGCGGAGCGAATGCAGCGGCGCGACGGCTCGGTTATATCCTCAAGCTTGGCAACAAGCGCGTTTTTATGACCGAGAATATCCGAGACTGAGAGCGATACACAGCCGATACCGGCGCGCCAACCGTCTGCCGTTGTACCTGACAGGGGAGAACAGCTCGGCTGAGCCGAGATAGGTCGGAGCCTCGGCAGTGCTTTTTTGACAGAGACCGCACACTTTGTGATGAGCGACAACGCATCAACGCCGAAAAGCGTATCCCAGCTTTCGCCGCTTCGGAATATCTCCGCATAGTTGTCGAGGATATCTGCGGCGGATGAAGTATCCATATATGTCAGTACATTGCTCGGTACAAGAGTGATGAGCTCGGAGGCGCATATAAATTCGCTCACGAGAGGAGTTCGGCTCCCGACGAGAGAGAGATACATATGCGCAAGCCCTGCGGCGAGCTTGTCTGTGTTTCTGCCCGCATCGCCCGATATAGCATAGACGGCTATGCGGCGCGGTGTATCCGAATACTCAAGCGACGGTGAGAGAAGTATGTCGCAGAGCGAAGGGATATCTTCCCCGGACATCAGGTCGCTGTTTGCCGTCTCTCCCTCCGAGGCATCGGCGGGTACGGTCAGAAATATCGACCATGGCAGCTCTCCGCGCTGTTTTGTTTCCGCAGCAATCGAGGCGAGCAGAAGTGCAGCGGGATAGTTACCGTTTGCATCCGCCGAGAGGCCGCCGCAGAGACGCGAAGCGAGCGGCAGATATACGGGAATAGTGCAGTCGGATGCCGTGTAGGTAAGACGGAGCAGCTCGGCGCATCGCGCAGCATATTCGGGCAGCATTTCTGTCTTTGTGTATTCCTCCGGAGCGTCTGTATCGGCATCTGCGCCGACAACGAAACCGGAGAGTGCGGATTTTTCTCCGTACCGCTCGCTCAGGAGCCGAATTATCGCGGTATATGCCGAGGCGGTCGATTCCGTACGCGTATCGGGCATGAGATAGCTGCCTGAGCCTGCGGCGGTGCAGCGGAGCATGGCGACCTCTCCTCCGCTTGCCGAGGAAATGCGCAGGCGCAGCAGCAGAGATGAGCCCATACCGTCGTATGCCTTTATTTCGCGGTCAAGCTCTGAGAGTCGATCCGAACGGAAATAGTAGTCCTCATCGCCTATCGTGAGCTTGTTCGCGGTCGGCTCTGACGAGAGCAGGGTTGAGATATCGAGCTCAAGCGCGGCACAGCCGGAGCCGAGCATTGCCGCATCGGTGGGATCGCCGGAGATGCCCTTTGAGCGGTGCGTTCGGCACCGCCTGACGCTCCTTTGACGCGCCGGGAGAAATGCTTCTGTCGCGGAAAACAGTCAGCATTCCGCCTCCGGTACGTATCACCGCCGTAAATTTTTTGGTCATATATCCGTCGGTACGCAGCTTTACCGAAAAGGTCTCGCCGACCGCGACCGATGCGGCGGGAGAGAGCGGAGTAAGCGTTGCAGAGTCGCTGCTCTGCCATGAGTCGAGGGCATATATATATATCTTTGAGCCGCCGTATTTTGCGGCAACATCCTGGCTGAGCGTACCGGATATCGTTATCTCTCCGGTTCCCGAATTGTACTTGCACGAATCGCAGCTGCCGGCGAGCATAGCGTCAGAGCAGGGGAGTGATCCCGGTATGACGGCAAGCAGCGAGATGTCACCGTTGTCGTCCCCCTCCGTGTTCAGGCGCAGCGATTGCGGCGCTTTCTCGGGAGAGGAAAGGTATATACGGTGATGTTTCCGCCGACAGGGGCAAATGTCAGCGGTTCATAGGGCGATACCGGACTTCCGTAGCTGCCGTCGGTCATATAAGAGCAGGTAATAGCGGTGAGCGGTGCAGCGGTGTGCATGATATAGACTGAGAGCGAGCTGCAATCGGCAAAGCTCTCGCTGCGCAGATCCTCAAAGCTTATATCCATGGCGGTGTTTGCGAGCGTATAGCGATGCAGTCCATCAAGCGTGGAGGCGCCTGCCGAAATATTGTCCGACAGCGCGAGATATCTCTGCGATGCGTTTTCGCGCGAAAAATGCCAGTCCGTCGAGCAGCAGCTCACCGCTGCCGTCCTCTCCGGCATTTTCGACACCTATGACCACGCGTGAAATGGCGGCGGGCGCATATATCGAGCTGTGTGCACCGCTGATGTCGGCATATACAGCGTTCCAGCCGTCTCCGCTTACGGTAAAGCGCTCTGTGAAAACGAGGTACTCGGAGACGTAGACCTCAACGAACATCGTCTCGCTCTTACCGGAGCAAAGATTGACCGCAAAGGAGAGGGTGTTTATCGAATGAAAGTCGATGCCGTCAGGATTACCGGAGATCGGTCCCTCGGGTATCACATACTCATCCGAGGACTCAAACTCCGCAAATTCTCGCCGCACCGACGACTCCGCAGAGTGGGGGTAGCGCAGCGATAAGCAAAGCCCGCCGTAAAGAGAGCGGTAAGGATAGACCGAATCGCCGTTGACGCTCGAGATCTCCATTCTCTCGCTTGTCCAACCCGACCGTCTGATTGTCTATTATAAGGTCGGTGCTCGCCTCGTAGAGCCTGCTGTCCGCATTGCTTATAGCGGTCACATGCTCGCCGCGGCTGACACCGAGCAGGGCACTTTCCGCCTCGCGTGCCGTGGCATAGTTAAAGCTGTCCGCGCTATCTGTGGCTGCGCTGCTGACGCCGAGCACCGTCTACGCACCGATGGCGTAGGTGATTGCCGTACCCGACAGCAGCAGGCACAGAGCGAGCAGCACAGACAGCGCCGATTTTATGAGTTTATGAGTATTTTTTGTGTGCATAATTTTGTTCCCCGGAAAAAATCCGTTTGTTTCGTCTATTTTAAAAAGTCGGAATCAGTCACTGTTTATTACTTTGTATATGCAGTCTATACATGCGTATATCCGATACACACTGCTTTACGGTGTTATTGTAGCATTAATTTGTAGAAAAAATTGTTAAGAAGCGCGAACTAATTTGCCTGAATTTATAAATTACGGTTGATTCGTTTGTAATTATGTGTTATGATAAGGTCGGAGCGGTAAAAACACCGATGCTGACACATATCGCGTGACCATGCCCTCCGAGCATAACATTGTATACAGAGGAGAATAAACAATGGATAAGAATAAAAAACTGCGTGTCGGTATTATCGGCACGGGCGGAATAGCAAATCCCCATCTCGACAGCTATCTCAAGCTCGATAATGTTGAGGTGGTTGCGGGCGCCGATCTTGTACCCGGAAAGGCGGAGGAATTTTTCCGCGCACACGGTCTCGAGGGCATTCACTGCTATTCGAGTCACAAGGAAATGATAGACAATGAACCCGATCTCGACGCTGTTTCGGTCTGCACCTACAACCGCACACACGCAGAGTGCTCTATCTACGCGCTCGATCACGGTCTGCACGTTCTGCTTGAGAAGCCTTTCTGCGTTACTATAGACGAGGCTAAGGCTATTATGGAGGCGGAGAAGCGCTCGGGCAAGATTCTGACTATCGGCTTCCAGCCCCGCTTTGACGCAAATATGCAGATGATAAAGAAGATAGTTCAGTCCGGTGAGCTCGGAAAGATCTACTACATTCAGACCGGAGGCGGCAGACGCCGCGGTATTCCGGTATCGCGCGGCAATACATTTATTCGTGACGATACGGCGGGAATAGGTGCTATGGGTGATATCGGCTGCTATTCGCTGGACATGGTGCTCAACGCCATCGGCTATCCGAAGCCACTCACCGTTACCGGCTATACCTCCTCCTTCTTCGGACGTGACCCCGAGACCTACATGAACTGCGGACACCCCGAGTTTGCGAAGGAGTTCGGAGTTGATGATTTCGCAGCAGGTTTTATACGTCTCGAGGGCGGTGTGATACTCGATTTCCGTATCTCGTGGGCTATGAATATGGATACCCCCGGTGATACCCTCATTCTCGGTACCAAGGGTGGTCTCCGCATTCCCTCGACCGATTGCTGGAACGGCTCCGTCGGCGGCCCTATGAAGATATACATCAAGACCGTTGCGGGTGCCGAGACCGAGATGGTCATACCGATCATAAACGACGGCACCGATCTGTTCGCACGTAAGGTAAGCGCCTTTGTTGATGCGATTGTCGAGGGCGGCACCTCGCCCATCCCCTCTAGCCAGATCGTTATCAATCAGGCTATTATTGACGGAATCGTTCGCAGCGCGCGCTGCGGTGCCGAGGTAACCGTCGACATTCCAGAGATCGACTGATTTTCATAAGCGATAAAAGCAAAAAGCAATCGGCTTCCCGCTGAGGGTGGCCGGTTGCTTTTTAGTTGCGTTAAGCCGATGCTTGTCGGAGCTGATTATTTTTAAAGCAATATAGAAAGCTATGTAGACTTTATTCGGCTGCGCGGTGATACTGCTCGGTCGTATTTGTGTAGATGAGCGAAAGTGTGCCGCCCTCCGAGAGCGAAAGTATGAGAGGGTCATCGGTGCTTCTTCGCCGTCCGCCGTCATAATTATCGCATCACCGCTGACCTTTTGTACATGCCGTGCTCTATACTTCCGTCGCCGAAAGCGTAATAATCGGTGACGAACGCCGAAGCGGTCGCCGAGCGGTATGCTTCGTAGCTCTCGTAGCCGTATACATCGGCGTAGTAGTCGGCGAACTCGTCAAAGCCGTACTCGACACCGCCGAATATATCGGAGAGTGAGCCGAGATTGTCGTGAACGGTGTGCATGCAGCGGTCAAAGAAATCGGAGAAGTGCTGCTTCGTCGTCTCGATATCATAGTGAAAGTCATAGCTGCCGTCAGATGAGAAGGTCGCTTCCTTGACGGTCGTCAGTCCCGATTTGTCGATGAGAGCTATCTCCTCGGCGGTAAAGTCGTAGAATGCGAGAACATCTGATACCGCCTCCTCGTCGAGCGCTATCTCGGTATGCCAGTCTCCATGCAGCGGAGCCGCCTTATTAACGCATGAGGCAAGCGATACTATTGCCGCGCCGATGAGCAGGGCAGAGATGATTTTTTTCATGGATATGCTCCTTTCGTGTGCCGATATTGTATAGCTATTGTATGCCGGTGCATTATTTAAAATGAGCGGGGCGCAACGACAAGCGATGCGCTCCGCTCGAAAGTATAGCATATTTGCATACACTTTGTCAATATTCGGCTGCAGCAGAGCGAAAACATGTTCTTAGCCGATGCTTTGCAATCTGAATTGCTCCCCGGCATCAGGGCGCGTGATGCTCTGCGTCCGAAATCATTCGGAGCGGAGAGCGACTACCGGATCCTTTTTCGATGCGCTGCGTGAGGGAATTATGCCTGCAAATAGCGTGAGCAGCACGCTTATTGCAATGAAGAGCAGCGCGAACGGTATCGGAAGCACCGCATTGAGATTTTCAAGATCGGTGAGCGAATGGAGTACAATGTTCACGACAATGCAGAGCAGATAGGTTATGCCCACTCCGATAACACCTGAGGTAAAGACCGATTATCGCCGTCTCTGCATTGAACATGTTCGAGACGTTCCGCTTTGACGCACCTATTGCCCGGAGAATGCCTATCTCCTTTGTGCGCTCCTGAACGGATATAAGGGTTATTACACCTATCATGATGGAGGAGACAATCAGCGATATTGCGACAAATGCTATCAGTACGTAGGTAATTGCATTGATGATAGTGGTGACGGAAGACATTATTATGCCGACATAGTCGGTGTATTTTATCTGTCTCAGCTCGTCGACCGTGTCATTGTAGTCTGATATAGCATCTGTAATGGCATCCTTGTTCTCGAAAGAGTCGGTGTAGATGTTGATGGTTTTCGGTACGCTGCGGTCGATATAGCCGAGCGTCTCGAGAACTTCGTCATGACTCTGCTCGGAGAATTCAAGTGCAGTATCAAAGTATTCCGCGCACTGCTCGTCGCTATAGCTGCCGACAGACTCATCGAAGAGCGCTGCACGTGCGGAATCGTCAAATGCGGCGAGCTGCGCCTCGGCAGCCTGAGAGTATTTTTGCGCTCAGCTGCTCAATAAGCGACTTTCTTATCATATCGGTCATTTCGTCGTCGCTCATAGTTGAGATATACGTGCGTACCTCGGCCTCGCCTACCTTCATTTCGGCACTTACATATGATATGACCGCGCTTTCCATATCCTCACGCGGCATAGAGGCGAAGTGCTGCATCCGCTTGAGCGCGACTGTCTCTTCCGGTGCTGCCGTTGCGATCTTTGTATATAGCTTTGCACGGTCGGATTCGCTCAAAAGCGGCAGCTGCGCTGCGAAAATGCTCTGCTTTTTCCGCCGTGTCGAGAGCTGTCTGTATCGGGCTTGAAGGGCAGACCGGTGAGCAGGTCGGTATCGGTATTTTCGAGCTGTTCGGATACAATGTCGGAGGCATCAATCTGCTCTATGATGTAGTCTGTAAGGGGCGGATGTATAGGCTATCGAGCCGCTTAGAACAGAGGATATCGCGCCCTCCTTCGGACGGATAATGCCGCTGATATGAAGCTCTTCCGCGTTTGTCCAGAGATATTTTAGTCCTGTGACTGTATCGCGCAGATCGGTGTAGGTGACAGATCCGTCTGCCGCGGTCTGACGCTCATAGCACGATGAGGGGAGAATAAAGCGGTAGTCGCGTCCCATTATCTCGTCGTAGTCCCATCTCCCGACTGTCTCGTCAATGCTTTCGCCGTTCTTGGTGGCCTCGAGTATCTCGGAAATCGTGTCCTCGGATATGAGACCGAGAGCGTATAGACTCATTTCATCAAGCTCATTATTTTCGTCGACTACGAGCAGAATATCGTTGTATTCGCTCGGCCAGTCGCCGGTGACAAGCTCGTACTGGTCATAGAAAATATCGGGAGAACAGCGAGCCGTCAAGACCGGGCAGCATCTCCTGCCACAGCCTTGTGCTTCCGCTTGAGCTGCTCATCATAGAGGAGAAGATATTGTTTGCTCCGCCTGCCGACATCATGCTTGATACCGCGCTCGTCCATGCCGTAGTACTCGGCGAGCATTCTGCGGGTAAGCTCCCTCAGTGTCGCTCTTGGTGATACTGCCGTCGATGTTCTCGGTGTATATCTGTGGGTCGAGACCGTAGCCGTACTGTATTCCGGTAACTGCATCGCGCAGTCCGGTCGTGTCATTTTTTTCGTCCTTGATAGCCGCAGTAAGATACTCGTTAAACGAGCTGAGGTCGTTTTCGGACTCCTCTACTTCGCTCAGTGCGTTTATCATATCGTAGACCATCGACTTTTTGATATATCGCGTCGTTTTCATGCGCCTCACCGGATTTTGCATTACCGGTAAAGGTTGTGAAAGGGTGGTTATATCAACGGTGGTTGATTCAAGGGTGATAGGATAAGAGGAAAGAGTCTCCTCCTGCACAGAGTCGATGAACATCGTCATTCCCTGAGAAACGGCGAATATCAGTGCAATGCCGATAATTCCGATGCTTCCCGCGAATGAGGTGAGAATTGTGCGCCCTTTTTTTTGGTAAAGAGGTTTTTAAGTGACAGCGAAAATGAGGTCGCAAGCGACATAGACGGTTTTTGCCTCTTTGCGCCGCTCCGAGCTGCTTTTTAGCCTCGGCATCGGCAAGTCGCTTTGCATCGGTTGCTTCAAGCTCTGACAGTTCAGCATCGCTCAGCGGTGCCGAATCTCCTGTTATTCTGCCGTCGAGAATGTTGATTATTCGCGTTGAGTAGCGCTGTGCAAGCTCGGGGTTATGCGTTACCATAATAACAAGTCGGCGCTCGGAGATCTTTTTTCAGTATCTCCATAACCGTAACGCTCGTCTCTGTGTCGAGAGCTCCGGTAGGCTCGTCGGCAAGGATTATATCCGGGTCGTTTACGATAGCGCGCGCAATTGCCACACGCTGCATCTGACCTCCCGAGAGCTGCGACGGGCGCTTTGAGAGCTGTTCACCGAGCCCTACATCCTTCAGTGCCTGCACGGCGCGCTTCCTGCGATCTGACTTTTTAATGCCCGAGAGCGTCAGCGCAAGCTCAACATTCTGCAGTACCGTCTGATGCGGAATGAGATTATAGCTCTGAAATACAAAGCCTATCGAATGGTTTCGGTATGCGTCCCAGTCGCGGTCGGTGTAGCCCTTTGTGCTTCTGCCGCCGATGGACAGGTCTCCCGAGGTGTAGCTGTCGAGACCTCCGATTATATTGAGCATGGTTGTCTTTCCGCAGCCGGACGGACCGAGGATAGAGACAAGCTCGCTCTCACGAAATTCTATGCTGACCCCTCGCAGCGCCTCGACCTTTCCGTCGCCTGCGGGATATTCTTTTCTTATATCGGTTAATCTGAGCATAATACTCCTTTCACGTGTTGGCTCGGCAACTGTTATAATATGTCATATTAACAGTGTCATTATAAACCTTACAAGTGAATAGTTCATTCTGAATTAGTTAACAATCGTTCGACATTTCTATAAAATCGTGCGATCGGATGCGGCGCACGGTCTCTCGAGCATTAAAAAGTCCGAAAAAACAGAGCGCTATCCCATTATCCTGTGGGGGTGTGCTGGGATAAAAATCCCCCGCTCAAGCGTGCGGGGGGAGAGATAAACGTATCATTCGGTCTGTGCCGAGGACTCAGTCCTCAAGGAATCAGTCCTTGTCGGACTCATCCTCATCCTCTACCTCGATATCGTCGATCTTTGTATTGCAGTTAGGGCACTCGATGCTGCCGTTGAGCATATCCTCGGTGATATAGATCTTATCGCCGCAGTTCGGGCACTCAAGCTCGTAGAGATCGTCATCGTCATCATCGTCGCAGCAGCAATCGCAGTCGTCGTCATCGCAGCAATCGCAATCGTCGCCGTAGACATACTCCTCTACCTCGCCGAGATCGTGGTCGAGCTCGTCGATGTAGTCAGCCATAACGTCTGCGCGCTCCTCGGCATCGGTGAGATCGTGAGCAAGATCGTCAACAATGTCGATCAGCTTGAGAACGATCTTTCCCATGTCGGAGTCAGCATCAAACTTCATTCCCTCGAGCATACCCCTCAGATATGCAACCTTTTCGATGTTTTCCATGATATTACCTCCCGAAAAAAACAAGTTGTCTGCGCCGGCTTTGCCGGGCAGGGAGTCAGTGTCCGCACCTTATGCGCGGGCGAGATATTCGCCGGTTCTGGTATCTATCTTGAGCTTGTCGCCGATATTGATAAAGAGCGGAACCTTGATCTGAGCGCCGGTCTCAAGAGTTGCGGGCTTGGAAGCGCCGGTAGCAGTATCACCCTTGAAGCCGGGCTCTGTGTCGGTAACCTCGAGCTCAACGAACATAGGAGGCTCAACACCGAATACCTTGCCCTTGTAGGAGATGATCTTGCACATCATCTCTTCCTTGACGAACTTAAAAGTTGTCATCGAGCTTGTCGGCGCCGATAGGCAGCTGCTCGTAGGTATCGGTATCCATGAAGTAGTAGAGATCGCCGTCGTTGTAGAGGTACTGCATTTCCTTTCTCTCAACATATGCGTTCTCAAACTTATCGGTCGGGCTGAAAGTACGCTCCGTAACAGCACCGGTAATGACATTGCGCAGCTTTGTTCTTACAAATGCCGCACCCTTACCGGGCTTTACGTGCTGGAACTCAATGACCTGAAGAACATTTCCGTCCATCTCAAATGTTACGCCGTTTTTAAAATCGCCGGCTACTACCATATAATTTTTCCTCCGATTAAATGTAAGAATGAAAATAACGAACTTTACAATTCAAGTAATTATAACATCTCTGCGACTTTTTGTCAATAGCAAACTACTTATGTCTGCTCTGCTTCCGTCGCAGCCGATTATCTATACACAGAGCTCGATAAGCTCTTTCGGACAGCTCGTGGTATGCGTGCGCCGCCCTCCTCTATAAGTGCCATATCCTCTATGCGTACGCCGCAGCGACCCTCGATGTATATGCCGGGCTCGACCGTTACGATGTTGCCCTGATGCAGTCTGCGCTCGCCCGCATGCGGCGAAAGATTCGGTGCCTCGTGTATAAAGAGACCTACCCCATGACCGAGACTGTGACCGAAGCATTTTCCATATCCCGCATCCTCTATTATCTTCCGCGCGATGCCGTCAGCCTCGCTGCACAGCATTCCGGCGCGCAGAGCGCTCTCTGCCGCAAGCTGTGCACGCAGTACAGTGCCGTAGATGGTGCGCATTTCTTCATCTGCGCGGCCGATACATACCGTACGTGTCATGTCGGAGCGATATCCGCTGACCTCGGCACCGTAATCCATTGTCAGAAAGCCGTGCTCTAGCGGGATGTTTCTCGGTACTCCGTGCGGGAGCGACGAAGCACTGCCCGACACAGCTATCGTCTGAAAGGCGATGCCGTCGGCACCGCTGCGGCGCATAAAAAAGTCAAGTTCGAGCGCCACATCGGTCTCCGTTCGCTCCGGCGAGATGAACTCGAGTATATGGTCAAATGCCCGCTCGGCTATGCGCTGAGCGCTCTCGATAAGCGCGACTTCATCCGGTGTTTTTACCTCGCGCAGAGCATCGAAGCTGCCGCGTATCGGCTCAAATGTGCAGGCGGGGTACTGCTTTTTCCAACGCTCAAGCTCGGCGCAGGTCATGTATATATCCTCATAAAAAGTCGCTTCACCTTGCCGTCGCGCAGAATAGGCTCAGCGGTTTCGAGGCCGCGGTCGAGCAATACGGTCTCGAGCGGCTGTGCGATTTTCGCGCGCGCCGCCTCAATATACCGCGAATCCGCAAATACTACGGAGCGGTCATGCATGATGATCGCATAACCGTCGGTATATTCAAAGCTGCAGAGATATCGGATATTTTCGGGGCAGGTCAGTATCAGTGCCTCGCCCTGATCTACAAGCGCCTCTGCCCGCCCGACCTTTTCTTCCGTCAGCTTATTATTCACACTTTTCACCTCTTGCTTGTGTACTTTTTCGCAGTGCAGCCCCGCCGTTTTATGGATTTGTGCCCAAGAGCTGCTCGGTGAGCGTTTTCAGCGCGAGCGCATCCTCGGCCTGCGTGCCGTCGGACTCGCATACTATGCTCGGCGTCAGTCCGTATTCGGCTATCGCCTCGGCAAACGGCTCGTAGGGAGGACCGAATTTATCATCCTTAAAGGTGAGATGCTTCTTCTCGCCCTTATCGGTGTACTCTATCTTTGAAAAATGGCAGTGCAGATCGCGGGCATAGCTGTCACCGAGCGTCTCGCCGATGCGATCGAAGACCCGACGGTAGTCGTCCTTTGTTTTGAATGCAGCGCCGAGCTCGCGACAGTTGACGTGTCCGAAATCGACAACGGGGGAGAGTGTCCCGCCGAGCTTGCACAGCTCTATGACCTCTTCTATCGTGCCGAGCTGATTCAGCTTTCCCATCGTTTCGACACCTATGCGAACTCCTGCGGGATTGTTTACTGTCTCAAGCGCTTTATACAGCGTGTCGATGGCGAGCCTCATAGCCTCCTCACGCGATATTTTGGCGGCGCTGCCCGCATGAACTACGATTATATCCGCACCCATTGCAGCAGCAGCATCAACGCTCTGTTGGATGGATATATACGAGACTGTGCAGACGCTTTTTCGGGATCAACGCCCGAGAGCGAGATATAATACGGCGCATGCACCGATAGTGCGATGCCGTTTGCACGCGCCGCTTCTCCGAGCTTTCTAAAGCCCTCTTCGCTTCCGCGAATGCCGTTTCCGCCCTGATATTCGTATCTGTCAAGCCCGAGTGAGGCTACAAATGCGGGAGCTTGGAGCGTGCTTTTTCCGCCCGCAGCCGCAAAGCTGAGCGAGTTTCCTGCCGGGCCGAAGGTCGCTTTTTTATTCATGTCTTGTTTTCCTTCCTCTTGTATAGATGCTTCAGGGGTATCTCACCGACGCGTTTCAGGCGTGTTCCGATATCCTTTCTGTCCTTTATAGGGTCGACGAGTATGCAGCGAACGCCCGCACCGCGTCCCGCACAGATATCGGTAAATATTTGATCTCCGAGCATCAACGTTTCGTCGGATGATGCGCCAACCTGCTCCATCAGACTGATAAGAGCGGTTTTTTTCGGCTTTCCCGCCTTTTGATATCGCAGGGTAATGTGTCTGACCGTTATATAGATCCACCCGCGCCGCCTTGTTATTCGAGACGAATGCGAGCTTTATTCCCGCCGCTTCGAGCCTTGCATAAAAATCGAGCGCTGCCTCGGGCGGTGTCGGACTTTCGTAGGGCGCGAGCGTATTGTCGATATCCGATATAACGAATCGAATGCCGCTATCGACGAGCATTTCAGTGTCTATCGCGGCGATATCGTGTACATATAGATCGGGAATGAAAAATGAGAGCGCGCCTCGGCGACGCGTGAGTTTTTTTGTCATATTCGGGTGTCAACCTCGGATCTTCGTAATAATCGTTTGAATAGAGATTGCAGATGTTGTTTACCGAAATGTGCATTTCGGATGTTAGTTTAAACCATCGGAAAGCACAGAAATCCCCGCCGATGCTCGGCAAAACCGACCGAGCGTTCTCGGGTCGATAGGCTCGGGGAGCTGAGCGGTCAGGGAGTGCTTGTTGAGCAGACCGAGATGTAATATCCTCTTTTTATATAGGTGCGTATCGGATAAATTTTTTCGCCCGATACCGCGGCATTGCCGTCAATACAGAAGCTGTCACGCGGCATGGAAAAGCCGTTGCCTGTCAGCTTCATAAACGCCTCACGACATGTCCAAATTCTGAAAAAAGCATCTGCTATGCTGTCCGCCGTTCTGACGGTCTCTGCGTCGTTCTCGGAAAAGAAACGCTCCGACAGGGCAAGCATTCGCTTGTGCGGCAAATAGCGTGGCTGCTCGATATCAAGTCCGCAGGGGGCTGTTGAGAGCGCGGCTCCCGCAAGCATTCCGCTGTGCGATAATGAAATATACTTGCCCCGACAGCGTAGGAGCGCCGAGCTGTGAATATGTTACGGCGCCGTCCTTTTTCACGCATTCCCGCAGCAGTGTGCAGCACACAGTCGAGCGCGAGCGACGCCGCAAGGGACAGAGCACGGTCTTTCGGTGCGGAGAGCGCATTATACTTTGCTCGCCGTGCCTCCGATATTCCGGCAGTGAGTCGGACTGAAAGCTCAGGATCATCGAGCAGCGGAGCAGCATCTACGAGACATATAACGGGCTCTCCGGGCTTTTGCATTATGCCCCTGACGGATGCGCCGTTGCATGAGATGCTCCCAGCCCGTTTTTCTATCGAGCCGTCGGTGTTATTCTGCACGGTCATAGCGTGCGGAGACAGCCGTCGCCGATGCGGCAGCTATCGGCATCGGTGCGAGCTTCGCCTGGCCGAAAAGGTAGTACAGTGTGCTGACCGCGCCGCCGAGAATCATAAGAACAGCCATTATCAGTGCGACTATTCTTGATACCGGAGTCCTTTTCTGTCCTTTTTTTTTACGGGAGCTGCTTTAGGTGTATATATGTTTTGCTTATCTGCCACTTTTGGTACCTCACATTACATTACTGTATCGGAATAATTATATATTAATACGTAAAACAAATCAAGGCGGAACTGTTAAAAAGAAATCGCACAGCCTGCCGCTCGTTCATGGGCGGCTCGGTATAATTACCTATCTGCTTCTCCGGTTTCTTTGCACTCTGCTTGCTTTTTCTCTGCGGTAGAGAACTGCGTTCATTACCGTACCGGAGAGTAAGAACAATCCGCAAATTACAGAAAATGCGTCGTGCGTGAGCGAGGCAATGGTGCTGCCCGAGCACATTCCTATATCGGCGGTGATATAGCCCTCGCCGCCGTATTCTATCGAGTCGAGTATAGCGCCGGACGGAGAGATGAATGCAGATATTCCGGTAGATGCAGAACGAACGGTGTATCTGCCGGTCTCGACAGCGCGGAGCACGGCACTGCGGAGGAGCATCTCGGAGCCTGACTCACCGTACCATGAGTCGTTTGAGAGTAAGAACAGAACCTTGCCGTTTTGAGCCGCACGTCTTGCTTCTGAGGAGTAGAGCGAATCGCAGCAAACGAGCACGCCGACGGCGCCTTCATCTGTCGGTATAGAAGGCTGCTGTCGCTGCCGGAGGTAAGCTCGGTTCCGCTGAGATTCAGCTTCGAAAGCGACGGCATTATACGTTCGAGCAGACCGCCGAGCGGGACGTATTCGCCGAACGGGACGAGGTGCTTTTTGCTTACCGTCTCCTCTCCTATGGTACCGTCGGGCGATACGGCATAGACCGAATTGTAGGTCTTGGTTATGCGGTTTTCATTTTCGTCGTAATCGGTATCCTTGGAGAAAGCGCCGATTATCAGAGTACTTCCGCTCTCTGCGGAAAATTTTTCGAGCTTTCTTGCATACGATTCGTAGTAGCCGAGATCAACGCTGACGGCGGTCTCCGGCCATACGATAATATCCGGTTCGTCTGAATCGGAGGAATATGCGGACAGCTCGAGATAGGTCGCGAGCGCATCCTCGCTTGCCGTTCCGCCCCCCATTTTTCGGCCGTGCCGATATTAGCCTGAATTATACTGATCTTTTTGCATCGCTGCCGCCCGCGACCGCCCATGTTTATCAGCCCGAATAGATAGCTGAGCAAAACGGTAAACGTGGCGGCGACGACATAGCCGTTCTTCTTTGCCCATCTGCTGCGCTTCTTTTTAGCTTTGACCGTTTCGCCGGGAACGAGCTTTTTGTATCTGCGATGCCCCTCCGGCGGCGTAGGGCTGCATCTGACCGAGCTCAGCCTCCAAAAACTGCGGAAGCCAAGCGCAAGCATCGACGCGGTGAATACGATAATGAACGCCACAAACGGTGAGCCGAACAGAGCGCTGCCCTGAACGAGCGGCAGACAATCGGTCTGTGTCAGTGCGAGCGGCGCGAGCGGAAACTGCATGGGCAAAAGTCCGGTCAGCCATTCGATGAACGAAAAGGATGCGGCGAAGGCTATTGCTTCTCCTGCTCCGCCGAGCCTGACCGACAGCGGATATGCGAGGCGGCATATCGGCGCGCACAGCGCAAGCGGCAGCGCGGAGAGCAGTACGAGCAAAGAGCCAGCCGGCAAAAGCAGAGAAGTGCTGCCGTCGGACGCGATACAGATGCATATTCCATCGGGTACATGCCGTAGATGAACAGATATCCTATACCGAAATAACCCACGGCGTACATCAGTGCATGTCTGAATAAATAACCGCGTGTGAAGATTATGTATGCGATTATCGAGATCGAAAAATACGGGAGAAAAAACAGAGACGGAAGGTTCAGCGGCAGTGCCGTTAAAATTCCTGATATGAGTGCGAGTATCAGATACATCGGTTTATCCTCGTTTTTGCTTTGTGCGGCTTTTTGCCGCCTGCTGCTTGGTTTTAGAGCGCACGGCAGACTTCGGACGTGTGCTGTTTTTCCGGCGCTTGCTGTCGGCGGAGCGTTTGTGCGTCACGGCATTGTCGCTTCCTTTAAAACTTGAGTTCTTTTCCGGGTGCGTTTCAGCTGCGGCGCGGACGCTTCTTTTAGATTGACTGACGTTTGATGCCTTATCCATGCTGCCTTGGCCTGCAGTCTCTGCGGCAGCTGATGTCGGCTCATATGCTCCGCGGTACTCTTTGAATTCGCGAAGAAAGGGAATGTGCTCCGGGTCGGAGGGTATCTCATATTCCTTGCCCTCGAGCGAGAGCTTATATGCATACAGCGCCTGATGTGAGTAGCCGCGTGCGCGATCCTCGCGGTTGATGCCGTATTTCCCTCGCCGAGCAGCGGGTGCCCCGCAGCCTGCATCTGCGCACGTATCTGATGCGTTCTGCCGGTGATGAGAGTTACCTCAAGCAGCGACAGCTCTCTCTCCTGCGAGCACTCGGTAGTCGGTTATCATCGTGCGTCCGTTCGGAGTTTTTCGCTCTCCGAAGTGAACATGCACTATGCCGTGCTGTGCGTCCTTTTCCATCCAACCGATAAGTCGTCCGCGCTTTTTTTCCATATAGCCGTGAACTGCACACAGATAACGCTTTGTAACCTCTCCGGCACGGATCTCTTCGTTTATACGGCGCAGCGCCTCGGCGGTCTTTGGCAGCTATAACTATTCCCCCGGTATTGCGGTCGATGCGGTTGCACAGTGCAGGTGTAAAGCTCCGCTCTGTATCAGGGTCATACTCTCCCTCGCGCCACAGATAGGCAAGGACATTGTTTATCAGCGTGTCGCGCTCATCGATACGGCTGCCTCCGCCTGTGCTGTCGTCTCCGCCGTGTACAGCCATTCCGGGTTTTTTGTCGATAAGGATGATCTCTTCATCCTCATAGATTATATCTATGTGCGGCGTTATCGTGCGATACGGCTCGGCTTTCGATTCTCCGTTATCGGACAGCAGATCATCGGGCAGAAACAGCTGCAAGGTATCTCCCTCGCAGAGCTTTTGAGATATATCGGCTCTGGCGCGGTTCACCTTTATTTTTTCTTGCGTATTGCCTTGTACATCAGTGACTGCGGCAGCAGCGGCAGACTTTTTGACAGATATTTGTCGAGACGCTGACCGGCATCGTTTTTGCCTATTGTAAATTCTTTCATTTTATTCTCTCGGTCGTTCCTCGGAAATGCCGTTTCATTTCTAAGAACGTAAAGGTTGATTGTTTTCGGAGTATATCCTTTGACCGTTCACCATTCCGCTCGATTTGTGCGTCACAGCTGCTTGCAGCCCTTTACCCGCCACATCGTGCCGGAAAAAGGCGGCAGCGAGAGCACCGCTTTGCAGCCGGATCGCCTTATTCCGCCCTCATTACCGCAGCCGCTGAAGCATTCGCTCTCCGAGCAAAGCAGGAGGGTAAAACGCGCGGCGATATATTCCGGCGGTAGCGTCAGGTGATATGCTGTCGGTGTATCGGAAAAGTTGAATGCCGCAACGATGCGGTCGCCGGATAGCGCTCTGCGTTCTATTACATAAACACAGCTTTCCTCGCCGTGACACTCGAGCCAGCGAAAGCCGCCTGGATCCCGGTCAAGCTCATAGAGCGCGGGCGAATCGAGATATATGTGCGAAAGGCGGCGCATATACAGTGCAAACGAGTTCATGCAGCGGATAGTGCAGGATATCCCAATCCATCTCGCGGTCCTCGCTCCATTCGCGAAGCATACCGAGTTCTCCGCCCATAAAATTCAGCTTTGCACCGGGGTGCATATACATATACATGTACATAGCACGCGCCTGTGGAAATTTTGCTTCATATTCGCCGTTCATCTTTCCGAGAACGGTAGCCTTTCCGTGTACCGACTCGTCGTGCGAGAGCGGAAGTATATAGCTCTCGCCGTAGTAGTACATCATAGAAAAGGTCAGTCGGTGATAGTCGCGGATGCGGTATTCCGGCGCGGTGCGGAAGTAGTCGAGAGTGTCGTGCATCCAGCCCATATCCCATTTGTAGTCAAAACCGAGACCTCCGTCTTTCGGAGTCTTTGTGACTCCCGTATAGGCGGTGGAATCCTCTGCACATAGCAGACAGTGAGGAAACCTTGCGTGCAGACCGTCGGTGAGTGTTCGCAGAAATGTAACTCCTCCATCGCATATGCCTCTTTTGCGGGATCGCCGAGCCAATATATTATACGGCTTACCGCATCTACGCGCAGTCCGTCAAAATGAAATTCTTCTAAGAAACTCGCTGCGGCAGAGCAAAGAAATGAGCGCACATCGCCGTGTGCATGCATAAAGTTGCAGCTGCCCCATTCGCTGATGCCAATATCTCCGCTCGGGTATTCGTAGAGCGCAGTTCCGTCGAAATGCCCGAGACCGTAGCCGTCAACAGCAAAATGCACCGGGACGAAATCAAGCAGTACACCGATTCCCGCAGCGTGGCATCGGTCGATGAGGACACACAGCTGCTCTGGCGTGCCGTAGCGTGCGGTAGGAGCAAAGAATCCGGTCGCTTGATATCCCCACGAGCTGTCACACGGATATTCGGCAATCGGCAGGAGCTCAAGATAGTTGTAGCCGCATTCGGTGAGATACGGAACGAGCAGCTGTGCAAGCTCGGCGTAATTATACAGTCCGCCGTCCGGCTTGCGTCTGAATGCGGAGGCGTGAAGCTCGTAGATATTTATCGGACCGTCAGCGCGCTTAGCAATACTTGCATCACACGCGGAGCGGTCTGCGTCCGATATACCGGCATGGGTATGTGAATGTCGCTTATCATCGGTGTGACACTTGCCGCGCGGCATATATCCTTCGCCCGAACAGCGTGCGGACATCCACTCCCCGTCTTGCCACTCATAGCTCGGCGCGGCAGATATTATAGAGGCACCGCCGCCTCCGAGCTCGGCTCTGCGTGCATACGGGTCTGCCTTGTCGCGAAGCACACCGTCCGCTCCGAGTACCGCGTATTTATACATCATTCCGCACTCGGCACGCTCGTCGTAGTATTCCCAAACGCCGCCCTCGCCGCGATGCGCAGGACAGGGCTGCCAATTGCTCCATTCACCGATGATGGCTACCGAGCGCGCGGACGGGGCATAGACACGGAAGATATATCCGCCCGCTTCTGCGTGCACGCCGAGATATTTATGTGCATCAAAGCATGTTCCTGTATAAAAGCTGTTAAAATCAAACCTCATATCGCCGTACCCGAATGATCATGTAAGAGTTGTTTTCAGTGTAATATTTTTTATCCCGCCGCAGCTGCGGCAGCTCGGCAAAAAAATATCTCATCGTATTTTATCACAAATATACTGTACAGTCAAGAAAAACAGAGCTGCTTGCAGTCGGAAAAGACTTGATTTTATACGCAGCTTGTGATAGAATCAGCTTGAATAGATTACTTTGTCGTAAGGAGGAATGTTGTATGAAAAACGAGACCTTAGATGTCATTAATTCGCGCAGAAGCATCCGCGCATACAAAAAGCGACGCAATACCGCGTGAGCTGCTCAATGCCGTGCTTGAAGCAGGAACAAGCGCACCTACAGAAATGGGCAGACAGTCTCCGGTAATTATCGCGGTCGAGAGCAAGGCATACCGCGATAGAGTATCAAAGCTGAATGCCGCGGTTCTCGGTTCGGATACAGACCCATATTACGGTGCGCCGGTAATTATTCTCGTGCTTGCCGACAGCAGCCGACCGACATATGTAGAGGACGCAAGCTGTGTGCTTGAAAAAATGATGCTTGCCGCACATTCACTCGGACTCGGTACTGTATGGGTGCATCGCGAACGCGAAATATTCGACAGCGAAAACGGCAAGCGGCTGCTCGCCGAGTGGAAGCTGCCCGAATCGCTGCGCGGCGTGGGCAGCATAGCTATCGGCTATCCCGCCGTCGAGCCGGATGCGCGCCTGCCACGTAAGGACGGATACATTATTCATGTCTGAGCGACGCAGCACATGCGGGCATGGGCAGCGTTCGGATGCTTGTCCGAATCTCGAACAAACGGGTATGATCGCCGCGCCGTTTCTGCTCTCACCGTATTATAAGTCATGTATATGGGGAGGGAACAGTCTTGCTCGGCTGTACGGGAAGCGTGCCGACATTCCGCAGCTCGGAGAAACATGGGAATGCTCTGTCCACCCGTCGGGACAGAGTACCGTTTTTGCGAGCGGCTGCTTTACCGGCAGACTGCTCGGCGATGTTTTGTCTGAGTATCCGTCGCTGCTCGGCAAAGAAAACGAACTGCCGATACTGATAAAGCTGATAGACGCGCAGAGCGATCTGTCGGTTCAGGTGCATCCGGACGATGTGTATGCAATCTCGCATGAGGAACAGCACGGCAAGACCGAGATGTGGTATATCCTCGAGGCGCAGCCCGGCGCGCAGCTCGTGCTCGGATTTGACCGCCCGCTTACACGACAGCTGGTTCGTGAGGCTGCCGAACGCGGTGGGCTCCGGGCGATATCTGCGATATGTTCCGGTTAAGCGCGGATATGCATTCCTGATAGAGCCGGGTACTGTACACGCCATAGGCGGGGGAATAGTACTCGCCGAGATACAGCAGAGCTCAGATGTTACGTATCGGCTGTGGGATTACGGACGTGGATAAGGACGGGGAAATTGCGTCCGCTGCATATAGACAGCGCTCTTGATGTTGCGGTAGGTACTTGACGGACGCGCGATCAAGCCGCTATATCGGCATCCTGCCTGCAGCGGCATTACGGAAATATGCAAGACGCAATATTTTTGTGTTACTCGCATTGAAGCAAAGACCGCCGCCGTCGCAGACGGCATGGAGTATTCCGGCACCTTGCTGCCGACGGAAGAGAATTTCTGCGTCGGTGCTGCTGTGCATAGACGGCAGCGGAGAGCTTCGCGCCGAACGCGATAATGACCATAATTCGGGATCATGTTCGGGATTTGATTCCCGCGACAGTATATCGTTTGCTGCGGCGATAGGCGCGGACGACACATATCAAGCGCCGCACAGCGCTCTTTCGTTTAAATGCGGCGACTGTATATTTGTCCCTGCCGGTAATATGAGGCTGTCTTTAACAGGAGCTTGTGTTTGCCTGTGTGTGAATTTTTTTAGACTTGCTTTTTACATTATAAGATTTCATCGCTGCAGTTTAGCTCACATTTTTTTGTATAGTATAAACGGATATGCTCGAGCTTGCATGAATGCATTTATATCTGCTCGGTACCCGAGATTTTCTTTTTGAAAAAATAACGCTCCGGTGTGATTTTTCGACGATTCTCAAAAATGAACCGTCTGTGAAAATCACACCGGAGCGATATTATATTCTTTAATTATCACCTCTTGATCCGAGCTAAAGATCTGAATTAATGATTTCTGCTCGTATCGGGCGATATTTAAATGCTATTTACGTTCGACAATCAGAGGGTATATCCGAGCTCGCTTATGGTATCGTCGATATTGTCCTTGCCGTATAGCTCGCACAGCAGCTGATATTTTTCGTCAAAGCCGTCGATCTTGCTGCCGTTTATGTAGAGCGACTTTACAACTTCTGTAAGCTCGTCGGCAATATCGTAGGGAATAAAGCTGTCGAGATCTGCAGGCTCGCCTATCGCGATTTTTTCGCCTGCGTTGTCGAGAGAAACAGCCATCTTGTAGGACATGGTTTTCTGTCTTGTGTTCGATGGATCGATCCTCAGAGTAGCGCCGAAGCTGAATTCAATATCGAGGTAGGTAATATATCCGTCCTTGTTTATGCTGCAATTCAGCTTGATGCTTGTCGGGTCTGCGGGATTCTCGATTTTCGGAAGATGAGTGAGACCCTCGGTGCGCAGCGAAATAACATCAAGCGAGCTGCCGCTCAGCATACCCGCATCAGCGCTCAGACTGAGCGTGACGGAACCGTCGCTGTTTTTGTTTGCGCACACGCCGGAAAGGGCAGAGGTGTTGATATTAGAGGGAAGATAGAGGGATGCCATTTCTTTGAATTTATAGCCTGCGAGCTTACCCTCTATATAGCTCGGATCCTCGAGCAGCGGGAGATATGCTTTTCCCTGCACCGTAGAAGATATAGGAGTAAACAGTGTCTATTCCGTCAGTTACGGATTCTCTGAGCTTTCCGCGGGTAATACCGTCCTCGGAGGTACGCAGCTTTAGATTACCGATACGCTCATATATCATGGAGTTATCCGTTGATTTGAGAGTGCGGCTTGCTTTTATATCCGCCTCCTCAAGATTTGCCGTCTTTTCGATAGCGCTGTCGAGGATCTCTTTCCAGTTCTCGACGGCTGCCGCATCGCTTTCCTTTTCGATTCTGCCGACAGCGGAATTCATCTCGGTGAGAGGCGTCTCGACCTCGTCCTCGTGTGCGACCGTTTCTTCCGGCTCCTCGGGATCGGTTTCGGGCGGATCGGTGTCGAATGCTCCCGGATCTGCAATGTACTTCATGAGTCGTATAAGATCGCGGGTGTCGGTAATATTATCGTTGTTCAGATCGGTGCCGACGGCTTCAACGCCCTCTCCCGTCGGCAGCTATATATTTCATAAGTCTTACAAGGTCGGCAGTGTCGACATTTCCGTCATTATTTATGTCGCCGTATTTCGCCTGCACGCCGAAAGAGATTACGGCAGTCGCGGCAATGGTTGCCGTAACGACCGCGGCGGCAGTCAGCAGTAAATTTGTTTAATTGATTTCATCTTTATTCTCCGTAAAATCAAGTTTTGTATTACAACAAAGCGTAAGCGGCGCGGGGAAACCGCACCGCTTACAGAAAATGATGTTAAATCTTAGAGGGGTAGGCAGGTTACACAATGTCGTGCGCGGTAAGCTCGACCTCACAACCGGCAATGTGCTTCATAAGTCTTACAAGGTCGAGTGTATCAATAGCATCGTCGTTATTTACGTCTGCGTTGAATGCAGGAACTGCCTGTCCGGAGACGCTCCTCATAAGACGGACTATGTCCTTAGTGTCGATTTCGCCGTCACCGTTGATATCGCCTGCCTTAAGGGAAGAGACGAAATCTGTCTTTGTAAACGAGAGGTTAATCACACTGTCGCCCGTTCCGCTCATACCGTTGAGCATCCATTTGGTTGCATTGCCGTTGCTGGCAAAGCTGCTGCCGAAAGGAATCTTCTCTCCGTCGCATATATTTGCGTAGAAAGACAAACGAAACCGCCTTCAAGCAATATAATTGATCGCAGTCTCGGTAAGCGGGATCTGCATCTCAACAGCGTAACCGGTATCGGTATCTTTAGCCCTACATAGTTGAGGTTTGCCTTTACGACCTTCATCTCTTGCTGCGAGATTCTCTGTGTTGAAAATATGTCTGCCTAAAAATGTGTGGAAAGCCGTGCTGCACTTTTCAAAAGCAAGCTCGCATTTATCCTGATACTCGGCGGGGGCCTTGTCAGGGGAGGTTACGAGCATACGCTTACCTTCCGCATTATAGTAGCAATAGTACTGATTTCCGTTTTCGTCGAGGGTCGGAGTTGTATCGGAACCGTCGCAGATCATGTCGCGATATGTCTGTGCCTTAGAGTTTTCCTCGTCCTGGAAGCAGCAGTACTCCCACCAGTTGATGCAGTAATCATTCAGAGTGGAGAGAGTATTCTCGTATTTTACCTTTGCTGTCTCGGTATCGAAATGAGCCTCGCAGTTATTATCGGCACTGCTGTAGAAAAAATACTGCCGTCGTATGATGCAACAAAGCCGAGAGTCGAGACGGGCTGGGGGTCCTTTTCGATAGCTGTAACGGTACCCTCATCCTTATTTATTTTATAGGAGGTCTTGGGCATATCGTTAAATGCAAATGTCGAAAAGCACATAGTCACCCCACGATGGTCTGCCGGACCAACCGGTCTTATATGCTTCATTGCGCTCGGTGTCGGTAAGAGCGATAGGATCGTCGTCTACTACATCCGCATAGACAAATATGCTCTCGCCGTTGTAGAGGAAGTAGAAGGTTGCATCAGTGAACCACTTGCTTCTGAGTCCTGCCTCGGTCCAACGGAATTTAACGCCCTCGGGCAGATTCTTATATTCGCCCTCGTAGAGATCGTCGCTAAGAAAATCATCCTTGGTAATCTGCTTTCCGTCAGCGTCGTAGATTTCAATATATCCTGTATCAAAATCGTATCCCGCTACCTTGTAGAACTTAGCTTCATCAAGCTGGAAAGTATTCCCATATCGATCTTTCCGGAGCTTGCGAGATCGGAAAGCTTGAACGAATAGGACTTAGTATAAGCGCTGTCCAGCTCTCCGTCGAGGGTAGGGGTAGCAAAACGAACAAAGTTCGTATTTGCATTCGCCGCAGAAACACTTCCGATGGTAGGTGCTATTGCGGTGCTTGCGATAAGCGCTGCGGAAACAAATGTAAGCAGCTTTTTGTTTTTCATCTGAATAACCTCCTGATGAACAATGGGATTTTGCCGCATATATAACAAATAAATATATATACGGCCTCATGCAATTATGATTATACCATCTGATTTTATATTTGTCAACAGTATTTCACGCAATATGCATAAAAGATTTATGGATTTTTTAAGGCAGTTGTAATAATGACAGTCGAGACAAAAAACAAAGCCGCACCCCTTAAGCGCGGTGAGATAAGAAAACAAGCAAAAGCCCTTAAATCATCGCGTTTATGGACAGCGGGCAAACAGGTTACAAGTGAATAACCAAGCAAAAGGGACGTTATCGAGAGATAGCGTCCCTTTCTGCATACCACGCCACAGCTTGAAATAAGTTGTGGCGTTTTTTTATGCTCGCAGGAAAGGAGGCGCAGCCGGAATGTATTTCACAGAGGGCAAGCAGCGGGCGTTTGAACTGCTCATGCAGCAGAAGCCGGGATTTGACCGCTATCAATCCGGCTGTGCCGGAGGTGATGAAGATTGCGGCACTTGCCGTTTCTACCGCCCACAATGGAAATATGAGTTTTGCGTTTTCAAAGAGTGTCCCTACTGCCCCGGCAAGAGGACGCGGAAAACGCCCGCCAGCATGGACAAATAGACGGGTAAAAAGCCTTACGCCATGCGGCTTTGCAGACGCGAAAACGGCAAAGGGCATATTGCAATACCAAAACAGCCGAAAACGGCTTTCTATTATTCCACGCAGACCAAGAAAGGAAGTGATAAAAATGGCAGTTTTCAGAGTGGAACGCAATACGGGCTATACCGTTATGAGCAACCACCACTTGCGCAATAAGGAACTCACCTTAAAGGCAAAAGGCTTGCTTTCGCAAATGCTGTCCTTGCCCGAAGATTGGGATTATACCCTTGCGGGCTTATCTCACATCAACCGGGAGAAGATCGACGCAATCCGCGAAGCGGTCAAAGAACTTGAAAAAGCCGGATATATCGTCCGCAGCCGGGAACGCGACGAGAAAGGACGTTTGCGCGGCGCGGATTATGTCATATATGAGCAGCCGCAGCCGCGAGAGCCGGAAGCAGCTACCAGCGGCGAACAGCCGCCTATATCGGATTTACCTACATTGGAAAATCCAACATTGGATAATCCAACGTTGGAAAAACCTACGTTGGAAAATCCAACGCAATTAAATAAAGATATATCAAGTAAAGAACAATCAATTACTGATTTATCAAGTACCCATTCCATTCCTTTCCATTCCCTAAATCCCTTGCCCTTTGCACAGGGCGAAGCGGCTACGCCGCCGGAAAGGAAAAGAACGGAAGCGAAAAGCAATAGCGCAGTAGAGGTTTACAGGGAAATTATCAAGGACAATATCGAATACGACCATCTCATTCAAAACTGCAAAATCGACGCAGACCGCCTAAATGAGATTGTTGACCTCATGCTGGAAACCGTCTGCACAGCCCGAAAGACAATCCGTATCGCTGGGGACGACTACCCCGCCGAACTTGTCAAATCCAAGTTTTTGAAGCTGAACAGCAACCATATTGAATTTGTTTTGGACTGCATGAGGGAAAACACAACCAAAGTGCGCAACATCAAGCAGTATCTAAAAGCGGTGCTGTTCAACGCGCCGAGTACCATTGACAGCTACTATACCGCCCTTGTCAATCACGACTTATACGGCGGCGAATGACATAGCCGCACTTTACCGGGAAAGGAGTTGATACCTTGCAGGAGGAAGTAACCCAAAAAACGATTGCCCTATACGTCAAAGTGGGGAAAGGCGCGGCGCGGCTTACCGAACAGGCGTTACAGAAAGCAATCCAAAAGTTTTTGGAGCAGAAAAGCAAGCCCGCACATGGGAAACAGACCATGCGGCAGCTTATGAAGCAAAACGCGGGGGTTTCCAACATCGAGATCACCGACAGTAATATTAAAGCCTTTGAGAGTACGGCGAAGAAGTACAACATAGATTTTTCGCTGAAAAAGGTTAAGGGCGAACAGACCCGTTACCTTGTGTTTTTCAAAGGCCGGGACGCAGACGTTATGACCGCAGCGTTTCAAGAGTTTTCCGCAAAGAAGCTGAACAGGGAGAAAAAGCCCTCTATCCGCAAAGCCCTTGCCGCCGCAAAGGACAAGGCGAAGCAGCTTAACGCCGCCCGCGACAAGGTAAAGAAAATGGACAGGGGGCGCGAGATATGAAGCAGATCAACTACAAAAAGCTGATACTTCCGAATATCCCCTATGTGTTCTTTGTCTATCTCTTTGATAAAGCTGGACAGGCGGTGCGGCTTGCCCCCGGCGCGGATATTTCCGCAAAGATACTGAATATCACACAGGGATTTTCCGAAGCGTTTTCAAATGCCTTGCCGAGCGTTCACCCGCTGGATTTGCTTATCGGCATTGTCGGCGCGGTGGTTATCCGTCTGATTGTCTATGTTAAAGGGAAAAACGCGAAGAAATACCGCAAGGGCGCGGAGTACGGCACTGCACGTTGGGGCAACGCCGAAGATATAAAGCCCTACATAGACCCGGAGTTTCAAAACAACATCATTTTGACGCAGACGGAACGGCTTACCATGAACAGCCGCCCGAAGCAGCCGAAGTACGCAAGAAATAAAAACGTCGTCGTGATCGGCGGCAGCGGCAGCGGAAAAACAAGGTTTTTCGTCAAGCCTAATTTAATGCAGCTTCATTCTTCCTACGTCTTGACAGACCCGAAAGGTACCGTCCTAATCGAGTGCGGGAAGCTGCTGCAACGGGCGGGCTACCGCATTAAGGTACTGAATACGATTAACTTTCAAAAAATATGCACTACAACCCCTTTGTGTATATCCGCAGCGAAAAGGACATTTTGAAGCTGGTAAACACGCTGATAGCGAATACCAAAGGCGAGGGCGAAAAAAGCGCGGAGGATTTTTGGGTAAAGGCAGAACGGCTTTTGTATTGTGCGTTGGTGGGCTACATCTGGTACGAAGCCCCCGCAGAGGAAATGAACTTTATTACCCTGTTGGAACTTATCAACGCCAGCGAAGCACGCGAGGACGACGAGGAATATCAAAGCCCCGTCGATCTGCTGTTTGCCGACTTGGAAGAACGCGGCCCCGACCATTTCGCGGTGAAGCAGTACAAAATACAAATTAGCGGCGGGTGTTGTATGCTTTAAGAGACTTCTTAATCAGTCGGTTAGGAAGTCTCTTAAAACATATAACCTACAAACCAACGAAAGGAGCGCAAGCTATGAGAAAAAACTGAGAAAATTACAGCTCTGTACGAACGATTGAGCCGTGATGACTTTGGCAAAGATGATGACCAACAGCGTGAGAGCAATTCTATTTCCAATCAAAAGGCTATGTTGGAGGAGTTCGCCGCACGGCAGGGCTTTACAAACATTGTCCATTTCACGGACGATGGCATTAGCGGCACCTGCTTTGACCGTCCCGGATTTTTTGGCAATGATGAAAGAGGTTGAAGCCGGGAATGTGGAGTACCTGTGTATCAAGGACATGAGTCGCATGGGTCGTGACTATCTGAAAGTCGGTCAGATTATGGAAATCTTGCGTCAGCGTGGCGTTCGCCTTATCGCCATCAATGACGGCGTGGACAGTGCCAGAGGGGACGATGATTTTACCCCTTTCCGCAACATTATGAACGAGTATTACGCCAGAGACACCAGCCGTAAAATCCGTTCCACTTTCCAGTCCAAAGGCAAGTCCGGCAAGCACCTCACAGGCACGGTCATTTACGGCTATCTCTGGAACGAAGCCAGAGACACCAATGGTTGGTTGACCCCGAAGCCGCTGATGTGGTCAAGCGCATCTTTGCCATGACGATTGACGGCTACGGTCCGTATCAGATCGCCAGCAAACTGAAATCGGAAAAGGTGCTTATTCCGTCTGCTTACCTTGCCCAACACGGCGAGGGCGTGAACAAAAAAACAAGACTTTCAAAGATGTGTACGGCTGGGGTTCTTCCACCATCTGCAACATTCTTGAAAAGCGTGAATATCTGGGACACACCATCAACTTCAAGACTCGAAAGCACTTCAAGGACAAGAAAAGCCATTATGTCCCGGAGGACGGATGGACGATTTTTGAGAATACGCACGAGCCATTATTGACCAGCAGACCTTTGACCTTGTGCAGAAAATCCGTGGGAATGTCAGACGCTACCCGGACGGCTGGGGCGAAGCAGCTCCCCTCACAGGCTTGCTTTTTTTGTGCCGATTGCGGCGGCAAGATGTATGTCCACCGTACCAACAACGGCAACGCGTATTTCTCAATATACCTGTTCCCAATACAGCAAAGTCCCAGTTGGAAAGCTCTGCACGACACAGCACCGTATCAATGAAGATGTGGTACTGTCCCTTGTTTCCGAAATGCTCAAAGCTATTGCCGAGTATGCCAAGCATGACCGAGCCGAGTTTGTCCGTGTGGTGCAGGAAGCGCAGTCCAGCCAGCAGACCACAGAGGTCAGGAAGCAGCGGACACGCCTTGCCGCAGCAAAGCAGAGAGTTTCCGAGCTGGAAGTCCTGCTCTGCAAAATCTATGAGGACAACATTTTAGGCAAGCTGTCCGACAGCAGATACGCCACTCTGGACGCTCAATACGAAAAGGAACAGTCCGAGCTTACCGCCGAAATCTCTGTTCTGGAAAAGGCTGTCAAGAGCTATGAGAAGCACGAAAAGGACGCTGATCGTTTTATCGCTCTGATTGACAAATACGAGAACTTCGACGCGCTGACGATTACCATGCTCAATGAGTTTTATGCGAGAAAATTCTTGTATATGAGCGTGACCGCAAAGGCAGTATACAGACCACACAGGAGGTCGAGATTTACTTCAATTTTGTCGGTCGATTCGTTCCCCCGGCGTTTGGTGAAGTGGAGCTTACCCCGGAAGAATTAGAGGAAATCCGCAAGCGTGAGGAACGCAAGGACAGGCTTCATCAGAACTACTTGAAGCGGAAAGCCAGCGGAGCGCAGAAGCGATACGAGGACAAAATCAAGGGGAGAAAAAAAGCAGAAATCGAAGCCAAGAAAGCCGCCATTCGTGCGGAGGACATTGCAAAGGGAGTGTTCGTCCCTGTCAGCAGTTTACCGCAAAGAGAGCCGATGAAAGGAGTACAAACAGCATGAATATCACTTACACACAGAACGGCGATTATCTTATCCCAAACATCGTTATCCGCAAGACAAAGCCCCTCGGACACTACGGCAGACTTCGCAAAGCATATTTGGAAATGCGCCGCCCGATACTGTTCAATGAGCTGGTGCTATCCGACAAGCTCTTTGAGCATTGCGCCGAGATTGACGAAGCGGCACGAAACCGCATGGAGCTGATCGTGCGGTCACTGGCAAAGCAGTACGGCGTGACCGAACAGCTGAAAGCCGAAAACCAAATGGAATGGGTGCGGCAGATGAACGCTTGCAAGGCACAGGCAGATGAGATTGTGAAAGCGGAATTGATTTATGATTGAGTGAGAAAGTCCGGGCAGAAAACTGTTCGGGCTTTTCTCATATATTCCAAAGTTGCGGTAGAATTGTTCACAAGTTTTATGGTATAATTTGAATATAAAATTGAGCGATAAATCGGTAGTTGACAAAGGAGTTGAGCTGATATGAAAAAGAAAATCATCATATTGCTGTCTGTTGTGATAATTCTTTTGATTGGCATTGTTGTATGGTTTAATATTCCACTCGACTTGATGGACTTAGACCCTAATGAGGTCATGGAAATAGTTGTTTTCAATGGCAATAGCGGAAACGCAACACATATTACCGACAAAGAGCAGATTCAGCATATTGTCGAAAATTTGAATGGCGTCGAAGTAAAGCGGTCAAAGCCATCTTTGGGATATATGGGATATAGTTTCAAAGTTACTATTTATTTGTCTGATGGCAACGAGGCAGGCGATTGGAATAATTTTATTATCAACTCAGATGATACAATTAGAAAAGATCCGTTTTTCTATTCTGTTACAAAGGGAAATATTGATTACAGCTATATTGAAGGTATCGTAGAATAACAAAAATTCTTGTTTGGCGAACTGATAAAATCCCTTTAGGAACGAAAGGGCGCACTTCTATACTCTCTATCGAGAGTAGTGCGTCCTGCGGAGCTTCATTCCCGGTCAGCAGAAGAAAACTGCTCGACCGAGAATGTTGCGTCACTTCGTTCCGTCAAGGTGGCTACACCCCCTTGCGCCGCTAAAGCGGCTATCCCCTGTGGACTTGCCGTCCGCAAACAGCATGAAATGCTGTTCGCCGCCAGCAAGTTTGATATCAACAAATCGATATTTGTAAAGGAGATATACAACATGAAGAAAGTCTGCTTAGCGGTTTTGCCAGCTTTAACAATAGTGTTAGAATTATTACCCTTGGGAGCAGTTTGTATTTTTGCTCCATCTCCGACAGAAAGAGTAAAAGAAACATTCTCATACTTTAGTCCAATACCGTTTGGCTATGCAAATTTTGCTCCACTTATTACAGCCACACTTACTGTTGCCATCTTCTTACTTTCATTGTTTTCATTGAAGAAGAAAGGATGTTCTCAAAGCATTGTTTGTCCTTTCCATTATTACGGTAGTTATTTCTCTTTTGCCATTGATGTATGGCTTAAACTACTATACCCTTGTAGGAGCCCTTATAACAGTAACACTTGTAATAGAAAGTATTTTGGCTAAGATACAACAAAAGTAAAGCGATAACTTCCAGTTTGTCATACCGAGATTAACAAGTAAATACGGAAAAAATAGACCGTTGACACACATCGTCATGTGAAAAAGTCGGCGGTCTTTTTTATACCCATTTTCAAAAAAAAAAGGAGATCAATCACAATGACAAAACCGAAAACCCTTGAACAGCTCCGAGCCGAAAAGGAACGAGCCGAGACGCAGCTTGCACAGGAACAGCACAAGCTGGAGCGTCTTGAGAACAGAAAGAAGTATCTGGAGAAAGGCGAAAGGCAGAAACGCACCCATCGTCTTTGCAATCTGGGCGGCACGGTTGAGAGCCTTGCCCCGGAGGTCAAAGATCTCACACGCACCGAAATGACAGAGCTGATGGAACACATCTTTTCCCTGTCCGAAGTCCAGCGAGCCGTCCGTCACATGGCGATTACCCATATCAGCCATGCAAACAGAGAAAAGGAGTTGAAAGCCGATGGCACTATTTCATCTGAGCGTCACGCAGACTAAGCGAAGCGCAGGACAGTCCGCTATCGCTTCTGCCGCCTACCGAGCCGGGGAGCGATTGTATAGCGAGTATTACGGCGAGTACAGCGACTACACCCGCAAGGGCGGCGTGATCTGCTCCGATATTCTCCTGCCGTCCCATGCACCGCCAGAATACGCAGACCGCCAGACCCTATGGAACGCCGTGGAAAAAGCCGAGCGTGGAAAGAACGCCCAGCTTGCATACAGCTTTGACATTGCCTTGCAGAATGAATTTTCCCTTGAGGAAAACATCGCTCTTGCAAGGCAATTTTTATTGGAGAACTTTGTGAGCCGTGGCATGGTGGTTGACTTCGCCGTACACCAGCCAGACCGGGAGGACGGCGGCATACCAAACCCACACTTCCATGTGCTTTTGCCCCATTCGCCCAATCGAGCAAAACGGCAAATGGGGGGGAGCTAAAAGCAACGCCGGGTGTATGAGCTGGACGAGGACGTCAACCGTATTCGAGACGCAAACGGAAAGTTTGTGTTCAACGCCGTTCCCACTACCGACTGGGGCAGTCCCGAAACGCTGGAATACTGGCGGCAGACATGGGCGGAGCTATGCAACGCCAAGTTTGCGGAAAAAGGGGCTTGACGTTCGTATCGACCACCGAAGCTATGAGCGTCAGGGCGTGGAGCTTCTTCCCACCGTCCATGAGGGCGCAACCGTCCGGGCAATGGAGAAGAAAGGCATCCGCACCGAAAAGGGAGAGTTCAACCGCTGGATCAAGGCAACCAATGCCGTTATCCGGGACATCAAGAAGAAAATCGCTCTCCTGTTTGATTGGATTGCCGAAGCAAAAAAAGCGGAGCTTGCCAAGCCGCAGGCACCAGACCTTGTTTCTCTGCTGAACGCCTATTACACCCAGCGCAGAGCCGGGGCGTATTCGCAGAAAGGCAAGGTCAGCAATCTAAAGGAGATGAACGAGACTTTCAATTATCTCCGGGCAAACGGCATTTATTCCCTTGAAGATTTGGAACACCGTGTCAGCGAACACAGTGCTACCACAGAGAGCTTGAAGAAAACGCTGGGACGAACAGACCGCCCGAATGAAAGCGATTAAGCGGCTCTATGACAGCTCCGCTGCTTTCCAGAGCTTGAAGCCTGTCTATGACGGCTTGCAGAAAATCAAGCTTGAGAAGCCCAGAGCCAAGTACAAGGCAGAGCATAAAACGGAACTGAAACAGTTCTACGCCGCCAGACGCAAGCTGACCGGAGAGTTCCCGGACGGCAAGGTGGATATGAAAAAAAGCTGACCGAAGAGTATGACGAGCTGGAACAGGCGCACGAAACCACCTATGGCGAGTTTAAGACCGTCAGAGACGATTTACACCGTCTTTGGAAGGTCAAGTCATGTGTAGATACTGCCGCCCGATTTAACGAGCGTACAGAGGAACAAATGCTCCAAAATCGACCCCAAACACGACACAAAAAGGAGGATATATCCCGATGAATTACACCCAACCACAGATTGATCGGGCGAACGCCGTCAGTCTGGAAGATTTTCTCCGCACACAGGGAGAGACGCTTATCAAAAGCGGACGGGAATACCGCTGGAAAGAACATGACAGCCTGACCGTCCGGGGAAACAAGTGGTTTCGCCACAGCCAGAGCAAGGGCGGCTATCCCATTGATTTTGTCATGGAGTTTTACGGCAAGTCCTTTCCCGAAGCTGTCCAGCTCCTGACCGGCGAAAGCGGCGAGGGGCAGACCGAAGCCAGCACAACACCGCCCACAGCGTTTCACTTGCCCTTGCACAACAGAACAGCCGACAGAGCAATTCAATTTCTTTGCGAAAGCCGAGGTCTCAACAAAACGCTTGTTGAGGCTTTTCTTCTTTCCGGGGATATTTACGAGGAAGCAAAGCGGCACAATGTTGTGTTTGTCGGCAGAGACCGAAGCGGTACGCCGAGATACGCCCATGTGCGAGGAACGGCAGACCCATTCAGACAGGACATTGCCGGGTCTGACAAGTCCTATCCGTTCCGCTATGAGGGAAACGGCAACCAGCTCTTTGTCTTTGAAGCACCGATAGACCTGTTATCGTTCATCTGCCTTTATCCGCAGGACTGGCAGAGAAGAAATTATCTTGCCCTGGGCGGCGTTTCGGGCAAAGCTCTTGACCGTTTCCTTTCTGAACGCAAGGACACCCGAAAAGTGTTCCTCTGCCTTGACAGCGACACCGCAGGAAGCGAAGCCTGTACCCGACTGGCACAGTCCATTCCCAGCGAGATCGCCGTCATTTGCCTTGTCCCGGCAAGGAAAGACTGGAACGATGTTCTCCGTCAGCAAGGGGACATTCCGAGCCGAAGATTTATAGCGGAAACAATCACGCTGCGAGAACTGCCAACCGCTCAGCCTGTCCCCCATGCTCCGTATGGCAGATGTGGAACTGACGAGCGTGGAATGGCTATGGTTTCCGTATATCCCCTTTGGAAAGCTGACGATTATACAGGGCAACCCCGGCGAGGGAAAGACCTACTTTGCCATGCGTCTTGCGGCGGCTTGCACCAACCGAAAAGCCCTTGCCCGGTATGGAAACAATTGAGCCTTTTTAATATCATCTATCAAACCGCCCAGGACCGTCTGGGCGATACCGTTAAGCCCCGGCTGATGGAAGCTGACGCAGACCTTGAACGAGTGCTTGTCATTGACGATAGGGACACACCGCTGACCCTTGCCGATGAGCGCATAGCAAGGGCAATCCGGGAGAACAACGCAAGGCTTGTTATCATTGACCCGGTACAGGCGTTTCTGGGCGCAGATGTGGACATGAACAGAGCAAACGAGGTGCGCCCGATATTCCGCAGTCTGGGGGAGACATTGCACAGGCTACCGGGTGCGCTATCGTGCTGATTGGACACCTGAACAAAGCCGCAGGAACGCAAAGCACCTACCGGGGATTAGGGTCTATCGACATTACGGCGGCAGTCCGCAGTCTGCTCTTTATCGGCAAGCTGAAGGACAGTCCCACAACGAGGGTGCTTATCCATGAGAAAAGCTCCCTTGCGCCGCCCGGACAGTCCCTTGCCTTTTCTCTGGGAGACGATAAAGGCTTTGAGTGGATAGGGGCTTATGACATTACCGCTGACGAGCTTCTTGCCGGGACAGACACCGCCAAGACCGAAAGCAAGACCGCACAGGCGCAAATGCTCATTCTGGAACTGCTTGCGGACGGAAAGCGTATGCCGAGTGCAGAGCTGGAAAAGGCAGTCAATGAGCGTGGGATTTCCTCACGCACCATGAGAACGGCAAAGAGCCGTATCGGGGACAGACTTGTGACCGAGAAAGACGGCACAGCATGGGTCTGCTATCTCCGAGATTGACAACAGGAACACGGCAAGCGTGGCAAAGACGGCAAGGGTTTTATAGATACCTTAATGTTGCCGCCTTGCCTTGTTCCCTCATACCGACACCGCCCGATGATGAACCGTCACCGGACATTTTTCATTTACAGGAGGATTTTGAATGAACAATACCGCAACCAACACCGCCACTTGCCCGACTGTCAGAAAGCAGATCGGCAAGACAACCTATATCGTCCGTGTGCATTTCAGCCAGACCGCAAAAGAGACAATGGAGGACAAAATCAAGCGTCTGCTCCGTGAGGAAGTCCGCAAAATGTGACTTCTTTTTGGATTTGATGAAAAAGTCCTTGACTTTTCGTCTCTGGCAAAACCGCTAAGTCGATTTTGATTTCCTGCGGTGCGCGTCTTGCCGTATTTGATATTGCGGAGCTGCGCGAGGTTACATCCTACGATGAGCTGGAGCTGGACACTCTGGGAGACCGGAAAACTGCCCTGTTCCTCATTATGAGCGATACGGACGATTCCTTTAACTTCCTGATCTCCATGTGCTACACCCAGCTTTTCAACCTGCTTTGCGAAAAAGCTGACGATGTGTATGGCGGTAGGCTCCCGGTTCATGTGCGCTGCCTTATCGACGAGTGCGCCAACATCGGCCAGATTCCCAAACTGGAAAAGCTGGTGGCTACCATCCGAAGCCGTGAGATCTCAGCCTGTCTGGTGTTGCAGGCGCAAAGCCAGCTGAAAGCCATCTACAAGGACAACGCCGATACCATCATCGGCAATATGGATACCTCCATTTTCCTGGGCGGTAAAGAGCCGACTACCCTCAAAGAGCTGGCTGCCGTGCTGGGCAAGGAAACCATCGACACCTACAACACCGGAGAGAGCCGTGGCCGGGAAACTTCCCACTCTCTCAACTATCAAAAATTGGGGAAAGAGCTGATGAGCCAGGACGAGTTGGCTGTCATGGACGGCGGCAAGTGTATCCTCCAGCTGCGCGGTGTGCGGCCTTTCCTCTCGGACAAGTACGACATCACAAAGCACCCAAATTTCAAATACACAGCCGACGCAAGCGACAAGAACACTTTTGACATTGAAGCGTTCCTGTCCACCCGGCTGAAACTCAAGCCCAATGAGGTCTGCGACGTGTACGAAGTAGATACTCAGGGCGCTTAAATCTGTTCCGCTATGAAAGGAGTGGTCTTATCTATTCGCCGCAACTGCCCTTTTGGGGCCATTGGCGTACAAAGCGGACAATCGCAAGAAAAAATAATGAAAAAGGAGGACAGCCGGAATCATGCCCCCGGAAACCGGGCGGCAGATTGTTCCGGCTTTTGTATGCCTATGAAACATGACAAACCTATTTTTTAATCAGATTCCGGCTAACAAACTATATGGCATTTTTTGAACAGGCAATCACCGTTCTTCAGACCCTCGTTATCGCGCTCGGTGCTGGTCTTGGTATCTGGGGCGTCATCAACCTCCTCGAAGGTTACGGAAACGACAACCCTGGTGCAAAATCACAGGGCATGAAGCAGTTCATGGCTAATTAAAGGGAACAAAAAGAAAGGGAATGCACAATCCAGACGGTATCAGCGGCAGGCTACAAGAATAAATTGTGATTTCACAAGATTGGTGCTATAATAAGAGAAAAGTTCCTGCCGGGGCAGCCGCCCCGGTGGTATGGATAGAAAGGCAGGAAAACAATATGCACATCAGCTATAAACCACTCTGGCACACACTGTTAGAGCGTGATATGAGAAAAGAGGATTTAAGGCTTGCCGCTGGTATGACAACGAATATGATTGCCAACATGAGCAAAGAGGGAAAGCACATCAGCATGGATACATTAGCCCGTATCTGCGAAACGCTGAATTGTGAGATTACCGATGTGATTGAGTTAGTACCAGACGAGCCTGCTTCCACAGGAGGTAAGGAACATGAGCGAATTGAAACCAAGAATAACGGAAAACGGAATTGATTATATCCTTGTCGGAGATTACTACATCCCGGACTTGAAACTGCCGGAGGAACACCGCCCTATCGGAAAGTACGGACGGATGCACCGGGAATATTTAAGAGAAGTCCACCCAGCCAGATTGAATACATTGATACTGACCGGAGAATTGTGGACATATCTTGCAGACCTGAACGAACAGGCACAGGAACGGTTAGACACCATCATGGAGCAGATGAAAACTGCCGAGGGCGTAACCGAGGAATTGAAGCGTACCCACCAAATGGAATGGGTGCAGCGTTGCAATAACATTCATAACCGGGCAGAAGAAATTGTTTTGCATGAGATGATTTATTCATAAACGGGAGCAATTAAATCGGAGGTATATAAGATGATTGAAATTGTATTTGGTGAAAGTGCCTGTGGAAGTTTGAAAATTGCCCAAACTTACGGCAAGGGAAAGTATAGAGGAAGTGCTGTTTCAATATTTATGAGGCATGAAGACGGGAGTGTTCCATCTTCAGATGAAATGAAAAAAGCACAGCTTCAAGCACAGGAACAAGAACGCATTGCTTGGGAGAATGCTATTCCATTGGGAGGCAAGAGCTGTGATGTTTATTGTTTTGATATGGCTCTTAGTGTGGGAGATATTTCTGATAATGGAATTGGCGAACAGCGGAAAAATGTTTTCAAGAAAATGCTGTCTGTCTGCTTTGTAGAGGATTTAGATTATCAGGTTGAAGAAAAAATACAGAAAATTAAAACTACATTGACCTCAGTGATTGAACGATATGTAGCTGGGGAAGAAATTCGCATTTGGTATAGCTATAATCCAGATGAGCTTTGTGGTATGTATTGGCTTATGAAACAACTTCAACCCTTAAACTGCCAGACAACAATTTATTTGGTTAAGTTACCTACATGGGAATATGGAAAAGAAAAATACTATGACATCCAAAATAGCATGGGGCGAGGTCTCTCCTGGCGAATGGGGAAACTATATAACTCTACAAGAGAAAGCTGAGCCTGTATTTCTTTCAGCTTGCGCTATGAAATGGAATCAACTTCAAAATGAAAATGCACCTTTGCGTGCAATGTTAAATGGTAAATTGCAAAGCGTTTCAGAAGATATATATGATAGTTTCATTCTTCGTGAAATTGCGGAACAGCCAGAACAATTCAAAATGGCTATTGTCATAGGTAATGTTTTAGGAAAATATCAACTTGGAATTAGTGATGTATGGATTTCCAATCGCATTGATAAAATGCTTGAAGATGGTGTGTTGGAAATTATACAGGACGCACCAAAGGGAGAAACAAATTATCGCCGGATATTAAGAAAACGAATGAAATAATAACCACAGTACAGAACCGCTGCTACATGGAAGCTATCCCAACCATGCAACAGCGGTTTTTCTTTACCGTTTTTTCCTCTGGCTGATGGGCGTTCCCATTTTCTTTGATTTTTTGAGAATCCGAATCAGCCAGCGAAATTCTTCGTCTGACAGATTTTTATAGTTGATGCCAAGCTGTTTACAGTAAAGTACAACGAGCTTTTCATCCCGACTGCCCTTGAAATTTTCAACTGCTTCCAGATTTTCTTTCAATTCATCGGCAACGGTGGTCTGGGGTGCACTCTCGCTGTCCTTTTTGTGAGCTTCCCGAATATCCCGGATAATGAGGTTGAGGTCATCCAGTACCATGTGACTGAAATATTCATCATCACTGATATGGGCAGCTTGCAACACCTTCAAATGCGGGTCATCTTCGCCGGGGCGATACCGTTCAATGATTTCATGTCGGACGGTATCGACAAGGGCGTTGAGATTCTGAATCTGCATGGTGGCAATCCCATCCACATAAATCTCAATGTCCGCAAGAAACTTGATAAAGTCCTTATGGGTGGCAAGTTCGCAGAGCAGACGGTTGTTGATCCGACCGCTTTTCAGAAGTGCCACCATCTCATCGCTCAAATGCAGTTCCCTTAATGGCGTGTTGATCTCCACCATGTTCTCTGTCCGGCAAAAGAGATAATCGAGGGACACCCCATAAAAATCTGCCAGTAGGATAAGATTACCATGGTTGATTTCCTTAAAATCATCTTTTTCATAACTTCCAAGAGCTGATTTTGAAATACCTGTTTGCTCTGCCAGTTCTTCCAGTTTTAATCCTTTGTTTAATCGTAAATCTTTTAGCCGTTCCTGTATTGTAGTAGCTCCGTTCATTGAAGCAGTTCCCCCTTTCTAACGACATTTATAACCGTTGAATTGATTATACCATATCAATTCCGCAATCGTGGAAATTTCTGATTTTTACCCCGAATTCCTACTTTGTGGACATACGGCACAGGGCACAAAAATGTTCTATGATACAGGTAGTTCATCGATGGATTATTCCAATCGAATGACCAGCCTGTGTGGGATATGCTTCCCCGGCGATGTAGTGCCATGACTTTTGGCAGGGATATGGAGGAACCCTTACCAAAACGAGCGTACCAAAGGGAGCGATACGCCGCTGTGAGATTCAGGGGAGGAACGACACCGGGGAGAACTGGCGAACTGACACCGAAATGATACCGAAACACGACAATCTGATAGGGGGGGGACAGTCTACCCTATCGCTGATACTTCGGGAGATTTTAGGGGGCTCTATGAGTGTAATTTTGCCGAAAATCGCCCCGAAACCATACACTAAAAAACGGAAGGAAACGCAATATGCCGAGAATGAGCAAAAAAGGGAAGCATGAGCTTTCCTTTTTTACCTCAATGACCGGGGGCGTGTCACTTACAACGAATTATGCCGGAAATGCCAGCATGGGTGCAAGCAGAGCTTCCGGGCGGTTGTGATTGACTGCCCCCGTTATTTATCCAAACGAGCAAAGAAAAAAAAAGGAGGAACACACCGAATGAATTTTGAATTTATGACGATAGACACACCATTGCCGCCCTGTATGGCTTTTCCAAGAGCGTTGACAGGGTTTCCAGTCAGCAGCACCGCAAAGGTCATGTACTGCCGGATGTTGGACGCTATGCTCTCCAATGGGCAGGAGGACGAGAACGGAATCCTGTTTGTCTGCTTCCCTGTCACAGCCATTGCCGCAGTCCTGTCCCGCAGCTCTATGACGGTCAAGCGTTCTTTGAATGAACTGGAAAACGCCGGACTTATCATGCGGGTGCGTCAGGGCGTTGGAGAACCAAACAGGATTTATGTGCTGATACCGGGAAAGGAGGACGCTGCTGCCCTTGCCTGATACTTCAAAGCTGGAAAAACTCAATCGGGAGTTGGAGAAAAGCGAAAAGAAACTGCGGAAAGCCATCAATGATGAAAAGGCATACACCATTGCGAGTAATGCGCTGTTCCAGGTGAACGATGCTGTGGCTGTGATTGCCCCGCAGAATGACTTTAAGCGGCTGTACATTAAGCCGTATGAAATTGATCGGAACCTGTTGAAGCAGGACAAGGTTGAGGAAGACCTGAAAGATTATGTGAATAAGGTTGATAAACTGCAGGCACAGGTGGACGGCAAGGTTGAACAGTATTTTTATAACTATGACCCAACGCTTGAGAACTGGCCTGCTATGAGCTGGAAAGACGACACCACAAAGAAAGCGCACAACGGCGATTTGTTTTATAACACCGACAGCAAGAAAGGCTGGCAGTGGACATACAACGAAGAAACAAAAAACCGGTAGCTGGGTAGAAGTGACAGATAAGGAAACGCTGGATACGCTGGAAGCTGCAAGCAAGGCACAAGACACCGGAGATGGTAAGCGCCAGGTATTTACGGCTGATGCCAGCAAGGGGGAACACCCGGAGCCGCCGTATGACACGGGCGATTTGTGGTTTAATGGAGAAGACATTCTGGTTTGTACGGTAGCACGCACGGCCAGTGACAAATATAATACCAGCGACTGGGTAAAAAGGATAGTTATGCCAGTAAGGATGACATGAAAAATTATGTGGATGGTGTAACAAAAGATATGCAGGACCAGATTGACAGCAAGGCCGAGCAGCACACTTTTACGCCTATGACCCTACGCTGGATAACGAGCCGGCCAAGAGCTGGACGACAGATGAGGAAAAAGAAAAAACATGTGGATGACCTGTTTTATAACACAGAGACAGGCAAAGCATACCGATTTATGAAAGGTGACGATGGCAGCTACAAGTGGGAGCTGGTACAGGACAAAGATGTAACCAATGCACTTGAGGCGGCCAGCAAGGCACAGGATACGGCGGATGGAAAGCGGCGTGTGTTTACGGCAGATGCCAGCAAGGACGAACACCCCGACCCGCCGTATGACGAAGGTGATCTGTGGTACACGGGGGCAGAAGTGCTTGTTTGTGGAAAACCCAAGGCGAAAGGCGAGGCATATAATGCCGGAGATTGGGGCAAGAAAGACAATTACACGAACAAGGACGAAGTGATTGATGCGGTTGATAAAAAAAGTTGACACAGGAGGACATCTTTAACCGGTTGACCAATAATGGAGCAAGCCAGGGTATGTTTATTGAAGATGGGAATGTGTACTTTAATGCGACCTACATTAAGTCTGGTGAGATTAACTCTGACCTGATTAAAACTGGTAAGATTAGCTCCAAGGATGGAAGCGTTTATTTTGATCTGGATAATTCAGTAGTTCATACGACTGATGGGCAGTTTGTTACAACGCTTGATAAAAATTCTATCCTTATTAAATCTGGAGATTCTACGCTAGTACACCTTTACGGTGAAACCCGTGACTATAAGGGCAATCCTTGCTGGGACGGTTCTTTGAAAATAAACGGTCATACAGGGGCAACATTTGAAAATATAAATTCTGAAGCTTCCTTGAATAGTTATAATATTTCTTTTTCGTGTAAAAGACGACGATGGCTCTGAACATTCAACCACTCTAAGCGCTGAAGGTTTAACAACTACCAGCATTAGCTTTGGTGTTAGTAGTGATGATGGTGCCCCAACCCAATATGGGAGCCTTACATGTAATAGTTCTACGCTTGTAGCTTCTTTTTCAACAATACAATCCGAAGCAAATATTCAATTATATAAAAGAGGAAGCAGTATTCCTGCTTTTTATGTCTACGATGGCACTACTAACTGGGGCGGCCAAACACTTGGTTGGGATGGTAGCAAAGAAGTAGCCACTCTTGACGCAAACACCCAGGCCGTACCGTTCATTTATGGTATTGAGCTTGTAAAAATGCGCAGGGTTATGTGACCGATGTAAAACTGAAACAACATGGGCTGCGGTTTATTGGTGGCATTTTTGGTTTAATTTTGACGAGGAGATTTTATGATGGAAAATTTTAATTTGAAATGCGAACAGTTGAAGACTTACATTTGTGACGGTGTGAACCAGGTTGGATTGCCGCCGTATGCGGTGGAGCTAATTTTGGAGAGTTTGCTGCGTGATGTGCAGAATATCCGCAAGAGCGCGATACAGGAAGAGATGGAAGCGGCTAAGAAGGCTGCGGCAGAAAAGGCCGAGAAAACACCGGTTGATGCAGCAGAGGATAAGCCGGAAGAAAGCGTAAAATAAATATAAGCTAATAGCGTTATTGAAAAATAAAAATAACCGCCTGACCTTGATTGGTTGGGCGGCTTTTTTGCTGTTTAGAGAGGGAGGGGAGTGGCGGGAGGATGAGCAAACCAGCATTATATACCGTATCAGCATTTGATGCGACAAAAGATTATACATTCCGATTCCGATACATTGGTGTGATTACCAAGGTGGTGGAGGCACAGATTTGGGCAAATGCCATGAGTGCAGAGGAACTGGGCAGCCCAACTTACCAGAGTGGTGAGGTGAGTACCCAGAGATCCGAGTTTACTTTGAAGGCCAGCAGCATTACAAACAGCAGCGCGGCGTTTGGCATTAAGGTACGGGTGTGCGGCCTGGACAGTGCGTGGAGCGAATGGAGCGACATCTTGCTGTTTTAGTTGTGGGAGACACCGGTATTTAAGTTCAAAGAGATCAGCACCAAGGACAAAACCAACATTGAATACAGTGCTTTTGAGTTTACGGTGCAATACGAGAGTACCCAGGGCGAAGAGCTGAACGAATATACGATTGAACTGTATGATGCCAGCAAGAGCCTTGTGAAAAGCAGCGAGACGCTGCGGGTGCCGGACAAGGCGTATATCATCAGCAACCTGCGCAATGACACGACGTATTACGCCAGAGCACAGGGAATAACCCAGCACGGCATGAAGCTGGACACTGGATTTTGTGAAGCTGCTGATTGGCTATGTGGGCGGTGACGGCTATGCGGCTGTGGCGCTGGAAAACCATTATGAAGAGGGCTGCATTTGGGTGAAATCTTATGTTGTGACGATTGAGGGCAAGGACCGCAACGACAACAAGGATGATTACCACTATGTGAGCGGATCGGCCGGGGACCAGGCAGTAGACCTGACAGTGGATGATACCGACCCGGTTAAGGCCGACATGACGTTCAAAGACGGATTTAAGGTACAGGGCAGCCATGTGGAAGAAGGAAGCGTGGTGGACAGCAGCTATGCCCTGGGGCTGAACATGAGAAGCGATCGCTGGAACAAGCTGCTGATTGGGTTGTGGAACAAACGGAGCAACGGGATCAGTATGCCGACAATGGACGAAGATCCGTATGCTTTGAAGCTGTTTTTGTGCCGTCGTGACATTGCAGACGATTATAGCAGCAATACAGAAGTTTTTTGCAGGGCAGGACAAACGTGACTTGTCAAAAGAACAGTGGCATGTGACAAGAAATACACATCCAGCCATCATTGCAAGGGATGATTTTGAAAAGGTGCAGGATATTCTGGCGAAGAATCAGGAAGTATTCAAAGAATTAAGAGCAGAATCAGAACAGATTCGCACGGAGTATCAGAATGACCTTGCTGGAATGGTGTTCTGTGCAGACTGCGGCAGACCGATGGATTTTTGATAGGCTTCCGCATGGAGCAGAAGAAAGTAAAAAAGGTTTGTTACTATATTTGCAGAGCAAGGCAGGCAGCTGGTAAAATCCCTTGTGCAGAGAATCGAAGTGAGTGCAGATAAGCGGATTCGCATTGTATTTGGATTTCAAGATGTGTTTGCAGACCTTGGAAAGGAGAGTGCAGAAAAATGATTGCAGCGTATCAGCGCATTTCAAGGGCAGACGGTGATTTGGGTAAGGATGGAAAAGACAAGAGCAACAGCATTGAAAACCAGAAAGAACTGATCCAGCGGTATATTGCCTGCAAAGAAA
>VOFK01003842.1_pt1 | contig 51424 bp, 78 predicted proteins | sample 5384121 | NCBI WGS metagenome assembly VOFK01 (sample SAMN12384730, study PRJNA508395) | human gut metagenome | isolation source: healthy gut J | host: Homo sapiens | reverse complement strand
ATCCATTTGTGCTGGTTCGGTTACACGTGATTGCTAGGGTAAGCAGCACCCACGCGGGCGAGCGCCTCCAGAATCCGCGTCAGGCCGAAGAGCAGCATACGCTTGCAAGCAGATGCAGCACGCCGAACACGATGGTCATGTCCATAAAATAGGTCACGAGCGTGATGCCGAGGGCGAGCGCCATCGCCTTTGCGCGCCACGCTTTGAGGTTGCTGCGAGAAAAATCCGAGCTGATACCGGAGAGAAAGATGAACAGTCCCCGCAAAGAAGTAGTGCAGCACGTCGAACACCGGGTTGGTGAACAGCCACCACGGCGCGCCGAGAAATTCGCACAGGTCATAGAGAAAGTGATGGAGCACCATCAGGCACACGGCAAGGCCGCGCAGGGCGTCCATCAGCTCGATGCGGGCGGGCCGTTCCGTGCCGCTCATGCGGTGAGCTGCACGAGCGTGCCGGTCACTTTGTCATATTCGCGCTGCACGGCCTCGAAGAGCGCGGGCGCGGAGGCGGGCAGCGTATCGCTGCCGCGCAGCGCCTCGGTCATCTCGGAGCAGACGCCCGCGAGCGCGGTCAAGCCCAGATTGAGCGCGACGCCCTTGAGCGTGTGGACCGCGCGAAACGCGGTTTTCGCGTCCGCGGCGTCCACCGAGCGGACAAGCAGCTCCATGCTCCCGTCCTGCGGGAGCATGGTCAGAAAGCGCAGAATGAGCGCGTCGCTCGGGAAGCGCTCAGCGACATGTCGTCATAGCTGCCGCCGACGAGCGTGTAAAATTCGCGGATGGTCATTGGGGGTCCTCCTTGTAGAGCACAGTACGGTTTTGGCAGCCTTGGCATGGTAGAGTGCCTGGTCCGCCTTTTGAACGGTGTCGGCAAGCGACCGACGGCGTGTGCACCGCCGATGCTCACGGTGATGCGCAGGCCGGGGTATTCCGGAAATTCAAGGTTCTCCACCGCGGCGCGGATGCTTTCCAGCTTCTTTTTCAGCGCGTTCCGCGGCATATCGTGGAAGAGCAGGAGGAACTCGTCGCCGCCGTAGCGGACCAGCTCGTCGCCGTAGCGGATCGCGGAGCGGATGGCCTGTGCCGCGCGGGAAAGCGCGGCGTCGCCGGCGAGATGGCCATAGGTGTCGTTGATGTGCTTGAAATGGTCCAGGTCGAGCATGGCGAGCGTGAACTCACCGTCCAGATCGCGCAGACGGTCGTCGAAGTAACGGTGGTTGTAAACATGGGTAGCCGAGTCGATGTAGACCTGCCGGTTGCGCAGAAGCAGCTGATTGAGCACGCTCGCGTCCTCGTCGCCGCGCAGGTCCTCCATGCGGATGGGGCTGACCAGCTCGAGTGCGTAGGGCGTTCCGTCCACCTCAACGCATACGGCGTGGACGTAACACCTTGTTGCCCACGGCCTCGACCTTTGTCTGGGCACGGCGGGTGCGGATGACCTCCTGCGAGATGCAGTGCTCGCAGCGCTGCGTCTTGTTCCAGATGGCATAGCAGTGCTCACTTTTTTCCACGACCGCGCCGTCTGAGGTGTCGGTGAGCTGCATACAGATCTCCGGGTCCACAAGGCGGACGGTGTCGAACATACTGCGGCAGCTCTCCAGCACGCCGATGACTTGTTCGCCCGTGATGCGCAGCACATGGTCCGCGCCCACTGTGACCGGCAGGAGCGCCGGATGAAGACACAGGGGCGGCAAAGGCCTGCCGGTAATCATCCAGCCGGCGGCAGCGCTCGCCAATGTCCAGCACCCGGCCGAAAAGGCTGCTGAAGCGGCCCGGCTCGTCCGAGGCCCAGGTGACCTGTATGGCGATCTGGCAGAGACTGGGATGGCCGTCGAGCGTCAGCTCAGTCTCAAACTCCAAATAGGTCTCGTCGGAGGCGGCGCAGAGCAGGCGGTCCCGCATGGCTTGGATCGTGTCTGCGCTCACGACCGAGCAGAGCTGCGTACAGCTGAGCGGGCCGACGATGACGCGCGGCAGACCGGTGCGGCGGGCCGCGCCGGCAGAGAGAGCGACCGCGTCCGGATGGCGGGTAAATTCAAACCAGAACTCCTCCGTCAGGTCGCTGAAAAAGCGCCGCTTGGACAGCTCCTGCTCCACCTGCTTCGTCATGCGCGCAGAGGAGAGCTCCTGCCGACTGTCGTCCGGCTTCCAGATGAGCTCCTTCGCCCAACGGTACGCAGGCGGCTCCGCGGCGGCCTTGGCCCCTGCGCTGTGCTTGAGGGTGTCGGCAATGTCATTCAGGCATTCCAGCAACAGCGGGTTGAAGCTGCCGCATTCGCCGCCGCGGATCATTTCGAGCGATTTCTCGTGGGAAAGCGCCTCCTTGTAGCAGCGCTTGCTCGTCAGCGCGTCGTAAGCGTCGGCAAGAGAGACGACCTGCGCGGCGATGGGGATATCCTCGCCCTTGAGGCCGTCGGGGTAGCCCTCGCCGTTCCAGCGCTCGTGGTGCCAGCGGCAGATCTCAAGGGCGTATTTGATGATTGTTTCATTCTGATAGATCGGCAGGTCGGAGATGATCTTCGCGCCCAGCCGCGTGTGCTGCTTGACGATGTCGAACTCGTCCGGCGTGAGCGCGGCGGGCTTGGTCAGGATGCCCTCGGGGATGAGGAGCTTGCCGATATCGTGCAGGCTCGAGGCGATGCAGACGGTCTCGATATCCTCCGGCCCGATGGGGCAGCGGTCCGTCCGTTCCAGCAGGCGGTGCAGCAGCAGTCCCGTGATGCGGCTGACATTTGTCATGTGCGTGCCTCTCTCGCCGCTGCGGAACTCCACCGCGTAGCCGAGAATGGAGGCAAGAATGTCGGTGTTCCGCTCGCGGCGGTAGAAGTGGTCGGCGATGAGTCCCGTCAGCTTCTGCGTCTTGGTGTGGAGCAGGATGGCGTTGATGACGCGGCGGCGGATCATATTGGGCACGAAGGGACGGCTGGCATAGTCCGCCGCGCCGAGCTGAAAGGCGCGGTCAATGTAGCTGCCGCCCGTTTCCACGGAGATCATGATGGTGGGGATCTCGTCGATCCACCCGCGGCGGTTCATTTCCTCCAACACCTCGAAGCCGTCCGCCTCGGGCATCACAACATCCAGCAGCAGCGCGGCGATATTGCCCTCGTGCGCCGCGAGCGTGGCGATGGCCTCCTTGCCGTCGGCGGCCTCGAGAATATCGAAGTTCTTCTCCAACACGCTCACAAGGATCGCGCGGTTCAGCTCGGAATCGTCCGCGATCAGCAGCTTTCTCTCATCCATGAAAAAACATCTCCTTCCGGCCGCACAGCGAAGGGACAGCCGGCACGGCCGGCACGGCGGCGCAGACCGCGCAGCGAGGTCCTGAACATTTATTTGGTCTCGCAGCCTGCCGCGCGGATGGCGCCGAGCGCCAGCTCCAGCGTGGGGTCAACGTTGGGATAGTCGAGACGGTAAAGCTCGAACGCGGGCGGCAGCTCCGTGCAGCCGAGGATCAGAACCTCGGCGCCGCGCGCGAGCAGATGCTCACAGGCCGCGCGGAACGCGGCGACGTCGTGCGTCAGGTCGCCGGCCTTGACACCGTTGTAGATGACATCCATCACCGCGGCCTGATCGGCGGCGCTGTCCGGCGTGAGAAGCTCCACGCCGCTTTGCTCAAAGGTGCGCTGATAGATGCCGGTCTGCACCGTGCCGTCGGTCGCGAGCAGACCCGCGCACTTCACGCCGCGCGCCTTCAGCGCGTCGCGCGTGAGCGCGATCATGTGCAGCACGGGAATGGCCACGGCCTCGCAGACCTGCTCATAGTAGTTGTGTGCGGTGTTGCAGGGCATGATGAGAAAAATCCGCGCCGATGCTCTCGAGCCGCTTCGCGCTCTTGATCATCTCCGGCACGGGGTCTCTCGCCGCCGTGGAGCAGCGCCGCCGTGCGGTCGGCAATGTCCGTGTTCGAGTCGATGCACACGCGCGGATGCGCCTGGTCGCACGCGGCGACGGTGTGCAGCGTGATCTTCTGAAAGAGGTCGGCGGTCGCCAGAGGCCCCATGCCGCCGAGGATGCCGATGACTTTTTTGCCCATGGTACAGTCCTCCGGAAAGCGGTTTTACTTGTCCAGCAGCTTCTGCTCATGGTTCGGCAGCGCCGCGAGCTCGTGGTCGCGGCGAATGATGAGCTTGAGCGCCTCGACCGCGACCTTGACGGAGGAGCTGGTGTCCTCGCTCATGTCCTGATCGAGACCGGCCTTCTCGCGCTCCTGATTCCAGACCACATGGAAGCACGAGCCGCAGCGGCAGCCAAGCGCGTCGGCCACGACGAAGAGCGCGGCAGACTCCATCTCGCTGGCCTTGACGCCGAGACGCTTCCAGCTCTCCCACTTCTGCAGAAGCTCATAGTAGACGGGACTCTTCTCGGGGCTGTGCTGCCCGTAGAAGCTGTCCTTGCACTGCACGACACCGGTGTGCGTGCGGTAGCCGAGGTTCTCCGACGCCTGACGCAGCGCGAGCGTCACGTCGAAGTTTGCCACGGCGGGGTACTCAATGGGCGCGTACTCCAGCGAGGTGTGCTCGTAGCGGATCGCGCCGGTGGCGACGACCACGTCGCCGGACTTCACGTTGATGTCGATGCCGCCGCAGGTGCCGGTGCGGATGAAGGTATCCGCGCCGAGCTGATGCAGCTCCTCCATCGCAATGGACGCGCTGGGGCCGCCGATGCCGGTGGAGCAGACCGAGACCTTCTCACCGAGCAGCGTGCCGGTGTAGGTGGTGTACTCGCGGTTCTGCGCGACCTTGACGGGATTATCGAACAGCGCGGCGATGGACGGGCAGCGGCCCGGGTCACCGGGCAGGATCACATAGCGGCCCACCTCGCCCTGTGCGCAGTGGATATGATATTGACGTTCAAGCTCATGCATAAAAAACACCTCACGAAATGAATTGGAAAAACAGTGATATGATTATAGCAAATCCCCCGCGGCAATGCAAGCAGAGGAAAAAAGAAAGAGGGACGCCCGCGCGTCCCTCTTCTGTGTTCGGTTTTTACAGCATCTTTACCGTGTACCACACAGCCAGCACGAACAGCAGCACCGCCGCGCCCCAGATCACATAGTACGCGAGGCCCGCGAACAGCGACACCGCGATGGCGGCGATGCTCAGCACCAGCACCGCGCAGGTGAGCGCGTAATTGGTCTTGGCGGGGAAAATGACGGTCCCCTTGTAGGAACCCTCGTGCTTCTGCAGCATCATGGTCAGCACGAGCAGAGCGGCAACGAGCACCATAGCGGCCCAGCAGAAGGCGGTCACCAGAGCGGGCATGGAGGAGCTGCCGTGATTGAGCAGAACAGCGGAGGCGATTGCCAGCGTCAGGGCGATGGCCTGCACGGCGAACTCGTGCTGATAGAGCAGGAACACGACCGCCAGCAGCATCAGCACGGGCACGAGAATGCACATGACCGTCGTTCCCATCGGGTAGACCCTGCGCATCAGGAGAGAGGACACGCCAAAGAACAGGCCGAGACCCAGCAGCCACTTGCCGGCCGCGGCAAAGCGCGTCCATTTCCGGCGCATGACCGTGAGCACAACGCCCGCGCCGAACGCGGCCGCGCCGACAATGGCCATGACCTCAAAGATAACCTGCGATCGCAACGACCGGATCGACGGAGCCCTTGACAAAGTATTGGTTGATGAGCAGAAGGTAAAACTCTGCAATGAAACCGGCGGTGAAGAGCGTCAGGGCGCTGTTCAGGTTGCGGTTATTCTTGGCGATGCGCGCCTCACGCCTGGGATCGTTCTTTTTTTGCTGCCATCTATCATGACCTCCGAAAGGCTTCTTTCGTTCTTGCGGGCTCAAAGCAAAGACCCACAGACTGATATAATACCAGAAGTGTTCGCTTTTTGCAAGGTAAATTTTCTGTGCGGCGGAAAAACGGGAAAAAAGTGCCGCGATTTATCGGCTTTGTTGCAAAAGCTACGGCAATTCCACCACATTTAGTCTATACTTGTTTTCGGCTACCACAAGATATTGTGAGAAAAATTTCAAAAACCTCTTGCATTGTGCGCGAGAGTATGCCATAATTTGAAATGCAGACGGTCAACTGCCACAAGATATTGTGTTGTAGGATAGATTTTATCGGATATTTTAGAGTAAGGGAGAGCTGCCAGCCATGAAGGTCATCAAAAGAAACGGTGCGGAGGTCGAGTTCGACATCGTCAAGATCATCGCCGCCGTCACCAAGGCAAACGCCGCCACAGAGGAGGACGCGCGCATGACGCCGGTCCAGATCCAGCGCATCGCCGAGAGCGTGGAGCTGGCCTGTCAGGGTCTGGGCCGCGCGCCCACGGTCGAGGAGATCCAGGACTTCGTCGAGCATCAGATCATGGCGCACGGCGCGTTCGAGGTGGCCAAGCGCTACATCACCTACCGCTACACCCGCTCGCTCGTGCGCAAGAGCAACACGACGGACGACAAGATCCTCACCCTCATCGAGTGCAACAACGAGGAGCCAAGCAGGAAAACAGCAACAAGAACCCCGTCGTCAACTCCACGCAGCGCGACTACATGGCCGGCGAGGTCAGCCGCGACATGACGAGCCGCCTCCTGCTGCCGAAGGACATCGTCGAGGCGCACGAGGAGGGCATCATCCACTTCCACGACACGGACTATTATGCCCAGCACATGCACAACTGCGACCTCGTGAATCTGGAGGATATGCTGCAGAACGGCACGGTCATCACCGGAACACTCATCGAGCGTCCGCATTCCTTCGCCACCGCCTGCAACATCGCCACGCAGATCGTCGCGCAGGTGGCGAGCAACCAGTACGGCGGGCAGAGCATCTCGCTCACGCACCTCGCGCCCTTTGTGGACGTTTCGCGTCAGAAGATCCGCAAGCAGGTGCTTGCCGAGATCGAGGAGCTCGGCGTCGCGCAGGACGAGGCGAAGATCGCCCGCATCGTGGAAAAGCGCCTGCGCGAGGAGATCCGCCGCGGCGTGCAGACGATCCAGTATCAGGTCGTCACGCTGCTGACCACCAACGGACAGGCCCCCTTCATCACCGTCTTCATGTACCTCAACGAGGCGAGAAGCGAGCAGGAGAAGCGTGACCTTGCCCTCATCATCGAGGAGATGCTGCTCCAGCGCTACAGGGTGTGAAGAACGAGCAGGGCGTGTGGGTCACGCCCGCGTTCCCGAAGCTGATCTACACGCTTGAGGAGGACAACATCCACGAGGATTCGCCCTACTATTATCTCACCAAGCTCGCCGCAAAATGCACGGCGCGCCGCATGGTGCCCGATTACATCAGCGAAAAGAAAATGCTCGAGCTCAAGGGCGACGTGTATCCCGCATGGGCTGCCGCAGCTTCCTCACGCCCGACCGCTTCACCGACGCGGGCGTGGGCAACATCGCCAACGCCGGCAACTACGAGCCGGGCAAGCACAAGTATTACGGCCGCTTCAACCAGGGCGTCGTGACCATCAACCTGCCCGATGTCGCGCTGTCCTCCGGCGGCAACATCGAAAAAATTCTGGGATATTTTGAAGACCGGCTCGAGCTGTGCCACCGCGCGCTCCGCTGCCGCCACGACCGCCTGCGCGGCACGCTCTCCGACGCCGCGCCCATCCTCTGGCAGTACGGCGCCTGCGCCCGCCTCAAGAAGGGCGAGCCCATCGACCGCCTGCTCTACGACGGCTACTCCACCATCTCCCTCGGCTACGCGGACTCTATGAGTGCGTGAAGTACATGACCGGCAAGAGCCATACCGACCCCGCCGCCACCCCCTTCGCCCTGTCCATCATGCAGAAGATGAACGACAAGTGCAAGGAGTGGAAGACTGCCGAGAACATCGACTACTCCCTGTACGGCACGCCGCTGGAGTCCACGACCTACAAGTTTGCCAAGTGCCTGCAAAAGCGCTTCGGCATCATTCAGGGCGTGACCGACAAGGGCTACATCACCAACAGCTACCATGTCCACGTCACCGAGCCGATCGACGCCTTCACCAAGCTCAAGTTCGAGGCGCAGTTCCAGCACCTCTCGCCCGGCGGCGCGATCAGCTACGTCGAGGTCCCCAATATGCAGAACAACCTTGAGGCCGTGCTGCAGGTGATGAAGTTCATTTATGACAACATCATCTATGCCGAGCTGAACACCAAGTCCGACTACTGTCAGGTCTGCGGCTGGGACGGCGAGATCGAAATCGTCGAGGACGGCGGCAAGCTCATCTGGCGCTGCCCGAAGTGCGGCAACACCGATCAGGACAAGATGAACGTCGCCCGCCGTACCTGCGGCTACATCGGCACCCAGTTCTGGAACCAGGGCCGCACGCAGGAGATCAAGGAGCGCGTGCTGCATCTGTAAAGACCGAAGAATAAAAGTGCAGAGCAAAAGCGCAGACCCGTGCCGGGTCTGCGCTTTTGTGCCTTCGTTCATTTTTCCAGCAGCGCATGAAGCTCGCCTGCATCGGCGGCCAACTCGGCTGCTCCCGCTTCGAGCAGCTGCTCCCGGTCGCGGAAGCCCCACGTCACCGAGATGCAGGGGATGCCCGCGTTCCGCGCCGTCTCGATGTCCACCTCGCTGTCACCGACGTAGACCGCGCGGGACTTGTCCGCGCCGAGCGCCGCGAGCGCGTCGTTCACCATGTCGGGCGCAGGCTTGCGGCGGCGCTGCGCCGTCTCGCCCATGGCGATGTCGGCAAGCGCGCCGAAGTGCTCCGCGACCAGCGGACGCACCGCCTCGTCCGGCTTGTTGGACACCACCGCAAGGCGGAAGCCCTCCGCCTTGAGCGCTGCCATCAGCTCCAAAACGCCCGCGTAGGGCTTCGTCTTGATCTGGCAATGCGCGGCGTAGTAAAGGCTTGTAAAGCGCGAGCGCCTTCGCGACGGTCTCCTCGTCCGCGTCTGCGCCGAGGGAGCGGCGCATCTGCATCTCCGCGCCGTTGCCGACGAAGCGCCGCATCTCCGCGAGCGTCCGCTCGGGATGGCCCAGCTCCCGCAGCGTGTGGTTCGCCGCATCGCAGATGTCCTCGAGCGTGTCGAGCAGCGTCCCGTCGAGGTCAAATAGGACGGTATCAAATCTCCGCATGGTTCGTCAGCCCCTTTCTTCGGCCTGCACCCGCCGCGCGACCTCCTGCGTGAAGCGCGCGGTCGCCGCGCTCGGCGGCAACGTCGCGCAGCGTACACATATCGACGGAGCGCGGCGGGATCTCAAAGTCGGTTTTCAGCTCGCGGATCGCGCCGCTCTCCAGCTCCGCGGTCACGAATTCTCGCGTCACGCCCGCCACGCCGAAGCCGATGCGGGCGAGGTCCACGAGCAGGCTCCTTGCGCCCAGCTCGATCTCCGGCGAAAGGGAAACGCCGTGCGCGAGGGAAGTATTTTTCCAGATACACGCGCGAGCTGGCCTTGCGCTCGAGCAGAATGAGCGGCAGCGCCGCAAGCTCCTGCATCGAATAGGCGCGCTCAAAGTCGCAGGGATAGTCCGCCGCGGCGACGAAGCACGAGTGCGTCGCAAAGCACGGCACGCAGCTCAGCCCCTCGTCCTCGCTCGGCGACGAGGCGAACGCCACGTCCACCTTGCCCGAGCGCAGCAGGCCGAGCACCTTGTGGCTGCGGCCGCTGATAATCTGAATATGGATGTTCGGGTACTTCTTGTGGAACGAGTCGAGGTGCGGTAGCAGAAATTGGCTCGTCACCGTGTCGCTCGCGCCGATGACGAGCTTGCCCATCTGCAGGGCGCGCGTCTGCGCGAGCTTTTCCTCGCCCGTTTCCAAAAGGCCCATCGCGCTGCGGACGTGCTCGAAGAGCATCTGCCCGTCGTCCGTGAGCGTCACGCCGCGCGGGGAGCGGATGAACAGCCGCGTCTGTAAGGCACCCTCGAGCTGCTTGACGCTCTGGCTCACCGCGGACTGCGAAATGTAAAGGTTCTGCGCCGCGGCGGAAATATTGCCCGTCTCCGCGACCTCGCGGAATACGCGGTACAGCTCTAACTTTGCCGTCATAGCCTTGTCCTCCTCAGATCTCGCGCCGTCCCTCGAGCGCGCGCATGAGCGTCGCGTCGTCGGCAAATTCCAGATGTCCGCCCACGGGGATGCCGTAGGCGAGACGGGTGACCTTCACGCCGAAGGGGCGCAGCAGCCGTGCGAGATACATCGCCGTGGCCTCGCCCTCCGTGTCGGGATTGGTCGCCATGATGACCTCGTCGATGCCGCCGGCGGCGACGCGCTCGACGAGGGACTTGATCTCCAGATCGTCGGACCGACGTGGTTCATCGGTGAGATGACGCCGTGGAGCACATGATAGCGCCCGCTGTACTCGCGCGAGCGCTCAAGGGCCGCCACATCGCGGGCATCCGCCACCACGCAGATCACGCGCTCATCGCGCTTGGGCGAGGCGCAGATGGGGCAGAGCCCCCCGTCCGTCAGGTTGCGGCAGATAGGGCAGCACGTTACCTTCTTCTTCGCCTCCACGATGGCGTCGGCGAACTCCTGCGCCTCCGCGTCCGTCAGGCTCAGCACATGGAACGCCAGCCGCTGCGCGCTCTTGCCGCCGATGCCCGGCAGCCGCGCGAATTGCTCGACCAGCTTTTCCAGCGCTGCGGGAAAATACTCCATACCTTGTTAACCCTCTCTCAAAGCCTTGATCTTCGCGGGGATGTCCGCCGCCTTGTAGACCGCGCTGCCCGCGACCAGCACGTTCGCGCCCGCGTTCACGCAGGCGTCGCGCGTGGCGGTGTCCACGCCGCCGTCCACCTCCAGCTCGCAGTCCGGGTTGACCTCGTCGAGCATCGCGCGCAGCTGCGCGACCTTGGGCATCATGTCCGCCATGAACTTCTGCCCGCCGAAGCCCGGCTCGACCGTCATCACCAGCACGATGTCGCACTCCTTGAGGTACGGCAGCGCCGCCTCGGCGCGGGTGTTGGGCTTGAGCACGATGCCTGCGCGCTTGCCCTTCGCGTGGATCTTCTCCAGCGCGGCGTGGATGTTCTCGGGAAGTCGGACTCGACGTGGACGGTCACAAGGTCTGCGCCCGCGTCGCAGAACTGCTCAACGTAGCGCACGGGCTTGGTGATCATCAGATGCACGTCCAGCGGCAGCCCGGTCACGGGCCGGATGGCCTTGACCACCGGGATGCCGATGGAGATATTCGGCACGAACTCGCCGTCCATGATGTCTACATGGACGTAGTCGGCGGTGTCGATCTTCCGAATGTCCCGCTCGAGGTTGGCGAAGTCGGCGGAGAGAATGGACGGTGCGATCTTGATGTTCATGGCGACAGCCTCCTGTGAAAAAACAGATTCAATTTATTGTAGCAAAGGCCGCGCCTAAAATCAATCGCAAAATAAAAATGTAAAAGATACTTGACATTTTGCCGATGAAGTGTTATGCTCATGAATGTAAAGCAAGCTTGACTTTCTAAGAACGGAGCACAGCATGAAAAATATCATTGAACAAAAGCGGAAGGAGCGGGGCATGACGCAGCAGCAGCTTGCCGCGGCGCTCGGCGTCTCGCGCCAGACCATCATCTCATTGGAAAACGGGAAATACAATCCGTCCATCCTGCTCGCCCACGCCATCGCAAGGCTGTTCGGCACGCAGATCGAGGACATCTTTCTTTTGAGGAGGAAGAAGCATGAAATTGAAGGAACAGAAAAAATTCGGCATTTTGTGGCTCAGCATCGGCGCGGCGCTCTTTCTTGCGGCGCTGCTGCTGGGGAGACGGAGTACGGAAGCTACATCGGCGGCTTCGGCGGCGGACTGATGGGCGTGGGAGTGGCGCGGCTGCTACGGGTGCGCCGTCTCAGCCGAGATCCGGAAAAGGCGGCGGACTACGATGCCTCGCTCAAGACGAGCGCACGGCATATGTTGCCAACAAGGCGCGCAGCATGACCTTCTTCATTTGCGTTTACGTCCAGCTCGCCGCGGCGCTGCTGGCGATCCTTGTGTTCGACCGGCCGCTCGTGGGGCAGGTGCTCTGCGGCCTGACCTGCTTGCAGGGGCTGCTCTACACCGTTTTCTACTGGCACTATGACAAGGTCTATTGAGAAAGAGAAAAAAGCATGCACGCATTGGAGGTAACGGGGCTTTCCAAGTCCTTTGGGGACTTCCGGCTGCAAAACGTCAGCTTCACGGGCGAGCGGTCCGCGAGCTGAAATCTTAAAAAAGTGTTAAACGGAAACGCGGCGCTTGTCAACGCCGCGCTTTTGTTATGCTATCTAACGTGTGGTCAAGGTGGAAAGAGGGTCTTCCTTTTCCGCCCCGGCCGCCGCGTTTCTCCCGAGAAAGCTACAAAAGGAGACCCTGCGCATGAAGCTCGATCATCGCCGCACGATCCTCGTCGGCCTCGCCTTTTTGTCCATCTGTGCCTTCTGGCAGATGTACGACAGCGTCATCCCTAAGATCCTGACCGAAACGTTCCGCCTGAATGAGACGCTCTCCGGCGCGATCATGGCGCTGGACAACATTCTGGCGCTTTTTCTGCTGCCGCTGTTCGGCGCGCTCTCCGACCGCACGAGCACCAAAATCGGCCGCCGGATGCCCTTCATCCTCCTCGGCACGGCCTGCGCCGCCGTGCTGATGAACCTGCTGCCGGTGCTGGATAACCGCTACGCCGCAGCTCCCTCGACCGGGAAGCTCGTCGGCTTCGCCGCCGTGCTGGGCCTGCTGCTCGTGGCGATGGGCACCTACCGCTCGCCCGCCGTCGCCCTCATGCCGGACGTGACGCCCAACCCCCTGCGCTCACGCGCGAACGCCATCATCAACCTCATGGGCGCCATCGGCGGCATCATCTATCTGGCTGTCGCGGCGGTGATGTACCCGAACGCCAAGATCGCGGGCCTCGCCCACGTCAACTATCAGCCGCTTTTCTCGTCGTTTCCGCTGTCATGCTCGTGAGCGTCGCGGTGCTGTTCCTGACGGTGAAGGAGCCGAAGCTCGCCGCGGAGACGCGCGCGCTCGAGGCGCAGCATCCCGAGTGGGACCTCACCGAGGACGACGGCAGCGGCAATGAGGTGCTGCCCAAGCCCGTCAAGCGGAGCCTTGGCTTCCTGCTCGTGTCCATCGCGCTGTGGTACATCGGCTACAACGGTGTAACGACCTGGTGGTCCACCTACGTCGGCGCGGTCATGGGACAGGGGCTCGGCGGCGCGTCCACCTGTCTGCTCATTGCCACCGCCGGCGCGGTCGTCAGCTACATTCCCATCGGTCAGCTCGCCTCGCGCATCGGCCGCAAAAAGACCATCCTCTTCGGCTGCGCCCTGCTCGCCGCGATGTTCCTGACCTTCTATTTCCTCACCACGCTCTACTCGACCATTCATCCCGTCATGTTCGTCTGCTTTGCCCTCGTGGGCTTTGCCTGGGCGGCCATCAACGTCAACTCGCTCCCGATGGTGCTGGAGATGTGCCGCGGCAGCGACATCGGCAAATTCACCGGCTATTACTACACCTTCTCCATGGCGGCGCAGGTCGTCACGCCGGTGCTTACGCCGGTACGCTGATGCGTCATATCAGCTACCGCGTGCTCTTCCCCTACGCGGCGCTCTTCGTCGGCGCGTCCTTTGTCACGATGGGCTTCGTGCGCCACGGCGATTCCAGAGCTGAGGTCAAGAGCGGCCTGGCCGCCTTTGAGGATATGGACGACTGAATTCGGCAATTTCCGATAATAAGAAGTGATTTTTCGTGCAGACTCTACAATTCGTTATTCTTTTCGCGCTGTTTCTGCTCACCGTCTGGCTCTTTTTTCTCAACAGCCGTGCCAACCATCCGAGCTGGGCGGCGCTGGAGCATCGGCGCTATGCCCACCGCGGGCTGCATTGCAGCGCCGACAGCGTACCGGAAAACTCCCTTGCGGCCTTTCGCCGCGCCATCCGGCACGGATACGGCGCGGAGGCTGGATGATGCATCTGCTGCGCGACGGCACGCTCGCCGTTTTTTTCACGACAGCGACCTAAAGCGCATGACCGGCGTGACCGGCGTGCTTGAGGACTGCACGGCGCAGGAGCCTTGCCGCGCTCCACCTTGCCGGTACGCCGGAAACGATCCCACAGCTGTGTGAGGTTCCCTTTCCCTTTACGAGGGCACGGGGCCTGCCGCTTGTCGTGGAGCTCAAGAGCTATCGCGGCAACCACCGCGCGCTCGCCGAGCGCACGGCGAAGGAGCTGGACAAATATCAGATCCCCTATTGTATGGAGGGCTTCTTGACCCGCGCTGCCTGATGTGGCTGCGCGCCTTCCGGCCGAGATCATCCGCGGCCAGCTCTCCGAAAAAATTTCCGCAAGGACGCGCGGGGCTGGGAGCATTTCGTGGGCTTCCTGCTCTCGAACCTCCTGTTCAACGCCTTCACCGCGCCCGACTTCATCGCTTATAAATTTGAGGACCGCCGGCGCTTCGCGCCGCATCTGCCGCGCGTTCTACGGCGCGCATATGTTTATTGGACCGTCCGCACCCATGAGGACCTGAAGGCCGCCGAGCGCGAGGGCGCGCAGGCAATCTTCGAGGGCTTCGACCCAGACGGGGCAGAGAGAAAATCAGAAAGAAAAGAGGACACTCCATGAGCGAGACTCCGAAGAGACGCCGGGGCGACCGCAGGGATGCGGCGCTCCTGCGCGAGACCGACGCCCTGCACTTTATCATGGGCATCATCTACCCCACCGCGCCGACAACGAGGCCTACATCGCCGAGCGCATCGATCTGGAGCCCATCAAGGCCTACCTTGCGAAAAAGAACGTCGAGGGCATCGAGTTCAAGTACACCTTCTTCCACGTCATCGTGGCAGCACTGGTCAAGACCATCACCCTGCGCCCCAAGCTCAACCGCTTCTACGCGAACGAAAATTACTACCAGCGCAACAAGGTCACGGCGGGCTTTATCATCAAGAAGGAATTTTCCGACGGCAGCGAGGAGGCGGTCGCCCTGCTTGACGTTGCGCCGACCGACACCGTGGACACCGTTCACGAGGAGATCCGCCACCGCGTCTACGCCACGCGCCATGAGCAGAAGCTGAACACCACGGACAACAGCATGGATATTCTCAACAAGCTGCCGCGCTTTCTCTCCAAGGCGGCGATCCGCTTCATCCGCTGGCTCGACCGTCACGGCTGGTGTCCGGATGTTCTCATCGGGGACGATCCGAACTACGCCTCGGTGTTCCTCTCCAACCTCGGCTCCATCCGTCTGCGCAGCGGCTACCACCATCTCACGAACTGGGGCACCTGCTCGTTCTTCTGCGTCATCGGCGAGAAGAAGTGGACGCCGCTTTACGATCAGAACGACCTCGTCGCCATGCGCGAGACGGTCGACCTCGGCTTCACGGTCGACGAGCGCATTGCCGACGGCTATTACTATTCCAAGAGCATCCGGCTCTTCAAGCACCTGCTCGCGCACCCCGAGCTGCTCGAGCTGCCATTTGAACAGGAGGTCGATTATGACTGAGATCACTGCCAAGACCCCGTGGGCGGGTCACACCGGCGACGCCGCTGCATCTGGACTATTTTTGACGGTTCGATGTTTGAGGCGCTCGAGCTGGTCGCCAAGAAGTACCCAAGGAACATCGCGTTCGACTTCATGGGCAAGCCCACCACCTATCCCCAGATGATCGAGGAGATCAAGAAGTGCGCCCGCTCCCTCAAGACCATCGGCGTGCGCGCGGGCGACAAGGTCACCATCGCCATGCCCAACTGCCCGCAGGCGATCTATATGTTCTACGCTGTGAACCTCGTCGGCGGCATCGCAAACATGATCCATCCCCTTTCGGCGGAGAAGGAGATCGAGTTCTATCTCAACGAGTCTGAGAGCGTCACAGCCATCACGCTCGACCAGTTCTACAACAAGTTCGAGAGCATCCGCCAGAACACAAAGGTCGTCAACATCATCATTGCGAGCGTCAAGGATGAGCTGAGCAAGCCCGTCCGCGCGGGCTATATGCTCACCGAGGGCCGCAAGATCGCCAAGATTCCGAAGGACGCGCCGGTCATCCGCTGGAAGGAATTCATGAACATGGGCAAGGCCTGCTTCTGGAATTACTCCGTCAAGCGCACCGGCGACGACCCCGCCGTCATTCTCTACTCCGGCGGTACGACCGGCACGACCAAGGGCATCGTGCTGACGAACAGGAACTTCAACGCGCTCGGCCAGCAGGTCATCGCGGCGAACCCGATGTTCAACCCCGGCGACAAGATGCTCGCCGCTATGCCGCTCTTCCACGGCTTCGGCCTCGGCGTGTGCGTCCACACCATGCTCTCGCAGGGTGGGCGCTGCATCCTCGTGCCGCGCTTTACCGCCAAGAGCTATGCAAAGCTCATCACTAAGTATCACTGCAACTTCATCGCGGGCGTGCCCACGCTCTACGAGGCGCTGCTGCGCCTGCCGAGCATGGAGAACGCGGACCTCAGCTCGCTCAAGGGCGTGTTCTCCGGCGGCGACAGCCTGTCGATCGAGCTGAAGAAGAAGCTGGATAAATTCCTCTACGCCCACGGCGCGCCTGTGCAGGTGCGCGAGGGCTATGGCACCACCGAGACTGTCACGGCCTGCTGCCTGACGCCGCCGCACATGTTCAAGGAGGGCAGCATCGGCGTGCCGTTCCCGGACACCTACATCAAGATCGTTGAGCCGGACACCGATCAGGAGGGTCCCCTACGGCACCGAGGGGCGAGATCCTGCTCGCCGGCCCCACCGTGATGAAGGAGTACATGAAGCACCCTGACGAGACCGCGCAGACCCTGCGCCGTCACGCCGACGGCCTCACTTGGGTCTACACCGGCGACCTCGGCACGATGGACTCGGAGGGCTTCGTATACTTCCGCGGCCGCGCCAAGCGCATGATCGTCTCGTCCGGCTACAACGTCTATCCCGGTCAGATCGAGAACATCCTCGACGCGAACGAGATGGTGCAGATGAGCTGCGTTATCGGCATCCCCGACGCCTACCGGATGCAGAAGGTCAAGGCTTTCGTCAAGCTCGCCGCCGGCATCCCCGCGAACGACGCGACCCGTCAGGCGCTGATGAGCTACTGCTCCAAGCACATCGCCAAGTACGCCATGCCCTGCGACATCGAGTTCCGCGACGAGCTGCCCAAGACGCTCGTCGGCAAGGTCGCCTACCGCGTTTTGGAAGAAGAGGAGCAGGCCAAGCACGCCGCCGAGGCGCCCGCCGCGCCCGCCGAGGAGGAAAAAAAGTAAGCAAAAAAGCGAGCCGCTCACAGAGCGGCTCGCTTTCTTTTTGTATGAGAGCGATCGGCGGCGCGGCGGTCAGAGGTCGTCCTCTCCCGGTGTCGCGGTCGAAGCCGAGCAGATGGCCGGGCAGACGGCACCACGGCTTGCAAAGCGTATCGTTGTAGTGCGCAACGGCCTGCCGGTAGATGCTCTCGCTGCGCGCGAGGATCTGAGCGAGCTCGGGATCGTAGCGCACGCCGGCGGCCTGACGGCGGCAGGCGGAGAGCTGCGCTGCGGCGCTTTCCACCACGCTGCGCCGACTGCGCAGGACGCGCCGCACTTCCCAGAACCAGAGGACGAGAAAGGCGGTGGTGCTCACGGCGGCGATCAGCCAGGCGACCCACGACGGCATCGGCTTCAACTCCTTTTTCTGCAGATTTCATCATTCAAACCAAGCATAGCAATTTTTTCCAAAAATTGGGAAACAAGGGTATGAGATGTATGCTTTTTCGGCACGAAATGCAGGGAAAGACGAATTTTGCGAAAAAATGAAAAAAGAAGTGACAGCTGTCCGCCGGCTGTGGTAAGATAGAAAAAACAACGATCCCGGGAGGTCAGGATATGAGCTATGCCGATCAGGTTTTTCGCCGGAACTGCGAGGACATTTTGAAAAACGGCGTGTGGGACACGGAACTTGCCGTGCGTCCGCGCTGGGAGGACGGGACCCCGGCGCACACGGTCAAGAAATTCGGCATTGTCAACCGCTACGACCTGCAAAGGGAATTCCCCATCCTCACGCTGCGCCGCACCTATTGGAAGAGCGCGGTGGACGAGCTTTTGTGGATCTGGCAGAAAAAAAGCAATAACGTCCACGACCTCTCCTCCCACATCTGGGACGCGTGGGCGGATGAGAGCGGCAGCATCGGCAAGGCCTACGGCTACCAGCTCGGTGTGAAGCACCAATATAAAGAAGGCGAATGTTCGATCAGGTGGACCGCGTGCTCTACGACCTGAAGCATGATCCCGCCTCGCGGCGCATTCTGACGAACCTCTACAATTTTGCCGACCTGCATGAAATGGCGCTCTATCCGTGCGCGTACTCGATGACGTTCAACGTCTCGGGCAACACGCTCAACGCCATTCTCAACCAGCGCAGCCAGGACATGCTCGCGGCAAACAACTGGAACGTTGTGCAGTACGCCGTGCTGGTCCACATGATGGCGCAGGTCAGCGGGCTCAAGGCCGGCGAGCTGGTACACGTCATCGCAGACGCGCACATCTACGACCGCCATGTGCCCATCATCGAGCAGATGCTTTCGGAGCCGGAGAAGCCCGCGCCGGCGTTTTTCATCGACCCGAGCGTGAAAGATTTCTATGCCTTCACGAAAGGACAGCTTCCGGCTCGAGGGCTATGAGCCCTGCCCGTTCGAGGCGAAAATTCCCATCGCGGTGTAAAGGAGAACGCTATGACCGCCATCGTCTGTGTGGACAAAAACTGGGCCATCGGAAGGGAGAACGGCTTCTCTTCCGCATTTCCGCCGACCTCAAGCATTTCCGTGCGCTCACGACGGGAAAGACCGTCGTGATGGGAAAGAATACCCTGCTTTCGCTGCCGGGCGGCAGACCGCTGCCGAACCGGCGGAACCTCGTGGTGAGCACGACGATGGCGCCGCGCGAGGGTGTGGAGGTCGCGCGCAGCGTCGGGGAGGCCGCGGCGCTGGCGGGAGAGGACGCCGTGCTCATGGGCGGCGCGCAGCTCTACCGCGCGCTGCTGCCCGCGCTGCGAGCGCGTGCTGGTGACGCAGGTGGACGCCGCGGCGGAGGGGGCGGACGCCTTCTTTCCAAACCTCGACGCCGCGCCCGATTGGACGGCGGAGACGGTGGGGGAATGGCAGGAGGAGAACGGCCTGCGCTTCCGCTATGTCGATTACGTCCGAAGAACGTAAGGGAACAGGGGCTTTCCGCAAAGAGCGGAAGGCCCTTTTCAAATGCGGAGAAAACGAGTATAATGAAAAAAGATTTTCTGAGAGGAGGCGAGGGCCGTGGCGGAGCTGAATACCGATGTGCGCTTTGTCAGGGGCGTGGGCGAGGCGCGGGCGAAGAGCCTTGCGAAGCTCGGCATCACAGACCTGAAAAGCCTCATCTCCTATTTCCCGCGCCTACGAGGATCGGCGGGAGAGCCGCCGCATCGCGGAGCTGCAGGTCGGTGAGCGCGCCTGCGTGACGGCGATGGTGGCGTCGGAGCCGAAGCTCTCGCGCATCCGAAAGGGATTGGAGCTCGTCAAGCTGCGCGTAGTGGATGAGAGCGCCGCGCTGGAGCTGACGTACTTCAACCAGTCGTACCTGAAAAACACGTTCCACGTGGGCGGGAGCTACACGTTCTACGGTATGGTCGAGGGGAGGCTGCTGCGGCGGACGATGACGAATCCCGTCTTTGAGCGGGAGGGGCTGCACGCCGTCACCGGCTGCATCGTGCCGGTCTATCCGCTGACGGCGGGCGTGGGGCAGAGCCTGCTCCACCGCGCCATCCGGCAGGGACTGGACGAGGGAGCGGACCGGCTGCCCGACCTGCTCCCCGCGGAGCTGCGGCGGCAGCATGGGCTGTGCGATGGTGCGGTATGCCTATGAGAATATCCATTTCCCCGCGGACGACGCGGCGCTGGCCGCGGCGCGGCGGCGGCTCGCGTTCGAGGAGCTGTACTTCCTCACGCTCGGGCTGCGGCTGCTGCGCGCACGGCGGACGACCGTAAAGGGCAAGACCTGCGCGGCGGTCGATATGACGCCGTTTTTCGGCGCGCTGCCGTTCTCGCTCACCGGCGCGCAGGCCCGCGCGGTGGACGATATTCTGCGCGACATGACGGCGGAGCGGCCGATGAACCGGCTGTGCAGGGCGACGTGGGCAGCGGCAAAACGATGGTCGCGGCGGCGGGAATTTACTTCGCGGCGAAAAACGGCCTGCAGGCGGCGTTGATGGCGCCGACGGAAATTCTGGCCGAGCAGCACTATCACACGCTCGCGCCGCTGCTGGAAGAGCTTGGCGTGCGCTGCGCGCTGCTGACGGCCTCGACCAAGGCGAAAACGCGGCGGTTGATCTTAGAGCAGCTCGCGGCGGGGGAGATCGACCTTGCCATCGGCACGCACGCGCTGCTCTCGCCGGACATTTCGTATCAGAACCTCGGGCTGGTCGTGACCGACGAGCAGCACCGCTTCGGCGTGAACCAGCGCGCGGCGCTGGGCGCCAAGGGTGAGAACCCGCACCTGCTCGTCATGTCCGCCACGCCCATCCCGCGCACGCTGGCGCTGATGATCTACGGCGACCTCGACGTTTCCGTGATCGACGAGCTGCCGCCCGGGCGGCGGAGCATCGAGACCTACGCTGTGCCGTCGAGCTACCATGAGCGCATCTACGCCTTCCTCGAAAAGCAGCTCGCGGAGGGACGGCAGGCCTACATCGTCTGCCCGATGGTGGAGGAGAACGGCGAGCTGCCCGACGAGCGCAAGGCGGTGACCGCCTATGCGGAAAAATTGCAGAAAGAGGTGTTTCCGAACCGAACGGTGCGTTTTCTGCATGGAAAAATGAAAGCGAAGGAAAAGGAAACGATCATGCGCGCGTTCGCCGCGGGCGAGATCGACGTGCTCGTTTCCACCACGGTGGTGGAGGTCGGCGTGGACGTGCCGAACGCCTCGGTCATGCTCATCGAGAACGCGGAGTGCTTCGGGCTCTCGCAGCTCCATCAGCTGCGCGGGCGCGTGGGGCGCGGGCCATGGCAGTCGTACTGCATCCTCGTTTCCGACAACCGCGGCGAGGAGAACAAAACGCGGCTCGACGCGATGCGCCGCACGCAGAGCGGCTTCGCGCTGGCGGAGGAGGATCTGAAGCTGCGCGGCCCGGGCGACTTCTTCGGCGCGCGGCAGCACGGTCTGCCGACGCTGCGCGTGGCGGACTTTGCCTGCGACATGGAGCTGCTTTATGAGGCGCAGGGCGCGGCAGGAGGCGCTGCTCGCCCTCGACCCGAGGCTGGAGGGACACCCGGCGCTGCACACGCGGGTGCGCGAGCTCTTTGACCTCAACGCCGAGGCGCTGAACTGAAACCGAACAGGAAACGAAAACGACCGCGGGAGCGGTCGTTTTTTCACGGGAAAAAGCCGGTGATGGGCAGGAATAAAGGAAGCGGGGCAGAGGGCTGAACGGCTCTCGCCCCGCTTTTGCTTCAGGGTATCCGGTGAATGAGACGGGCTCAGGCGTTATTTTTGGCGAAGCGCTTGCCGATGAGCATGATGACCGCGAAGGTGAGCAGGTACCAGAAGTTGCCCATCTTGTGGCCGATGAGGCAGGCGATGACCATGAAGATCGAGCCGCAGATGGCGAGCGTCGGAATGACGTAGCGGCGCAGCGCGGATTCGTCGGTCGCCTTCTTCATCCAGTTGATGAAGATCGGAATGTAGAGGGCGTAGATGGTGATGATGGGCAGCTCGGTGGGATCAAAGAAGAAAATGACGCTTTCAAACGGCGTGCCGACAAAGGCGACGGCATGGCTCCAGGTGCCGGCGAGGTTGGAGAGATAGAAGTAGAGGCCCCAGGCGGCGCAGTAGAACAGGCCGAGGATGGCGGAGTTGTTGGGGAGGTTGGAGACCTTGTCCACCTGACTGAAAAGCTCGGGGTGGGGGCCCTCGCCGCGGGCGGCAAGGGAGTAGGGACCGCGGCAGCAGCCGAGCATCAGGCCGTTCATCGTGCCCATGCAGGAGATGGCGATGAAGAGGTTGAGGATGTTGCCGAGAACGGGACCGAACACGTTGATGAACGCGGCGGTCGCGCCGGAGTCGCACAGCTCCTGATTGGTGGCGCCGCCGGCGACGCCGATGTAATAGAGAATATAGGTGGCGACGATGATGAGACCGCCGATGAGCAGAGCCTTGGGCAGGTTGCGCTTGGAATCCTTGAGCTCGGCGTTGATGGAGGTGGCGATGATCCAGCCCTCATAGGCGAAGGCGGTGGCGCAGACGGCGGCGAAGAGCGGGCTGCCCGTGACCTCGTAGCCGACGGCGGGGGTGGTGAAGTTGTTGGTCAGCATCCCGTTGGCGAGGCCGAAAATGATGCCGACGACCGCCATGAGCGCGAGGGGAATGAACTTGATGACGGTGGTGGCGACCTGGAACTTACCGGCGAGCTTCGGCGAGAGCGCGTTGACGGCGTAGGCGCAGACCATGTAGAAGAGCATGAGCGCGAGGCACTCGGGACCGATGATGCAGCCGCCCGCCTCAGCCGGAACGATGAGCGGGAAATCGGGATCGACGGAGGTGACGAACACCAGCGTATAGCGGGCGCTCAGCCAGGCGAGCGCCGAGGTGAGCGTGGGATAGTAGGTGGTGGAAAGGAACCAGCCGATGTAGTAGCCGTAGCGCTTTTGCCGACGATGGCCTCGGCATAGTCGACGATGCCGTTGACCTTTTCGTATTTCTGCGCCATGGCGGAAAAGGCGAGGATGCAGACGATCATGATGGCGCCGCCGATGAGCCAGGCGAGGACGCCGAGCGGCATATCGCCGCCGGTCTTCTGCAAAATGACCTGCGCCTTAAAGAAATACGCCCGAGCCGACGACGATGCCGACCACCATACAGATCGCGGTGAAGAGGCCGTATTTTTTTCGAGCTTGTTTTCCATTGCTGTCACTCCTTATCCGGCGGGGATCTTCCCAAAGTCCGCCGTATCAAAAATTCGGCGGGGGGGTATTCCGGTATCCGCCGTGTAAAAGAAGCCCGCCCATTCAGGGAACGGCGAAACCATAGCAAAAATTATAAAGCGATGCTTCAAAAAAAGCAATCATTTTGACGCTTTAGAGAGGTAAAATATGAATTTTTTGTGAATGTGACGAATTGACGGGTAAATCGTTGGATATTTTGACCGTAAAGATTTCGTTAAAATGAGGAAAAGCGGAAAAATAAAAATTTTTGAACGATTGACGCACGGAAGTGTGCAACAAAACGGGGTGGGCGGCTACGGGTGAAAACGAACGGCGGCCGGAACCGGTGCAGCCCGCGCAGGGAAGAAAGAAATGCGGGAGAGCCGGGGACGGCGGCGGAAGGGATGTGATCGAAGGAATGCGAGCAAAGGCGACCCGTGAGCGCGTCATTCAAAGACTGTACGAAATGGCGCTGGCGCGGGCAAACGACGCGGTGAAGCTCGCCTACTGCCAGGAGCCGACGGAGGACGAGATCCGACGGCTGGACCTCGGCGCGGTGGCGGAGTTCCGCCGCAGCAACCTCGGGAGCGTGGAGATCCGGTTCATCGACCGGGTGAAGGCATTGCAGGCGCTGGCCGGTATGCTGGAGGGCGAGGGCTGCGAGGCGGAGGAGTTTTTCCGCGCGATGGTGCAGGCGGAGGAGGAAACGTGAAGGAGATGATACCGCTCTCGCTGCGGCAGAGGAAGGCGTTCGTCTGGTGGGCGAGAAGGGAATACGAGGACTATGCGGCGATCATCTGCGACGGCGCTATCCGCTCAGGCAAGACGCTGGCGATGGGAATGGGCTTTTTCTTCTGGGCGATGGCGTGCTTTTTCCGACCGGCAGTTCGCACTGCGGGCGGGCGTGGGCGCGCTGCGGCGCAATCTGCTGGAAACGGTGCTGCCGCAGCTGCGAAGGCTGGGCTTTGCCTGCGAGGAGAAGCGGAGCGAAAAGTTGCTGATCGTGCGGCGGCGCGGACGGGAAAACCGGTTCTATCTTTTCGGCGGGGCGAACGAGGCAAGCGCCGCGCTGATCCAGGGCATGACGCTGGCGGGAGTGCTGTTTGACGAGGCAGCGCTGATGCCGCGCTCGTTTGTCGAGCAGGCGAGCGCGCGCTGCTCGGTCGAGGGGAGCCGGCTGTGGTTCAGCTGCAATCCCGAGGGGCCGAACCACTGGTTCTACCGGGAGTGGGTGTGCCGGGCCGAGGAGAAAAGGGCGCTCTATCTCCACTTCACGATGGCGGACAATCCGTCGCTGAGCGCGAGGGTGCGCGCCCGGTACGAGAGCATGTACAGCGGTATTTTCTACCGCCGCTTCGTGCTGGGCGAATGGACGGCGGCGGAGGGGCGCATCTACGACTTCTACGCGCCGGGGGAGTACGCGCAGGAGGCGCCCGCGGAGCCGTGGGAGAGGCTGCGCGTTTCCGTGGACTACGGGACGGTGAACCCTACGAGCATGGGGCTGTGGGCGCTCAAGGACGGCGTGTGGTACCGCGTGGACGAATACTACTATGATTCCCGCACGGAGGGCCGGCAGAAAACGGATGAGGAATACGTCGACGCGCTCGAGGAGCTGACGCGGGGAAGAAGGATCGAGCGCGTGATCGTGGACCCGTCGGCGGCGAGCTTCATCGAGACGCTGCGGCGCAGGGGCTTTCGCGTGATGCGGGCGAACAACGCGGTGGCGGACGGACTGCGGGTGACGGCGGATCTTCTGAAGAAGCGGAGGCTCGTGATCTGCCGGAGCGCAGGACTGCCTGCGGGAGATGGAGAGCTACGAATGGGTGAACGACGGGAGCGGACACGACGTGCCGCGCAAGGAGAACGATCACGCGATGGACGAGATGCGATACTTTGCGATGTCTGTGGCGGCGGGGCGCGGCACAATGCCGACCGCGTGCGCGGTGACAAGAACGACGAACTGGAGAGGAGCGGCAGAACGGTGAAACGAAGGAAAAAGGAGCAGACGGCGGCGCGGCCGCGGCGGTGCAGGTGCGCGAGGGGGAGGGCACCCCTTTGCGGCGCTGCGAGGCTATATGCCGCTCGGCGGGGCAGACGCGGCGCTCTACCGCAGCGTCCGCGAGGCGGTGCCGATCGTGGACGCGGCGATCGGAAAGCTGGTGAGGCTCAGCGGCGGCTTCCGCGTGCTGTGTCGAGGATGAGCGGGCGCAGGAGGAGCTGGGCGAATTCCTGCGCACGGTGAATGTGGGACACGCGCAGGTGGGCTTCAACGCCTTTCTGGACAAGTATCTGGATTCGCTGCTGACGAACGGACGCGCGGTGGGCGAGATCGTGCCGGACGCGGAGGGACGTGAGATCGCGGCGGTGCTGTGCCACCGCGTGGAGCAGCTGGCTCTGCGCGAGGGCGAGACGGCGCTGGATGCGGTTCTGCGGCTACGACGCGGCGGGGAGGCTGCGCGAGCTGCCGCGGCAGGAGCTGGTGCTTTTCACGCCGCTGCTGCCGGAGTCGGAGAATCCCTACGGCGTGTCGCTGCTGCGCTCGATGCCCTTTATGGCGGAGCTGCTCTCGCGCATCTATTACGCGGTGGGCAGAACTGGGAGCGCTGCGGCAACGTGCGCTTCGCGGTGGTCTACAAGCCGCAGGGCGAGGAGCCGGACGGCGCGCTGGCGCAGGAGTATCGGTCGGCGCGATGCGGAGATGCGCGGCGGAGCGTGCGTGATTTTGTGAGCGTGGGCGACGTGAGCATCCGCGCCATCGGCGCGGACAACGTGATGCCGGACTGCGAGGTGCCGGTGCGGCAGATCCTCGAGCAGCTGGTCGCCAAGACCGGCCTGCCGCCGTTTTTGCTGGGGCTGAGCTGGTCGTCCACCGAGCGCATGAGCAGCCAGCAGGCGGATATGCTCACGAGCGAGATCACGGCGCTGCGGCGCACGCTCACGCCGATGGTGGAGCGCGTGTGCAGGCTGTGGCTGCGCCTGCATGGCTACGGGCTGCCGCTTTGCCGTGGAGTGGGACGACATCAATTTGCAGGATCTTGTGGAGGAGGCCGGCGGAGCTGTACCGCGAGCAGGCGCGCAGGCTCCGACTGGAAAATGACGAGAGGGAGGAACAGACTTGAGCGAGAAAGGAAAGGAAGCGGGCATCGCCGTGACGGCGGAGGAGCTGGCGTGCATCAACCGCTTTGCGAAGAAGGAGCTGCGCGCGGAGGAGGTCGTACACCTTTGCGGTGAAGCTGTGCGACAACGAGGTGGATCGCGACTTTGAGCGCTTCGACCGTGCGGCGCTGGAGAAGCTCTCGGAGCTGTTCGTCGGCAGGACGGGCATCTTCGACCACAGCTGGTCGGCAGGCGGACAGACGGCGCGCATCTACCGCGCGGAGGTGATCGAGGAGGAGACGCGCACGACGGCGGGCGACAAATACTGCTGGTGCAAGGGCTGGGCCATATGCTGCGTACGGAGAAAAACGCGGAGCTGATCGCGGAGATCGAGGGCGGCATCAAAAAAGAAGTGAGCGTCGGGTGCAGCGCGGCGAAGCGAAGCTGCTCGATCTGCGGGAAGGACGCGGGGCTCTGCGAGCACGAGCGCGGAAAGTATTACGGCGGGAAGCTGTGCTACGCGGTGCTCAGCGACATCACGGACGCCTATGAGTGGAGCTTTGTGGCGGTGCCCGCGCAGAGAGCGGCGGGCGTGGTCAAGCGCTTCGGTCAGAGCGAGGGCTCGCTCAAGGCGATGGTGCGCGCGTGCGGCAGCCGCGCGCAGGTACGCGAGCTGGAGGAGTTGGAGAAGCTCTCCGCGCTGGGGAAAAGCTATCTCGGCGCGCTGCGCCGCGAGGTAAGACGGCTGATGCTGGTAGCCGACGAGACGCTCGACGGCGCGGTGGCCGAGAGCGTGACCGAAAAGCTCGGCGAGCGCGAGCTGCTGGAGCTCAAGAAGGCCTTCGGCGCGAGAGCGGCAAAAAAGCTCGGCACGAATGTGCAGATCGGTAATCCGCGCGAGGTGCGCGAGGAAAAACGAGCGCGACTTCTGCGTGTGAGCAGAAAGACCAAAAAAGCGGAGCGCTTTTTGGAATAAATGACAAAGGAAAGAGGAGGAAACGAAATGAGCATTTCTTATGAGGGCATCGGCGCGTGGTGCGCCACCTTCGCGGCGGGCACGGGAGCCGAGGAGGGCAAGGTCGTCAAGGTATCCGCCAACGGCACGGTGAGCAAGAGTGCGCCGCGAACGACGGCTTCTGCGGCGTAGTGGCGGCGATGGGCCGCGACGGCAAGGCGTGCAGCGTGCAGCTCGGCGGCCTTGTGCGCGTACCGTACAGCGGCGAGACCGCGCCGGCGGTCGGCTGGAATCTGCTCGCGGCGGACGGAAACGGCGGCGTGAGCGTTGTGACCAGCGGCGGACACAGCTACCTTGCCGTCGAGGTCGATACGACCGGCAAGACCATGACCATCATGCTTTAAGAGGAGGAGAAAAATGACGTACGGCTATGAAAATCTGAAGCTCGAAAAGGGTATGTATGCCCAGAGCGGCAAGAGCTTTTCCAGAGTGCTCGAAAGCCTGGACCCGAGCGAAAACTACCGCGGCACGGCACTGGAGGGCCTGGACGCCTTCCAGCGTCAGCTCAAGCGCTTTGACATCCACGTCAAGGGCGCGGGCAGCGACATGGTGGAGAAGTTCTTCCACACGACCGACAGCGCGGTGCTGTTCCCCGAGTTCGTTTCGCGCGTGGTGCGTCAGGGCATGGAGAGCGATATTCTGCCCGAGATCACCGCGACCACGACCAACTTCGACGGCATGGATTACCGCACCATCGCGTCCGTGCCGACGGACGACGACAAGGCGCTGCGCCGCGTGGAGGAGGGCGCGGTCCTTCCGACGACCGCCATCCGCACGCAGGAGAATCTGGTGAAGCTCCACAAGCGCGGACGTATGCTCGTGGCGAGCTACGAGGCCATCCGCTTCCAGCGACTGGACCTGTTTTCCGTGACCCTGCGCCAGATCGGCGCGTACATCGCCCGTATGCATCTTGACGACGCGGTGCAGGTGCTGATGAACGGCGACGGCAACAACAACGCCGCCGACGCCTACGAGATCGGCAGCGGCAGCGGCAAGATCAGCGGCACGGCGGGCACGCTGACCTACAGTGCGCTGCTGGAGTTCTGGTCCAAGTTCGACCCCTACAGCATGAATACGATGCTGGTATCCAACGATGTGATGCTGCAGATGCTCAAGCTCTCGGAGTTCCAGAATCCGCTGACGGGCCTGAACTTCCAGGGTACCGGCACGCTCTCCACGCCGCTGGGCGCGAAGCTGCTGCGCACCTCTGCCGTTCCCGCGGGCAAGCTGATCGGTCTGGACAAAAACTATGCCCTTGAGCACATCTGCGGCAGCGAGGTGATGGTGGAGTACGACAAGCTCATCGACCGTCAGATCGAGCGCGCGGCGATCACGAGCATTTCGGGCTTTGCCAAGCCCTATCAGGAGGCATCCAAGGTGCTGACCGTTTAACGGCGGCAGGAAGCGAAAGGAGGGAGAGCGATGGACGAGGAGATCCTTGAGACGGCGAAGAGCATCTGCGCCTGCGGCGCGGAGGATGAGGTGCTGCTCAAACGGCTCTGTGCGGCAAGCGCGCAGGCGCTCGAGCGCGAGCTGCGCGAGGGTGTTGCACCGGAGGACTGCGAGGGCGCGTTCATCTGCGCGAGCGCATGGCTGGCTGCCGCCGCGCTGACGGACGCAAGGCTCGGCGGGGCGGAGGAGCTGTCCTCCCTCCGCGCGGGCGACGTGACGATCGAGGTCAGGGGCGGAGCAACAGCGAACGCGCCGCGGCGCTGCGGCGCAGCGCGCGGCAGCTGATGGCCCCGTATACGGAAGGAGGCGGCTTCTTCTTTTGCGCAGTGAAGGGATGAAAAGCATGATCGACCAGGCGTTCCGCCGCTACGGCATGACCGTGACGGTGGAGCATGGCGCGGAGACGGGCGAGACGCACGGCTTCGTGCAGCCCGTTACGGCGGTGAGCGGCGGCGAGCCGTTCTCCGTCGGGCCGCTGGGCGCGGCGGATCGGCGCTGCTGGCGCTATCTCGGCAGCGCGGAGGTGAGCGTGGCGCAGGGGGACCATATCCTCTACGAGGGAAAGCGCTACCGCGTCCGCCGCGCGGAGAGCGTGAAGCTCGGCGCTCTGGTGACGCACTACTGGGCGGTGCTTGACCGCGAGGAGGAGACGGCATGACGGCGGCGGGACAGGTGCGGTCGGAGATCGTGAGCCGGCTGAAGGCCGCCGGTCTTGACGCGGCGGAGGCCTATGAGGACGAGCGCTTCCGCGAGAGAAGCGGGAGCGTGGTCGCCGTCGGCGCGAAGCAGGCGGAGCTGGCGCACGCGGGGCTGATGAACTATCTCGGCGAGCGGTACGACGCGGAGAGCGGGCGGACGGTCGAGGTGTACGGCAGGAAGCTCAAAATGGCGGCGTCGCTGGACGTTTACGCGCCGCGGCGCAAGGGAGCGCGCGGCTGTGAGCAGACGGCGGAGGCCGTGAGCGAGGCGCTGCTGGACGGCCTTGCCGATGGGCTGACGCTCGATGAGCTGAGCTGGGAGAAAACGGAGTGGGACGAGGAGTACGGCATGTTCGTGCGGCGGGGCACCGCGCGCTGCACGGCCTACTTCGTGGCGACGGCGGACGAGGAGAGCGCGGTGCTGACGGATTTTATTTTGAAAGGTGTGATGCAGTAGGTGGGCAACACGGTGGTACATGAGCACCCGGGCGTGTATTCGTCCTACGACGCCTCGAGCGTGATCGGCGGGAAAAAGACCGCGAGGATCCTCGGTGCGGCGGCGGTGAGCACGACGGGCACGGCCAATGAGGTGGTGACGCTGACCTCTTACGCCGAGGGCGTGAGCGCCTTCGGCGAGGACGCGGAGGGTACGGTCGGCATGGCGGCGCTGCTCGCGGCGCTCTACCGCAACGGTGCGGCGGTGGTCAAGGCGGTGAAGGTATCCGCGGCGACGCCGACCGGCTATGAGGCGGCCTTTTGCCGCGCTGGAGCAGGAGGCGGTCGATGTGATCGTGTGCGACAGCACGAGCGTGGACGTGCAGCTCAAGCTGCGCGCGAGCGTGGAGAAGGCGTCGGGCGCGCAGAGGGAGCGCATCGGCGTGGTTTCGGGCGGCGCGAGCGAGACGGCGGCGAAGCTCGTGGAGCGCGCGGGCAAGCTCAACAGCGAGCGCATGGTGCTCACGGCGCCCGGCGATGTGCGTATGGCGGCGGCAGCCGCTGCGGTCATCGCAGGGGGAGAGCGACCCGTCCGTGCCGGTGAACGGCGCGGTGCTCGCGGGCTTTTCGGGCCTGAGCGCGAGCTACGACGACACGCAGGTGGATACCCTGGTCACCGGCGGCGTGACGCCGCTGGAGTGTGTGAGCGGTGAGGTGAGCATCGTGCGCGGCATCACGACGCGCACGACCACCGGCGGGGCGGCGGACAAGACCTGGCGCGAGCTGACGACGGTGCGGATCGTGGACGACGTGATCCCCGCGCTGCGCGCGCGTCGCTGCGTGCGCGCTTCGTGCGCAGCAAGAACACCGCGCAGGTGCGCGCGGCGATCCGCTCGCAGGTGATGGTGGAGCTGGAAAACAAGCGCGCGCAGGAGATCATCGACAGCTTCGGCGAGGTGAGCGTGAAGGCGTCGGAGGACGATCCGACGGTGTGCCTGGTGGAGTTCAGCTTCGCGGTGGCGCACGGGCTCAACCGCATTTACCTCAGCGCGCACATCACGGTGTAAGGAGGCGGAGAGATGGCAAACATGACGATCCCGACGAGCCGGGACATTTATCTGGAGCTCAACGGCAAAAAGCTGGCGGTGGTGCAGGGCTACAGCGCGAAGGCGCTGCGCACGAGCCGCGAGGTCGAGGCCTTCGGCGAGAGTGAGCCGGTGGCGACCGTGGGCGGGCAGACGCGCTATACGCTTGAACTCAGCCGCCTGTACGCGACGGACGAGGCCATCGGCGACGGCGTGAGCTTTGAGCTCGACGACTTTTCCGTGGTGGTGTGCCGCCCGGGCAAGCGCATCATCTACAGCCATTGCCGCTGGAGCAACATCGAGGAGCTGGGCAAGCTCGGCGAGCCGGTGGCGGAAAAGGTGACGGTCATCTCCTGTAAGCGTATGGAGACGGACGCCTGATGGGAGACGATGCGGTTTTCGCGGCGCAGCAAAGGCGCGTGACCGAGCAGCTCGGCGCGGCGATGCTTGCGGCGGTCGGACTGATGGTGCGGCAGTATCTGGGAGCGCCCACGGGAGAGAACGAGGGGCAGGACTCCGCTGACGCGGCATGGGAGGACGGCGCGCAGGCGTTCCGTGCGGGCGAGACGGTGAACGAGAGCTTTGACATGGCGCGTTATCTGCGGCTCAGGCAGGGCGCATCGGCGGCGGAGCCGGAGGAGAGCGAGGGCCGTGCCGATGCGGAGGACCGTTCGCGGAGCGTAAGGCGGACGGCAGAAAAAACGACATCTGCGCGCACGGCGGCGGGGGACGCCGGCGCGCGGGGAAGCGGGGAACGGAGCGCATCCGCTGCCGCGCCGGAGAGCGGCGCGGGAAGGCATGACGCGGCGGAGGCGTTCGTTTCGGCGGAGGGCGGAGACGCCCTCCGCACCGCGCGGAGCGTGAGCGGAGAGATCGAGCGCGACGCGCGGCGCTATGACGGCGGATTCTATCTTTACTGAGAGGAGGCGGGGACGTGAGACTGACGCCCATGCGATATAAGGACTACATCTGGCCGAGCAATCCCGGGAGCTACCGCATTTCGTTCCGCCGCGTGGTGGCGGAGCACAAGCTGCCGTTCGGCAGGAGCGTGACGCAGGGGACCTCGGGCAGGTCTGCCGCGTGCTCGAGGGCGAGGGAGAATTTGCCGGAGAGGGCGCGTATGAGGAATTCAAGCGGCTGGCGACGGTGTTTTACGGAGGGGGCGCGGGCGTGCTGGTGCATCCGGTGTGGATGACGACGCGCGCTTACTTCACCAAGTTGGAGGTCGTGCAGGAGCCGCTGCCGGACTATGTGCGCTACCGCTTCGCGTTCTGCGAGGTGGGAAGCGAGGGTGCGGCGCTGAAGGAAGTGAGCACTTCGGCGGCGGGCGGCAGCGCGGCGGGAACGGCGGGGGCGCGGTATCACACCGTGGTGCAGGGCGACACGCTTTGGGCCATCGCGGCGCGAAACGGCACAACGGTGCGCGCGCTGTGTGCGCTCAACCCGCAGATCGCGAACCCGAATCGGATCTATCCCGGAGAGCGGGTGAGGCTTTCATGACCGGCAGAGTGGAAACGGCCGACGGCAAGGTATACGAGCTGCCGGCGCTGCTGGAATGGCGGCTGCGGCGCACCGGCGGCGTGCCGTGCGACAGCTTTCGGGTCCTTTACAGCGCCGAGATGGGGGAGGCGCTGAAGGCGGCCTGCCGCTTTGCGGCAACGGAGAACGGCGTGACACGGTTCCGCGGCGTGATCGACGAGTGGAGCGCCGTGTGCGGCGCGGAGGGGGCGGTGCTGACGGTCGAGGGGCGCGGCATGGCCGCGCTGCTGCTCGACAACGAGGCTGAGGCGGTGACCTATCAGCGCGCGGCGCTCAGCGAGATATTGAAGGACCACGCGGCGGTGTGCGGCGTGGCATGGGAGCCGCGCGGCGAGGTGTACGGCACGGGCGAATACGCGGTGGCGAGCGGATCGAGCCGGTGGAAGGCCATTGAGGGCTTTGTGCGGCGCTGCGGACTGATGCCGTATTTCACGCGGGAGGGCGTGCTGTGTCTGCGCGGCGCGGCAGAAGGGCGCAGGCTTGTGCTGGAGGAGCCGGAGGGCGTGATCGAGGCGTCGTACCGCGACAGGCGGTACGGCGTACTCTCCGAGGTGACGGCGGTGAACCGTGCGAAGAAGCTGCGCCAGACGGTGCGGAACGAGGCGTTCCTCGCGCGCGGGCGGGAGCTGCCGCCGCGTGGTGTATGTGCCCTCGCGGAGCGTAAATGAGCTGCGCTACACGGGGCGCTATCAGATCGAAAAGAGCGCGGAGGACGCGCGGGAGCTGACGGTCACGCTCGCAGGGAGCGTGGACGCCGAGCCGAGGGACCGCGTGGAACTGTCGCTCGCGCGGCTGGGCGTGCGGGGGACGTTCCGCGTGAGCGAGACGCTGTACACGCTCTCCGCAAGCGGCGAGACGACGGAGCTGACACTGTGGGAGGTATGAAAAAATAAGTGGGTAGCAGGCTGGCTCCGCCGGACGGAGGAGCCGCAGGAGACAACAAATGCGGAGAGCGGCACCGTGACCATCGGCGGAAGCACGGCGGGCGTGCTCAGCCGGGGAGAGGAGCGCAACGTTCCGCTCGCGTCGCCTGGCGGGTATGCCTGGCGGCCGAAAAACGGCGAGCGCGTGCTGGTCATCAAGGGCGGCACGCTCGGCGAGGAGCGGTATGTGGCCGGCTCGCTGGACGCCGCGCGGGAGCAGGACGATCTGGACGACGGCGAGGTGCGCATCTACGCGGAGGACGGCCGCGCGAGCATCACGCTGCGGCGAAACGGCCATGTGGAGATCGAGGGAGATCTCTTTATCAACGGCGCAATGTATGTGCCGCCTGTAAGCTGAGGGGTGACGGGAATGGAGCTGAAGATCCGAAACGGAGACTATATCGCCGACGGCATCGGAGGGGAACGGCGCGCGGATGGAGCCGAGGCGCGCTGCTTGAGCGCGCGCTCTTCCGGCTGAGTGTGCAGAGAGGGAGCTTTCCCTTTTCTGCCGGGCTGGGGAGCGAGCTGTATCGGCTCGGACATGAGAAGCCGTCGGCCCGGGCTGCCGCGGCGAAGCTGTACACCGCCGCGGCGCTGGCGGAGGAAACGGCGCTGACGGGGGAGGTGGAGCTGACGGAGCGCGGGGACGGGGCATGGCCCTGCGCGTGCTGCTGACGGCGGACGGCGAGAGCGCCGCGCTGGAGATGACGGTGAGAGGAGCGTGAGAGACGGTGAAGGAATGGACGGAGATCTATGAGCAGATGCGCGGCACGTTCGCGCAGAGAGCGGGCTTTGTGCCGAGCGAGGGCTGCGACAGCGCGGTGCGCCTCTATGCGCTCGCGGCGGAGCTGCAGTCGCTGCTGATGCAGGCAGACTGGGTGCTTGACCAGAGCTTTCCGCAGACGGCGCAGGGAATGTATCTGGACTATCATGCCGAAACGCGCGGCATCACGCGCGCGGCGGCGGAAAAGGCGGTCGGTACCCTCCGCTTTGCCGCGGCGGACAAGGTAACGGCGGCGTGCCCAATCGAAAAGGGCACGGTGTGCATGACCGCGGAGGATGTGCGCTTTGAGACGACGGAGGACGCGGCCATTGCCGTGGGCAGCCAATGGGTCGATGTGCCCGCGCAAGCTGTGGAGGCAGGCGCGGGCGGCAATGTGATCGCGGGGACGGTCACGCTGCTGTCGGCGATGCCGGTCGGCGTGGTGCAGTGCACGAACCCGGCGGCATTTTCCGGCGGCTGCGACGCTGAGAGCGACGAGGCGCTGCGCGGGCGAGTCTTGGCGAGCTATCAGCGACTGCCGAACGGCGCGAACGCCGCCTATTACGAGCAGGAGGCGATGCGCTATCCCGGTGTGGCGGCGGCGAAGGCGGTGGGCCGCGCCCGCGGCATCGGGACGGTGAACGGGTGATCGCAACGCACGCGGGCGTTCCAGACGCAGCGCTGCTCGCGGCGGTCGAGACGGACTTGCAGAAAAAGCGCGAGATCGCGGTGGATGTGAAGGTGCTCGCGCCGGCGGTCGAGACGGTGGCGGTGACGGCGGCGCTCAAGGCGGCGCCGGGGTATACCTTTGCCGAGGCCAAGGCCGGCGCGCAGAGCGCGCTGGAGGCGCTGTTTACCGGCGGGCTGCTGGGGAAGAGCGTGACGACGGCGAGGCTGCTGACGCTGCTTTGCGGTGGGAGGGCGTGGAGAACGTGCATCTGACCGCACCGGCGGCGGATGTGGCGGTCGGCTCGACGGAGCTGCCAATGCTCGGCACGGTGACGATCAGTGAGCTGACGGAGGCGTGAGGCGATGGGCTACTACAACTATCTTTGCGAGCTGTTGCGCCCGCTGCGGGTCTATCGGCTCGATGAGGGCAGCCTGAGCGGTGCGGAGCTGTACGCCGCGGGCGAGGGACTGGACGCCGCAGCTGAGGCGCTGGAGAAAGCAGTGCGTGAGGGTGTGCTGATGACGGCGGAGGACGAGGGGCTTTCCCGCCGCGAGCGGCTGTTCTCCCGCGTCGGCGCGCGCACGACGCCGGCGCTGCGCCGACTGGCGATCGCGTCGCTGCTGCGCGTTGGGGGAGACGGCTTCACGCTCGAGGCGGTCAACCAGACCATCAGCGGCTGCGGCGTGCGCGCCGTGGCCGCGGAGACGGATGAGCAGGGCGTGGTGCGTGTGACCTTCCCGCAGGTGGCGGGCGAGCCGGAGGACTTTGCGCGCATCCGCGACATCATTCTGGAGATCATGCCGTGCCATCTGCAGGTGGACTTTTACTTCCGGTTCCTGACATGGGAGGAGTGCGAGGCCGCCGCGTGGACATGGCAGGGCATCGAGGACGCGGGGCACACCTGGGAGAGCTTTGAAAAGGCGGTGCCGACGGTATGACGGAGCAGGAGGTCTCGGTCCGCCTGACGGAGAACGACGAGCGCCTGTACGCCTGTGCGAAGCGTCTGGAGGCGGTGGAACGCAGACAGGACGCTCTGGATAAACTGGTAACGGCGGTGGAGGTGCTCGCTGTGCGGCAGGAGAGCGTGGAGGGCAATGTGAAGGAGATCCGAAACGCGGTGCAGAGCATCACGGAAAAGCCGGGGAAGCGCTGGGAGGCGCTGGCCGACCGTGTGCTCTACCTGCTGCTCGGCGCGGTGTTCTCCCTGCTGGCACAGGGGGCGGCGGCATGAGAAGAAAGTGGACATTTTCCAAGCTGCTGCTCCTGCTCGAGAGCGCGGTGGTGCTCTACACCACCTATGAGGGCTTCGCGCTGGCGCGGCTGGCGGTGGGATACGGCTATCTCGGAACGCTGCCGTGGGTGGCGGCGACGGTGAGCGCCGCCTGGGGGGCCTACGGCGCGTCGGCGGGCTTTTATTACAACAAGGCAAAAGCGGAGAACACCGCGGGCGGCATCGTGTTTGAGTCTGCCTGCGGCAGACAGGCGCGCAGCGGACAGGACTGCGACGGATGGGAGGAGAACGGATGAAGGAGCTGGCGCTCAAGCGGCTGACAAATCTTTTTACGGTCAAGAGCATCGTGACGATCACGCTGACGATCACATTCTGCGTGCTGGAGTGCTGCGGGTCGCTCTCGCAGGACTATATGACGATCTACACGGCAGTGATCGGCTTTTATTTCGGCACGCAGAGTAAGAAGGACGAGGATGTATAACGGTCGGGAGATCGGCGAGCTGCGCGCCGATGTGGCGGTGAACTGCCGCACGCTGATCGAGCGCGCGGCGGCACGGGGGCTGCCGGTGCTGGTGGTGCAGACCGTGCGCGACGCGGAATACCAGCGCTACCTCGTCTCGATGGGCTACGCGGCCGGGACGGCGACGGTGCCGACCTTCCACGCAAAGGGCGTGGGGCTGGCGTTCGATATTTGCAAGAACGTGAAGGGACACGAGTACGACGACCCGGGATTTTTTACCGCGATGGGAAGGCTCGGCAAGGAGATGGGCTTCACCTGGGGCGGCGACTGGCGGAGCTTTCCCGACCGGCCCCATTTTCAATGGGACGGGGGCGGAAAATACACCTCGTCGATGGTGCGCGCGGGGCGGTATCCGCCGCCGATGCCGCGCTTTGAAGAGGAGGAAACGATGACGCAGGAGCAGTTCAACACGCTGATGGAGGGCTATTGGCGCTCGCTCGCGCAGCGCGAGCCGGCGGACTGGAGCGCGGAGGCGCGCGAGTGGAGCCAAAAGAAAAAACGGACTGATCGTGGGCGACGGAAACGGCAACAAGCAGTACCGCTCGTTCGTCACGCGCGAGCAGCTGACGGTGTTTCTCAAGCGCTTGCGGGAGCTGGAGAAATGAGAAAGGGAGGAGGCAAGCCGAGGCGGCTTGCCTCCTCCCTCTTTTTTCCTTTTTGATTCAGTCCTTGATCATGTGGACATTGAGATGGTCGTAGGTCATCTCGACGCCGTGGGCGGCAAAGGTCTCGCGGACCTTTTCGTTCATGCCGTAATAGACCGTCCAGTAGTCGGCGGCGGAGACCCAGAGCCTGACGAGGTAGGAGATGCTGCTCGCGCCGTATTCGCTGAGGACGACCGTGGGCGCGGGCTCGTCCGTCACCTGCGGGAAGGCGGCGACGGCCTCCAAGATCGCGGTGCGGACGGTCTCAGTCGGCGCGTCGTAGGAGGCGGTGTAGGTCAGGTCGACGCGGCGGCGGCCGAGAGCATTGTAGTTGACGATCTTGGCGGTGACGATCTGGCTGTTGGGCACGAAGATCTCCTTATTATCCACGGTGGTGAAGGTGGTGTAGGCGAGGTCGACGGCGCGGACGGCACCCTCGATACCGTCGCAGGAGACATAGTCGCCAACGGTGAAGGGCTTGGAGATGAGCAGCATGACGCCGCCGGCAACATTGGAGAGCGTATTTTGCAGCGAGAGCGACACGGCGAGACCGGCAACGCTCAGCAGGGCGACGAACGAGGTGATCTCCACACCGATCGAGCCGAGAACGGCGAGCGCGAGGAGAATGTAGGTAGAGCACGGCGCGCAGCGTCGAGCGCAGATAGGTGCGGAAGGGCGCGAGACGCTCGGAGCGGTCAAACGCGCGGTCGCACAGGCGCAGGATGACGCGGATGAGCAGCATACCGAGCGCCAGCAGCAAAAGGACGGTCGCGGTGAGGTTGAGCGCCTTGTCCAGCGCGGGGATGCCGAAATCAAAAAGCTCCATAAAGGGTACCTCCTTGGTATGATACGGAAATTTGCGGCAGAAGCTAAGGACATGATAACAGCTTTTTTACGCCGGCGCAACACCTGCGTGCCGGAAAAAAGCGAGGGGAAAGGGTGTAAAAATGCTGTTAAAAAGTTCACAAGTGCAAGTTTTCCTGCAAAAAGAAAAGGGGAGCGCAGCGAAGAGCGTCGAAAGCAATTCGCGAATACGACAAAAATGGCAAAAAATTTTTGGCTACTTTTTTTTGATTTTCTTTGCTTTTTTCATTGATTAAATGGACGCTTTCCTCTATAATCTACAATGAAGCCTGTATGAGCACCTGTCGGCTGATTTTGAAAGGTTTCATGCAAACAGGGGCCCATTGGCAATAAGATACCGTAACCAATAAAAACAGGGAGGGTTTTATCTTGAATAAGGTCATGTCACTGCACGATGCCGTTGCAAAGTACGTTGAAAACGGCGACGTACTCGCCACCGGCGGCTTCACCACCAACCGCAAGCCCTATGCGGCGGTCTCCGAGATCCTGCGCCAGGGTCAGAAGGACTTCATCGTCTACGCCGGCCCCGGCGGCGGCGAAGTCGATATGCTCATCGGCGAGGGCCGCGTGGCGGCGTACATCAACTGCTACACCGCGAACTCCGGCTACACCAACGTTTCCCGCCGCTTCCGTGCCGCCATCGAGAAGGGCCAGCTGACCTACGAGGATTACTCGCAGGACGTGCTGATGCTCATGCTGCACGCCTCTTCCCTCGGCCTTCCGTTCCTGCCGGTGCGCCTGATGCAGGGCAGCGGCCTGATGAAGTACTGGGGCATCAGCGAGGAAAAGCGCAAGACCATGCCCAAGATGGAAGACCTCAAGTGCGTTGAGATCGAAAATCCCATGGTCCCCCGGCCAGAAGGTCGTCGCCGTTCCCGTTCCTAGGATCGACACCGCGCTCATCCACGTCCAGCAGGCCAGCCCCGACGGCACCTGCATCATCTGCGGCGATGAGTTCCACGACATCGACATCGCGGTCGCCGCGCGCAAGACCATCGTCACCTGCGAGGAGATCGTCTCCAACGAGTACATCCGCCGCGATCCCACCAAGACCCGCATCTTCGGCGAGTTGTGCAGGCCGTCGTGAAGGCGCCCTACGGCGCATGGCCCGCCCAGTGCTATGACTATTACGACGATGACGACGCCGCCCTGAAGGAGTACGACAAGGCTTCCAAGTATCAGGACAAGGCCGACGCCGTCGAGCAGCTCGCCAAGGCTGCCGCCAAGGCCGTCAAGGCGCTCGAGAAGGCGCCTGCCGACGAGAAGCTCAAGCTGGCCGCCGAGGCTGCCGAGAAGGCCGCCAAGGCCGCTGCCGCGGGCGAGCTGATCCCCGAGACCTTCGAGGATTATCTGAACAAGTGGGTCTACGGCTGCAAGGACCAGGCCGAGCTGCTCGACAAGATCGGCGGCAGCCGCCTGATGCGCCTGAAGAACGAGCCGCACCTCGGCTATTCCACGACGCACTAAGTTAGGAGGGGTATTGAAATGTCTGATTATACGAAGTATACCAAGCAGGAGATGCAGGCTTACGCCATCGCCAAGAGCATCAAGGAAAACCAGATCGTCATCGTCGGCACCGGCCTGCCGCTCATCGGCGCCTCCCTCGCCAAGCGCGCGATCTGCCCGTGCTGCCACCCCATCGTGGAGAGCGGTCTGATGGACTGCGACCCCGTTGAGGTCCCCCGCTCCGTCGGCGACAACCGCTTCATGGCGCACTGCGCCGTGCAGTGGCCCAACATCCGCTTCGTCGGCTTTGAGGCCAACGAGTGGCTGCACGACGAGGACCGGCTGATCGCCTTCATCGGCGGCGCGCAGATCGACCCCTACGGCAACGTGAACTCCACCTGCATTTTCGGCAAGGGCGATTATCTCCAGCCCACCACGCGCTTCACCGGCTCCGGCGGCGCGAACGGCATCGCCACCTACTGCAACACCATCATCATGATGCAGCACCAGAAGCGCCGCTTCATCGACCACGTCGACTACATCACCTCCTGCGGCTGGATGGACGGCCCCGGCGGCCGTGAGCGCGCGGGCCTGCCCGGCAACCGCGGTCCTCAGATGGTCGTTACCGACCTCGGCATCATGAAGTTCGACGACGAGACCAAGCGTATGTACTGCGCCTATATGTTCCCCGGCGTCACGCCCGAGATCATTCAGGAGAATACCGGCTTTGAGATCGACTGCTCCCGTGCGGGAGATGTTCGAGGCGCCTCCCGCCGAGATCATCCGTCTCATCCGCGAGGAGATCGACCCCGGCCAGGCCTTCATCAAGGTCCCCAAGGAAAAGTAAGTCCGTTATCATTAAATAAGAAGGAGAACAAAACATGAGCGAATATTCTATGCCCTCTTATTTCCAGACTATGCCCGTCATCGGCAAAGGAAGTGGCTCACTTCAGCGAAGAGAACGCGGCGCAGATCCAGGAAGTAGAGCAGGAGATCCATGAGATCCGCGAGGCCGCGCTGGAAGCCGGCAAGAAGCACCGAGGCTCTCAACGAATCCGGGCCAGTGGACCGCGATGCAGCGCATCGAGGAGCTGGTGGACGAGGGGACCTGGCGCCCGCTCAACAGCCTCTACAACCCGCAGGACAACGATAACGGCAGCGTCGGTATCGTCAAGGGCCCTCGGCCGCATCAACGGCAAGTGGGCCGTCATCATCGCCAGCGACAACAAGAAGCTGCCGGCGCATGGGGTCCCCGGTCAGGCGGACGCCCTGCTGCGCGGCAGCGACACGGCCAAGCGCCTGCGCATCCCTCTGGTCTACGTCCTCAACTGCTCCGGCGTGAAGCTCGACCAGCAGGAGAAGGTGTACCCCAACCGCCGGGGCGGCGGAACCCCCTTCTATCGCAACTCCGAGCTCAACCAGATGGGCATCCCTGTCATCGTGGGCATCCACGGCACCAACCCCGCCGGCGGCGGCTACCACTCCATCAGTCCCACCATCCTGATCGCCCATGAGGACGCCAACATGGCCGTCGGCGGCGCCGGCATCGTCGGCGGCATGAACCCCAAGGGCTACGTCGATAAGGAAGCGGCGGAAGCGCTCATTCAGGCCCAGAAGAACCTCAAGACCGATATTCCGGGCACCGTCTCCATCCACTACGATGAGACCGGCTTCTTCCGTGAGGTCTACTGCGACGAGGAAGGCGTGCTCGGCGGCATCCGCAAGTACATTGATATGCTGCCCGCCTACGATCCCGAGTTCTTCCGCGTGGACGATCCCAAGGAGCCTCTGTTCGACGCGAACGATCTGTAACGACCCATCGTGCCCTTCAAACCAGAAGCGCAGCTACGATATGTACGACGTCATCGCCCGCCTGTTCGACGGCAGCCAGTTCATGGAGTACAAGAAGGGCTACGGCCCCGAGATGATCACCGGTCTTGCCAAGATCGACGGTCTGCTCGTCGGCGTTGTCGCCAACGCGCAGGGTATGCTGATGAATTACCCCGAGTACAAGATGGCCACCTACGGCTCCGCGATGGGCGTCGGCGGCAAGCTGTACCGTCAGGGCCTCATCAAGATGAACGAGTTCGTCACCCTCTGTGCCCGTGACCGCATCCCGATGCTGTGGATCCAGGATACCACCGGCATCGACGTCGGCAACGACGCCGAGCGCGCGGAGCTCCTCGGCCTCGGCCAGAGCCTCATCTACTCCATCCAGTCCAGCGACCTGCCCATGATGGAGATCACCCTCCGCAAGGGCACCGCCGCGGCGCACTATGTCCTCGGCGGCCCGCAGGGCAACGACACCAACGCCTTCTCCATCGGCACCGCCACCACCGAGATCTACGTCATGCACGGTGAGACCGCCGCGGCCGCGATGTACGCCCGCCGTCTGGTCAAGGACGAGAAGGCCGGCAAGGACCTCCAGCCCACCATCGACAAGATGAACGAGCTGATCCAGGATTATGCCAAGAAGTCCAGCCCGAAGTTCTGCGCCAAGGCCGGCCTGACGGACGAGATCGTCGACATGAACGATATGCGTCCCTACATTCAGGCCTTTGCGAACGCCTGCTATCAGAATCCCGAGAGCATCTGCCCGTTCCATCAGATGCTGCTCCCGCGCGTGATCCGCGACTACGACAACCTGAACCAGAAGGCGTAAGATTTTTTGAAGCGATCGATCCCCGCGGGGCGAGGTGGCGAGTTTTAAGCGATTATGAGCATTTACACCATGGGCATCGACGTGGGGTCCACCGCGTCGAAATGCGTGATCATGAAGGACGGTCAGGAGATCGTCGCCAAGTCCCTCGTCCCTGTCGGCACCGGCACGTCCGGCCCGCCCGCGCCATCGCGGAGAGGTGTTGGATAACGCCAAAAATGACGCGCGAGCAGATGGATTTCGTCCTCGCCACCGGCTACGGACGCAATTCGCTCGACGGCCTTGCCGATCTGCAGATGAGCGAGCTGAGCTGTCACGCCAAGGGCGCGACCTATCTCTTCCCCGATGTGCACACGGTCGTGGACATCGGCGGGCAGGACGAAGGTCATCGAGATCGAGAACGGCATGATGAAGAATTTCGTCATGAACGACAAGTGCGCCGCCGGTACGGGGCGCTTCCTCGACGTCATGGCCCGCGTGCTGGAGGTCAGGGTCGAGGACCTCGGCGACCTCGGCGACAAGTCCACCAAGGAGATCGGCATCAGCTCGACCTGCACGGTCTTCGCCGAGAGCGAGGTCATCTCGCAGCTCGCCGTCGGGACCGACAAGTGCGACATCATCGCCGGCATCCACCGCTCGGTGGCGGGACGCGTGAGCGGCCTGTGCAACCGCGTGGGCGTGCGTGACCGCGTGGTGATGACCGGCGGCGTGGCGCAGAACCACGGCATCGTCAAGGCGCTGGAAAATCAGCTCGGGCACGAGATCTCCACCTCTCCGCTCACACAGTACAACGGCGCCCTCGGCGCAGCGCTCTTCGCCTATCAGAAAGCACTCAAAAAGCAGCACTGAGCTGCACCATTCTTTACAAGAATAATTTAGGAGGAATCAAAAATGGCTAAACAGGTCAGTCCCGGCGTCCTCGCGCTGCGCAAGGTCGTCGACGACGTGTACGCCGACGCCCGCGAGGCAAAGAAGCAGGGCAAGCTCGTCGGCTGGTCCAGCTCCAAGTTCCCCTGCGAGCTGGCTGAGGCCTTTGACCTCAACGTGATGTATCCCGAGAACCAGGCCGCCGGCATCGCCGCCCAGCGAGACGGCGAGATCATGTGTCAGGCCGCTGAGGATCTCGGCTTCGACAACGACATCTGCGGCTACGCCCGCATCTCCCTCGCTTACGCCGCCGGCAAGCGCGCCAGCCGTAAGTTCGACCCCGAGACGCTCGAATTCATCATCGACCCCAAGAGCGGCAAGCCCCTGAAGGATGAGAACGGCAACGTGGTCATCGACCCCGCCACCGGCAAGCCCAAGAAGGACCCCAAGACCCAGGTGCCTCTACACCGTTCTGGACGACATCCATGAGATCGAGGCGCTGCCCGAGACCACCGAGAAGGAGATCGCCTACAAGAACTTCCGCCGTGAGGCCATCAAGCCTCTACAAGCAGATGCGCATCCCCCAGCCCGACTTCGTGCTGTGCTGCAACAACATCTGCAACTGCATGACCAAGTGGTACGAGAACATCGCCCGTATGTGCAACATTCCGCTCATCATGGTCGATATCCCCTACAATAACACCGTCGAAGTCAGCGACTCCGCCGTGAAGTACGTCCGCGCCCAGTTCGACAACGCCATCCATCAGCTGGAGGAGCTGACCGGCAAGAAGTTCGACGAGGCCAAGTTCGAGGCGGCCTGCAAGCACGCGAACCGCACCGCCCAGGCCTGGCTGCGGGTGTGCGACTACCTGCAGTACAAGCCCGCCCCGTACAGCGGCTTCGACCTGTTCAACCACATGGCCGACGTAGTCACCGCCCGCGGCAAGGAGGCGTCCGCCGACGCCTTCGAGTGCTCGCGCAGGACCTGGAGCAGAACATCAAGGAAGGCACCTCCACGCTGCCCTTCCCCGAGAAGTACCGCGTCATGTTCGAGGGCATCCCCTGCTGGCCGAAGCTCCCGAACCTCTTCAAGCCCCTCAAGGAAAACGGCGTGAACGTCACCGCCGTCGTGTACGCGCCCGCCTTCGGCTTCGTGTCTACAACGATATGGATGAGATGGCCCGAGCCTACTACAAGGCGCCCAACTCCGTGTGTATCGAGCAGGGCGTTGCGTGGCGTGAGGGCATCTGCCGCGACAATAAGGTCGACGGCGTGCTCGTCCACTACAACCGCTCCTGCAAGCCGTGGTCCGGTTATATGGCCGAGATGCAGCGCCGCTTTCACCAAGGACCTCGGCGTGCCGTGCGCCGGCTTCGACGGCGACCAGGCCGACCCGCGCAACTTCAACGAAGCGCAGTACGCCACCCGCGTGCAGGGCCTTGTCGAAGCCATGGAAGCCAACAAGAAAGACTAAGGAGGGCGTGAAAAAATGAGTATCGAAGCTATCGTGAAGGAATTTTCCGCCGTCGCCGCGAACCCCAAGGGCCAGCTCAAGGCCTATAAGGACGCCGGCAAGAAGTGCATCGGTGTGATGCCCTACTACGCCCCCGAGGAGCTGGTCTACGCCGCTGGCATGGTGCCCATGGGCATCTGGGGCAGCAACAACAAGACCATCTCCCGCGCCAAGGAGTATTGCGCCACCTTCTACTGCACCATCGCCCAGCTCGACCTCGAGATGCTGCTCGACGGCACGATGGACCTGCTCGACGGGCGTCATCACCCCGACCATCTGTGATACGCTGCGTCCCATGAGCCAGAACATCCGCGTCGCCATGAGCGAGAAGCTGCCCTGCATCTTCCTCGCCCATCCCCAGAACCGCTTTGCCGACTTCGGCAAGCAGTTCTGCATGGATCAGTATGACCATGTCAAGGGCGAGCTGGAGAAGATCGCTGGTCCACGAGATCAAGAGCGAGGACATCGCCGCGGCCATCAAGGTCTACAACAAGTCCCGTGCCGCCCGCCGCGAGTTCGTCAAGCTCGCCAGCGAGCACTGCGACGTCATCGACCCCATCATGCGCTCCGCCGTCCTCAAGGCCGCGTGGTTCATGGATAAGGCCGAGTACACCGAGAAGCTCAACGCCCTCAACGCCGAGCTCAAGGCGCTGCCCGCGGCGAAGTGGAACGGCGTGAAGGTCGTCACCTCCGGCATCATCTGCGACAATCCCGTCCTGCTCAAGGTCTTCAAGGACAACAACGTTGCCATCGCCGCCGACGACGTCGCGCACGAGTCCCGCGCGTTCCGCACCGACGCGAGCGAGGAGGGCGATCCCATGATGGCCCTCGTCGAGCAGTTCACCAACACCGACTACGACGTGCTGCTCTACGATCCGCAGTCCAGCAAGAACCGCCGCGGCGAGTTCGTGGCGAACCTCGTCAAGGAGTCCGGCGCGCAGGGCCTGGTGCTCTTCATGCAGCAGTTCTGCGACCCCGAGGAGATGGAGTTCCCGTACCTCAAGAAGGCGCTCGACGCCGCCGGCATCCCCTTCATCAAGCTCGGTGTGGACCAGCAGATGCGCGACTTTGGTCAGGCCGCGACCGCCATTCAGGCGTTCGCCGACGTTCTGTCCGTTCAGTAAGGTATCCCGACGGCGGCGGGGAGAGAGGAGAGAAGCTCTCCCCGCGCCGCGCCGGCTGTTCAGACGGCGTAAAAATTGCAGGACCGCTGTTGCAAAGCTCAACGGCGATTTGCTATAATCCACTCTAACGAAAGGGATAAGAAGAATCTATGTACAGCCCGCTTTTCGTCACCCTGATGGGCATCGGCACGGTGTTCTTCGGCCTGATCTGCATCATCATCCTCACGACGATCATGGGATCGGTCCTCAAGAGCAAGTCCAAGCCCGCCGCCCCCGCGCCCGCTGCGGCTCCCAAGGCTGCGGCTCCGCCGCTCCTGCGGTCAACACCGCCAAGGAGCAGGAGATCCTTGCAGCCGTCATCGCGGCGGTCACCGAGGACCTCGGCCCCAGCGCCTCCCGTATGCAGATCACCAGCATCAACAAAATTTGATTTTTTAGGAGAGAAAACATCATGACTAAGCAGTACACTGTCACCGTTAACGGCACCGCCTACGAAGTTACCGTCGAGTCCGTCTCCGGCGGCCGCATGGCCTCCGCCCCCGTCGCCCGCACCGCTTCCGCCCCCGTGGCCCGCGCTGCCGCTCCCGTCGCCGCTCCCGCTCCTGCCGCGGCTCCCGCTGCCCCCAAGGCCGCTCCCGCCGCTTCCGGCTCCGGTGAGACCGTTTCCAGCCCGATGCCCGGCACTATCCTCGACGTGAAGGTCGCGGCCGGTCAGGCGGTCAAGTCCGGCGACATCCTCTTCATCCTCGAGGCCATGAAGATGGAGAACGAGATCTTTGCTCCCTGCGACGGCACCGTTTCCTCCGTCGCGGTTTCCAAGGGCGCTGCCGTCAACCCCGGCGACGTTCTGTGCGTCATCGGCTGAGACATTTCCGCACACCCCTGAAATAAACTGTGAAAGGAAACCAGAAATAAATGCCTGCTATTATCAATTTCCTGCAGCAGACCGGCTTCTATATGTTTGGTCAGGACGGTAACTGGAAATGCCTCATCATGATCGCCATTTCCTTTATCCTCATGTATCTGGCCATTGTTAAGGGCTTTGAGCCGCTGCTGCTCCTGCCCATTTCCTTCGGTATGCTGTGTACCAACCTGCCCGGCGCGGATATGTTCCATGAGATCCTGTTTGCCGGCGGTCACGTCCATTGGGATCTTTTCGGCGGCACGCCCGTCACGGCCTCCTTCATTGCGGAGATGAGCGAGTCCGGCGTTTCGGATGCTGTGCTTGCTCCGTACTTCCAGCAGCTGCTCGCCAGCGCGCAGGAGGCCTTCGGAGCGGATACGATCCAGCAGGTCGCCAGTGAGGTCATGGCTGCTGCCGGCGGCACCATCAGCGAGTTCACTGCGCAGGCACAGGCGGTTGCACAGGCCGAACAGGCTGCCGCGGTGTACGGCATGGAGCTTGCCGGCCCGACGGTCAACCTCGGCCTGCTCGATGTCCTCTACCTCGGCGTCAAGCTCGGCATCTATCCCTGCCTGATCTTCATGGGCGTCGGCTCCATGACCGACTTCGGTCCCCTGATCGCCAACCCCAAGTCCCTGCTGCTCGGTGCGGCTGCCCAGCTCGGTATCTTCATGACCTATGTGGGTACCCAGCTCCTCGGCTTCACCTCGCAGGAATCCTCCTCCATCGGTATCATCGGCGGCGCGGACGGCCCGACGGCGATCTTCGTCACGACCCGTCTCGCTCCCCCATCTGCTCGGCCCCATCGCCGTTGCGGCGGCGTATTCCTACATGGCGCTCGTTCCGGTCATTCAGCCGCCCATCATGAAGGCGCTGACCACAGGAAGAGCGCAAGATCGTGATGAAGCCGCTGCGTCAGGTCAGCAAGAAGGAGAAGATTATCTTCCCCATCATGATCACCGTGTTCGTGGCGCTGCTCGTTCCCTCCGCCGCTCCTCTGATCGCCTGCCTCATGCTCGGCAACCTCTTCAAGGAGTCCGGTGTGGTTGAGCGTCTGACCAAGACCGCCGGCAACGAGCTGATGAATATCGTCACGATTTTCCTCGGCATCACGGTCGGCGCAACGGCGACTGCCTCTACCTTCCTGTCCCTCCAGACCATTGAGATCATGGCGATGGGCGTCGTGGCCTTCGGCTTCGGCACTGCGGGCGGCGTTCTGCTCGCCAAAGCTCATGAACCTGTTCCTGAAGGAGAAGATCAACCCGCTGATCGGCTCTGCCGGCGTGTCCGCTGTCCCGATGGCGGCGCGTGTGTCCCAGAAGTGAAGGTCAGAAGGCCAATCCCGCGAACTTCCTGCTGATGCACGCGATGGGCCCGAACGTTGCTGGCGTTATCGGCTCCGCCATCGCCGCGGGCGTCCTCATGGCGCTCTTCGGCTAAGAGAACAAAAGAAAGAAAAAAAAGAGGGCTTTGCCCTCTTTTTCTTTTTGCACATTGTGTTTTGGAAAAGGGTATGCTATAATTTCTCCAACATTTGAAATAGGAGGTCCGTTCCGATGAAATACAGGGAAATGACGGCTGAGCAGCGCAAGGCCGAATTTGAAAAGGTGTCCGCTGAATTTGAAGCGTGGAAGGCCAAGGGCCTGAAGCTCAACATGGCGCGCGGGCGTCCGGGCAAGGAGCAGCTCGATCTGGTGTCCGATATTCTCTCGGTGATGACCGATCCTGCGGACTGCGTGGACGGCGACGTGAATGTGCGCAACTACGGCCAACTCTCCGGTCTGCCGAGCGCCAAGGCGCTCTTTGCCGAGATCCTCGGCTGCAAGCCGGAGCAGGTGTTCGTCGGCGGCAACGCCAGCCTGCAGCTCATGTACGACACCATCGCCAAGGCGTACACCAACGGTCTGCTGCACAGCGAAAAGCCGTGGTGCCGCGAGGAGCATATCAAGTGGCTCTGCCCCGCGCCGGGCTATGACCGCCACTTCAAGGTCACGGAGAGCTTCGGCTTCGAGCTCATCACCATTCCCATGACCGAGACCGGCCCGAATATGGAGCTGGTCGAGCAGCTCGTCAAGGACCCGGCGGTCAAGGGTATGTGGAACGTGCCGAAGTATTCCAATCCCGACGGCATCATCTACTCCGACGAGACCATCGAGCGCATCGCCAGGCTGAAGCCTGCGGCTCCCGACTTCCTGCTCATGTGGGACAACGCCTACTGCATCCACGAGTTCGAGGGCGAGTTCGTGCCCTTCCCCGGATATCCTGAGCCTGTGCGAGAAGTACGGCAACGCCGACATGGTGTTTGAGTTTGCCTCCACCAGCAAGATCACGCTGCCCGGTGCGGGCGTGGCGTGCTTCGCGTGCAGCGAGGCGAACATGGAGTACATGGAGAAGCTCATCAACGTCCAGATCATCAGCTACGATAAGATCAATCAGCTGCGTCATGTGAAGTACCTCAAGGACAAGGCGCACACGCTGGAGCTGATGAAGAAGCACGCGGCCATCATGGGACCGAAGTTCAAGGCGGTGACCGAGACGCTCGCGCGCGAGGTCGGTCCGCTCGGTTTGGCCACCTGGCATGATCCCAAGGGCGGTTACTTTGTGTCCGTCAACACGCTGCCGGGCCTTGCCAAGCGCACGCTGGCGCTGTGTAAGGAGGCGGGTGTCATTATGACGAGCGCGGGTGCGACCTTCCCTACGGCGTCGACCCGAAGGACAGCAACATCCGCGTCGCCCCATCCCTCCCGCCGGTGGAGGAGCTGCAGCAGGCGATGGAGGTCTTCTGCTGCTGCCTGAAGCTCGCCGCGCTCGAGCAGCTGAAGTAAGGACGAAAAAGAAGAGACGGAGCGCCGTCCGTCTCTTTTTTGCGGAAAAGCGAAAATTGGGTATTGACTTCGCGCCCAATTTTTGGTATAATGATAAAAAGCTTGCTGTTGAGCATTGAGATACGCAGTGGTATCGAAGTGGACATAACGAGCACGACTGGAAATCGTGTGACGGCCAAAAGCCGTCCGAGGGTTCGAATCCCTCCCACTGCGCCAAGTTAAAAAGCTACATTTTAGTCTTGAGATTAAGGCTAAAATGTAGCTTTTTTCTATTGTAAAACCTCCATGATATACTACTGTTCAGTGGTATCATGGAGGTTTTGCTATGTCTGGCTATGTGATTGAGATTCCACAGGAGAAAGAGAACAGTACTATTTGAGGCAGCAATTAAGAGTCGCTGCTTATTGTCGGATCAACACTCTACGAAGAACAACAGCAAAGTCTGGAAAAAGCAGATCGAGTACTTTTTACGCAATACATCAAAAGAAATCCCCTTTTGGAGGTTTGTCGCTGTGTATGCGGACAATGCCTCTGGGCTCCACGCGAAGAATCGGCCCGGATACCAAAAGATGCTGAAAGACTGCCGGAAAGGTAAAATCGATTTGATCCTTGTTAAATCGCTGAGCCGCTTTGGAAGAGATGCAAAAGAAACGATAACTACTATAAGGAGGTTAAAGCAAATGGGTATCGGGTGTACGTTGAGATGGGTGGGATCAATACATTGACAACTCCAGATAGTATTATTAATCTGTATGCCACGTTTAATCAAGCGGAGAGCCAGAACAAAAAGCGACAATATCAAGTTCGGTTTGCGTCAGCGGATGAAAAGCGGAAAAAACTATGCTGAACCATTCTCAATTTCTTGGCTATACAAAAAGGACCAGACGGTGTATTGCGGGTGGTCCCAGAGGAGGCGGAGATCGTACGGAAGATGATTTTTGATCTCTATGTGCAGGGGAACGGTGTACGGAAGATCAAACGCTACCTGGAAGAACACGGGATCAAAACAGTGACAGGGAAAGAGGGAATGGAGCACCTCCACCATCGATCGGATGTTGAGTAACGAGAAGTACATCGGGCAGGTGCTGATGCAGAAAAAGCTATACGCCGGATTTCCTGGACCGGAAAGCAAGTCAAAAACGATGGGCAGTTGGATATGTACCTGGTGGAGGATGCTCATGAGGCGATTATTGACCGGGAGACTTTTGAATCAGGTACAGAAAATGAAGGGGAAGGTTGAGTGGGGGATAGAAATGAAACAGAGGCTGTGATATTATAATTAGAACTCTAAGAAATTTTTTAGGAGTATATATGCAGCTTGAAACACGAATGAGTAATACTCATTGCACCGGTGATGAATTGTGCTTTGGATTATATGCGTGTGATTTGAAAGAAAGATTGCCGAAATATCAGGACGTAGGTAAATAAATAGTATGCAGGGCAGCGTGTTAAGTTCAAGAGATACCGATGTACCTCTCTACTTGAGAAACAATCTAGGTGGATATTGAAGTTAAGGAATTGTTCTGATAAAATTAATATCATGGAACATTAGCAGATACCAAATAAATCGAATTGGCAATAAAGGCTCTGCTTAAATTACTTGCCGAATGCTTACGAAGAGAAGGTACTTAGGATGACCGTCACAGACACGATATTAGGTTTTATTGCTGACATTGGCTTAGATGCAGCTAAAGGACACTATAAGATTACACGGACAAACTCCAAGCCCGTGCGGAATTGACGGACTATCTTGCTCGGCAACAAAAATATAATTTTAATTGTTCTTTAGAAGAAGAGATTGATTTCGAAGGACTCGCCGAATATATTCGCACAATCTGATGGATGATGTGAAATCGTTTGTTTGGAACGAAAAAGAACGCGGAATCGCTCACGTCAGGCAATAGCAGATAAAGCGGCATATTATGCTCAAGCAAAAACGGGATTATCCAAAGAGAGGGCACGATATTTTGGCAGTTGCCGCAGTTGATATTCTCAAGAATTTTTTATCGTAACAAGACCGAAAGAGATTTATTATTTGCAGCGGCTGAGGTTGAGGATACTATCATCTCAGAGATGACTGACCAGCATAAAGAGATATGCGGCAAGATTGACGCCCCTCGACAAAAGGTTGAAGACAGCAGTTTGTTGTCCATTGATAGGAATCTAACATTAGCAAATGACGGGAGATTGATGTGGTTGAAAGGAACCTTCAGGATTCTTTTTCCGCTCTTTTAACTCGAATCATGATCTCAATTATGTTGCTGGTTTTGCTATGGATGGACAAATCCCTCGCCTGTGCAGTATACCTCTGCGGCCGGATGCAGTAGAGTTGTATCCGCCGCATTTGAGTGAGTTGGCCGTAACTGAATCTAGCATGTAACA
>VOFK01000919.1_pt1 | contig 51453 bp, 62 predicted proteins | sample 5384121 | NCBI WGS metagenome assembly VOFK01 (sample SAMN12384730, study PRJNA508395) | human gut metagenome | isolation source: healthy gut J | host: Homo sapiens | reverse complement strand
ATACGAAACGGTCTGCCCGGACATAACCCTTATCATTGCCGGAAGTCGCCTGCGCCTGAACCTGCGCGTCGGTCAGCTTCCATGCTTTCGATTAACTCGACGATACTGCTTTACGGATATAAACGCTGCCCGCGGTCGACCTCGACTTGTCCGTTTTGGCATCACCATTGAAACGCTTGTCGATCCCGTTGTCTTTTGACGGTAACGCGCACTCTGGTAATTTCAGCCGTGGCTTTGCATTTCCGCCGCTGTTGTTTACGCTCGCCTGCGAAACCTGCAGCAGTTTTCGCCGAGAATCGCCTGTCGCGTTATCGTTATACACAATCGCCTGCCGTCCGCTTAACTTTTGACTTGTTGGCATTCTGCGGTTCCACTTTCAGGACATAGTGCTGCCCGGTTCTTCAACCTGAAAATTCATGTTGCGAACTCCTGCTTACCGCACCGGAAATATCCGTCTGATCCAGCTTTGCTTCCGTCCGTGCTTTTTGACAGCAAAGCTGCTGACAATCGAATTAATTGCAATCGTGCCCACGGCTCTGCTCCTGAACATCGTGTCCTTGAATGCTTACCTTTATTGGCGGTCAGCGACGGGGTTCATTACTGTATACAGATGCACGCTGTTGCTGTGCATTTTAACATTATTCGTCGAACTGATTTCGCACCCTCCGGCTTGAATTGCACAGCCTTGGCCACGTCGTCGCGTTCAGCGTAATTGTCGCATTTTTCATACTCATTCGGCAGAGGTAATTTTTCAGCTTGTCGGTCGCCACATTAAAGTCAGGCTGGGCAAAGCTGGCTTTCGTCACCTCGACGCAGGTTCCACGGCCCCGTATAGGCGGCCGCGCCGGCGTCCAAGGTCAGCGACTTGAACTTCGGCGTGCGATTTCCCGCCGTAAAGATACCGGTCACGTCCGCGTTTCCCTTTAACCGTCAGTTTGTTGGCAACGCCGTCCGTCGAATTGACGCTGGCATTCAAATCGCCGATGACCGTATCGCCGGCAATGTTGGTTTTGCTGTTGATTTTGTTCCGCTGTTGTTGACCGTAATCTTGCCGTTCAACAGGTTCAGATCCGAAGCGCTGGCATTGATGACGCTGCCGTTTTCGCCGTATTTCAGATTGCTGTCGGTAACCGTAAACAAAGTTCCGTACTGCAAACCGGAATTATTGACCTTGAACTTGTCTGCCAAAGCCGACAAAGCGCCGCCGATAACGGTGTTGCCGCCGATGGTCGCGCCGCCGCTGCCCTTAATCAGCAAAGCGCCGTCGTTGCCGCTGCTCTTGTCGGAAAAATTGGCCTGATTCTGCGCCCGAAATAATCAGCTGGTTAATGTTGCTGATATTGTGATGCGTGCCGCTGTCGGCACCGAGCTTGAGGATTGGCCTCCATCTGGTTTAGTTTGGCTGCGTCGACGGATTGCCGCTCATATCAATGCGGTACAGGTAATTCGTTATTGCCGCCGCCTCCGGCTTCCGTAATCGGCTGTACCGAAGACGTGACAATGGAACCGTTGGTCGTTGTAACCCCCCAGTTCGCTGCTCATGTTGTCAATCGTCCAAATACCCTGCACGCCGTTAACCGTAATCTTTGCTTCGCTGCTGACCTTTGCGCATAACCGCTGTTGGTGCCGACCATCGACGCAATACGCGACGCGCGCAGCATCGGAAGTTGCCTTTTTCCTTAGGGCTCTTCGCCACCACAAACGCCGTTACCGCCTTACGGCCGCCCGTATTCGTATATTTGAAGACGACTTTGTAGTCTTTTGCTGAAAGTTTTATATCCTGTACATTGCCCGACGAGTTCAAAGCCGTACGGCAGATAGTCGCGAAAATGCTTAATGTCAATCGTCTTTTGCCGCCGCTGACCAAATCGCTGTAGCTGACCGAGTTGTTGACGCTGTTGTTAACCGCATTGCCGGCGACAATCGTTTGTAGTTGTCGCTCACATAGTCGTCCACGGCCTTAATCAGGGCTGGGTGCATCTGCCCTGCGGCGTTAATGTCCTGCAGCTCGGTCGTTCTTCGGCCGCCTTATTGGTACAAAATCGGCGTAACCATGGAAATGGGGCAAGCATTGCCATCGCCTCAACCATCAGGCTGCTCCAGCTCGTTCAGCTTTTGCAAATTTGCTTTTCAACATTGTCTTTTCTCCTCATCTCCGCCTAAATCGGCGTAATATAAACCATGCAGTAGGAACAGACCTGCGCCTCGACGACGTTTCCGTCCTTGTCCTTCAGCGGTTCGACGCACATGCGGTTAAACGACGTATTTCCGCCATCCGTATCGTTGACCACATATTCCGGAATACCGATCCACTCGACTTCGCGGCCGACCAAGTGCATGGTATACTTGTCCTGCACTGCTTTGCCGTTGGCCACGTCATAAGTCCGCGTAAAGGTCTTGTCCTCAAAGTCGGCATAACCGATGTTGACACCGACGCCGACCGTAAGTTTTTTAATCGCGTTCAGCAAATCGTTGTTGGGCTTTCCGGTTTTGATGTTCTCCTGCCAGCGCTGCGGCACGCAGCCATAGGTCACGACATAGTTGTAGGCGTTGTCCCACTGCAGCAGCTCGGACTTCCTGGACATCCGGTTACGGACTTTGAATATCCTTTACGAACTTTTGTCCAGACAATATATCCGCGACTGAATCTCCTGCCGGCGCGAAATTTTGCTGGTATCGGAAGGATTACAGCCTTCCAGGCCGTAGGGGAGGTAATTTTTCTGGCACAGCAGCTAAAATCGACGTTGCCCGGATAATAAGACGTATAGCTGAGTCCTGGCATGGGCCGCGCGATGTTGCGGGAGCATTTTGCTCACAATCGCCTCCCGCCTGCCCACCTCGACGTAAATTTCGCGCATGTCGGAACGCGTCGGCAGATTAAACGAATACAAAAATCGCTATGAATGTCGCCAGCAGTACCCAGATATACATTTACGCCACACCCGTTCCAAATCCTTTAACTCATTATCCATCCTACCACAAAAGCACGCTTTTTTCCATGTCAAAGCTTTAATTTTCCTCAAAATTAACATATCTGTAACAATCAGGCGGCACTAATGTTCATAAGACCTTTTCAGCTTGATTTATACACCGGAAATCCTGAAAATAATGGTTAAAAATCACAAATACGTTTAATAAGTATGTTTTTAGGGTTTCATTCTTGAAAAAAATATTATAAAATGTCGGACAGACAAATCTATTGTTAAGGTAGGGTTATGGCAAATTTAGACGACGATTTCGACGCGGATTCCGATGCCGAGGAAGGCAAAAAGAAAATCGACCGCAAAAAGATTCTGATTTTCCTGCTGCCGGCACTGATTGCAATCGGGCTGGTCGTCAGTTTTTATTCGGTTTTCAGCAAAAACCGGTCCGCAAAACCTTTCCTACGCCGTTGTCGAAAGACCCGGCGGCACGGACGGCGACGCCGCCCAAAACAAGCTGACCATTCTTTACGACATTCCCGAAATCAACGTCCGGATTAAAGATGAAGCCGGAACGCCGCAGGACGTCAGCCTCAGGCTCAATATTGAACTGACCCGGATGGAAGACATTCAGATTGTCGAGGCTCATGCCCCAAAATCGTCGACGCCGTCATTGCCCACGATTGAGCTGACGCCGGACGAAATCAGCGGTTCCAACGGGCTTTACTGGCTCAGGGAAGAGCTGTTGTACCGCATCAACCTGATTGTCAGCCCGGTTGTGGTTGCCAACCTGAACTTCAAGGCTTTCGGAATTGACAAATAACCAATTTTAAGGACACAAAAAGTGGCAGAGGAAAATACGACAAATAATCAGGAACAGGCAGCCGACCGCAAGGAAGACAAGGACTGGGCCGATGCCATAAAGGTTCGCGGCGGGGGAAGAAGTTTCTCCGGCGGCGGGCGACGGCGGCGATTCCAAAATCCTCAATCAGGAAGAAATCGATTCCCTTTTCGGCTACACGCCCGACGAAGAGGACGAAGATTACGAAATGAAAACCGGCGTCCGGGCCATCTTGAACGCCTCCATAGTTTCTTACGAACGTCTGCCGATGCTCGACATCGTATTTGACCGCCTTATCCGCATGATGGCCACATCGCTCCGCAACTTCACGCAGGACAACGTTGAAGTTTCGCTCGACAACATTGAGTCCATGCGTTTTTTGGCGAATATATCGATTCTCTGACGCTGCCGACCCTTCTTGCCGTTTTCAAGGCCGAGGAATGGGACAACTTATGGCCTGATGTCCGTTGATTCGTCACTGGTCTATTCCATCGTTGACGTATTGCTCGGCGGCCGCCGCGGCACCGCGGCCATGCGCATTGAAGGACGTCCGTATACCACCATCGAGCTCAATCTTGTCAAAGACATGATTGAACTGATTTTGTCCGACCTTTCCACTTCTTTCGACCCGGTAACTTCGGTCAACTTTGCTTACGACCGTCTGGAAACCAACCCGCGCTTTGCCACCATTACCCGCCTGTCCAACGCAGTCATCGTCGCTCATCTGCGCATCGACATGGAAGACCGCGGCGGCAAAATTGACCTGATGATTCCCTATGCAACGCTGGAACCGGTGCGCGACCTGCTGCTGCAAATGTTCATGGGCGAACGCTACGGCCGCGATACCATCTGGGAAAACCACCTGATGGAACAGTTGTGGGAAACAGATGTCGAAATCAAAGCCATTCTCAAGGAACGGATGATAAGTCTCGGCGAAATCGCCAAATGGGAAAAAGGTTCATTTCTGCCGCTCGAAATGTCCTGCTGCGACGACGTAACGCTCATCTGCGGCGACGTTCCGCTGCTTAAAGGCTGTATGGGACGCAAATCCGACCATGTCGTCATCAAAGTAAAAGATAAGGCTGAACGCAATGGATAGTTTTGAATTAATCATCAATCTCACCATCATCGGACTGTTGATTCCGACCATTGTCTTTGCATATCGGCTCAACAAGAACCTGAGCATGCTGCGGCAGAACCAAAAAGTCTGGCTCAGTTGGTGCAGTCGCTCAACGAAGCCACTTTCAAAGCCGAAAATTCCATTCCGAAGCTCAAATCGGTTACCGAACATTCCTCGGAAGGCCCTCAAAGAGGTCGTAGACAGTGCCAAAACGCTCAAAGACGACCTGACTTTCATCAACGAAAGAGCGGATAATCTGGCCGACCGGCTGGAAATCATGATTAAGGACGGCCGCAGCATTAAGGAAGAAAAGCCCGCCGCCGGCTTGTTCGGCGCAAAAAAAGCTTCCGTAAAAGCCCGCGATGATGTAGAAGATTTTGCGGTTTCGGATTCGCGTTCCGAGGCCGAAATGGAACTCTTAAAAGCCCTGCGTTCGATAAAGTAAGGAACTTCGATGCTGACCAAATTCAAAAACAATTTTCGTATTCTGCCCGTTTTCATTTTTCTGGCTGTCTTGACCCTGTCCATCCGCGTCAACAATGTTTTTGATTCGCTCAAAAACGCAGACAGCCGCAGCTTCAGCATCAGTCAGAGCAAGGCCTGGGCCGAAGAAGAAGCGTCCAGGGACACCGCCGAACTCGGCAAGGTTCTTGAACAATCCGAACGCGGGCAAAACCCGGGCGGCAACGGCGAAAAGGCCAACAGCACCTTTACCCAGTCTGAAATCATGATTTTGCAGGAACTAGCCGAACGGCGCGAAGCTCTTGATCTCAGAAGCCGCGAAATCGATAAAAAAGCCGTTCAGCTGAAAGTCGCCGAAGAAGAAATCGAAAAAAAACTGGCCCAGCTTCGCGAATACGAAAGCAAACTGAAAAAACTCATCGGCGAATACAACGAAAAGGAAAAGGAAAAAATTGCGGCTCTGGTCAAAATGTATGCCAGCATGAAGCCGCAGAGCGCCGCCAGAATTTTTAACACGCTGGATATTGAAACAGCGGCGTCTCTCCTGCGGGAAATGAAACCGTCCTCGGCTTCCGCCATCGTTTCGCAGATGGAGGCGGTAAAGGCCAAGGCCGTTACGGACGAAATCATCGGCAACAGCATTTAACGGCAGCGGGAAATGGTTTTGAACAAAGCGATAACAGACATTTCAAAGCTAATCAGCCGGCGTATGGCAGCCTGTACGCTGGTTTTTGCTTGTTTGTTCCCGGCTCCGGCAACCGCTTTGGTCGAAACCGCCGCCGCAATCGAACCGGTGGCCACCGCACAGATAAAGCCGATTGAAACCCGCAGCTCGGCAAAGGTTTCCGGCACCAGCGAAATGGTTGCGCCGCAAATGACCGAAGACGGCGGCCAAAGCATCAGCTTGAGTTTTTCCGTGGAACATTCCCGTCGGTCTGGCTGTTTTCCGCCGCGGCGATTACTTATGGATTATTTTCGACCATTCACAGAACATCAATGTCGACGAACTGGCCGCCAGCGCGGCGCCTCTGGTCGACGAGCTGATTCAGATACCTAATTATCAGGCTCTCATTTTGCGCCTGAAACCCAAAGAAGGAACCTATTATACCGTTCGTAAGGAAGGTTTGCTGTGGGTTGTCGACCTGCTCAAAAAGCCATTTCCCGACGAAGAGCACCGCTACCTGCAGGCATTCACGCAATATGACAGCCGCAAGCAGCCCTACCTTTTCGTCCCCGTATCCAACACCGGAAACATCGTTTCCACGCTCGACCCGGAAATCGGCGATACGCTTATTGCCGCACCCAGTCTGGACATCGGCGTCGGTATGGAGCACCCCTATACTTACCCGGATCTCGACATCTTGGATTCCTATCAGGGTATCGTCATCGTATCCAAAACCAACGACATTGTCGTCAGCCGCGCCACGACCGGCCTCTCGATTCAGGGCTACAACCGCGGACTGAACATCTCCCATAACCTCGAAATTCTCAAACGGCAAGCCATGCTCAGCCAGGATGACAGCGAACTTTCGCCGCTGACCGGAGCTTCCAACGCCGCACTCATGAACAAATCGTTTGTCGAGGCCGAAGAACAGCTGCGCGGCGACATCGCCGCCGCGCCCGAAGAGCAAAAAAACAAAGCCCGTCTTGAACTGGCCAAATACTATGTTATGCGGGGCCTCGGCACCAATGCGCTGACCATAATCAATCAAATAAAGGAAACCGGCGCGCCGGAAGCCGCTTCCGAACGGCTGTACGGATTGTCCGGCGTGGCCAACTTTCTGGCCAACCGCTATGAACAGGCTGTCGAAGACTTTTCATACGGCCGTCTGCCGACGCTGAACGAAGCCATTTTCTGGCGAACCCTATCGGAAGCGGCCGTCGAATACAAAGACGAACACAGCGGCATACTGCTTTCGTTCATCTCGCTTATCCGCGACTACCCCGACGAAATCAAGGACCGCATTGCGCTTGTCGGCGCGCATATTGCGCTTAATGCCGGCGACGACCTTTCCACCCAGAACTTTATTGACATTCTCAAAAACAGCCGTCATCCGGAAAGACTGGTTCCCGCCGTTCATTACCTGACCGGCAAAAAACTGGTTCTGCAGGGATCGCCGATGAGCGCCGTCAACGAATACAAACGCATTCTGCCGATGGATTCGCTCAAATACACCTCGCTGGCCCGCAAGGAAATCGTCGAACTGGGCTTAAAACTGAACCTGTTCCCGCTGGACAAGGCAATCAGCGAATTTGAGCGCCTGCGCTACGCCTGGGGCGAAAGAAGCTTCAAGCTGGAACTTTTGGACGGTCTCGCCGACATGTATATCCGCAAAAAAGACTTTGCCAATGCGCTCCGCACCTTGCAGGAACTGAAAAACTATGCCGGCTACGAAGACAAACCTGCCGTTGAAGACCGTATGGTCCGCCTTTTTGAAGACATCTACATTCGTAACGAAGCAGATAACCTGTCGGCGCTGAAATCGCTGGCGCTTTATCACGATTACGAATGGCTGGCGCCAAAAAGCGCGCGTTACAACACGATTGTTCAAAAGCTCAGCGACCGCCTGGTTGCCGTCGATTTGCTTGACCGTGCCGAAAGCCTGCTGACCGGACAGCTGCGCAATGTTCCGATGACGCCGGCCGACCGCGCCAAAATCGGTACGCGCCTGGCTTTGATATACCTGTTTAACCACAAGGACGGCGAAGCTCTGCTGATGCTTGACGATACCGAAAACGGCGCCATTCCGCAGACGCTGGCGTTGCAGCGCAAAATCATCCGCGCCAAGGCCCTGACCAACCTCAACCGCGAAGAGGAAGCGCTGGCGCTGCTCAAAGACGATTACAGCAAAAACGCCATTTTGCTGAAAAGCGAGATTTTCTGGAATGCCGGCCTTTGGGGGCCTGCCTCTGACAACCTCAAATACCTGATTGAAAAACCGGTTCCCGGACAGCCTCTCAGCGAAGAACAGATTAATTACATACTCGACTGGGCCACCGCACTGAAAAAAAATCGGGCAAGGAAACCGTTATCGTCCGGCTGCGCAACAAGTTTATGCCCTACTTTAAAGATACGAAATATTATAGCGTATTTAACATCTTAACCGGACAGCTGGAAGATGATAAGATAGACATCAATTCAATCGACCGCATGGTCAACGACGTCGCCGCCTTCAGCAACTTTGCCAAAATTTATTCCAATTCGCTGAAAACTCGACGACATGGATAAAGATACGGAAGAATAAAACCGGAAAACAAAATGAGTCGCGATTTCAAAATCGAAAGTCCGTTTGCTCCCGCAGGCGACCAGCCGCAGGCGATTAAGGAACTCTGCGAAGGCATAGCCAACGGCGAAAAAATCAGGTTCTGCTCGGCGTTACCGGCAGCGGCAAAACTTTTACCATGGCCAAAATCATTGAGCAGAGCAAACGTCCGGCCCTGATTATGGCGCCGAACAAAAAATTCTGGCAGCCCAGCTTTATTCGGAAATGAAAGAGTTCTTTCCCGAAAACCATGTTGAATATTTCGTTTCCTACTACGATTACTATCAGCCCGAAGCTTATGTTCCCAAAACCGATACCTATATTGAAAAGGATTCGGCCATTAACGAACAGATTGACCGCATGCGCAACGCTGCCACGCGCAATATTCTGGAAGACAACGACGTCATCATCGTCGCATCGGTTTCCTGCATTTATGGCTTGGGCGACGTTGAGTCCTATTCGCAAATGACAATTCCGCTGAAAGTCGGCGACGAAATCAACCCGCGGGAAGTCCACCGTCGGCTGGCAGAGCTGCAATATGAACGTAACCAGCAGAACTTTGTCCGCAGCACTTTCCGCGTTCAGGGCGACGTGCTGGACATTTTCCCGGCGCACTACGAAGACCGGGCCTGGCGCATTTCCTTCTTCGGCGACGAAATCGAAAGTATCAGCGAATTCGATTCGCTGACCGGCAAAAAAACCGCCGATTTGAAAGAAGTGACCGTCTATCCGGCCAACCACTATGTCACGCCCCGGCCGGCTCTGTCTCAGGCGATTGCGCATATTAAGGAAGAACTCGGCGAACGCCTGGACGAACTGAAAAGCCAAAACAAACTGCTCGAAGCCCAACGGTTGGAACAGCGTACCCGTTTTGATCTCGAAATGCTTGAAGCGACCGGCCATTGTAAAGGCATCGAAAACTATTCGCGCTACCTGACCGGACGTCCGGCGGAGCGCCGCCGCCGACGCTGTTTGAATATCTGCCGCCGAACGCCATCATCTTCATCGACGAAAGTCATATTTCGGTGCCGCAAATCGGCGGCATGTACCGCGGCGACTATAACCGCAAATCGACTTTGGCCGATTACGGTTTCCGCTTGCCGTCCTGCGTTGACAATCGACCGCTGAAGTTTGACGAATGGAACGCCATGCGCGGTCAGACGATTTTTGTCTCCGCAACCCCCGGTGACTGGGAGTTGGAACAAAGCGGCGGCAGTTTCGTCGAACAGGTCATTCGCCCGACCGGGCTTGCCGACCCGGTTTGCGTCGTGCGTCCGGTTGAAAACCAGATTGACGACCTCATGGAAGAGTGCCGTAAGGTCATCGCCAAAGGCGAGCGGGTTCTGGTAACAACCCTGACCAAGAAAATGGCCGAAGACCTGACCGAATATCTGAACGACAACGGCATCAAAGTCCGCTATCTGCACTCCGACATCGACACGCTCGGAACGCATCGAAATCATCCGTGATTTGCGGCTGGGCGTTTTCGACGTGCTGGTCGGCATCAACCTGCTGCGCGAAGGCCTTGATATTCCGGAATGTTCGCTGGTTGCCATTCTCGACGCCGACAAAGAGGGTTTTCTGCGTTCCACCCGTTCGCTGATTCAGACAATCGGCCGTGCGGCGCGCAACGCCGAAGGCAAAGTTATCCTCTATGCGGACAAAATAACCGGTTCAATTAAACAGGCCTTGGACGAAACGCAGCGCCGCCGCGAAAAACAAAAATGAAATACAATGCGGAAAACGGCATTACGCCAAAAACCATCAAAAAGAGCATTTCGGCAACCTTAAAGGAAATGACCGAAACCGATTTTGTTAAAGACGACACCAAAGATATTGAAGAAATCAAAAACGTCGAAAAGAAAATCAAGGAATATACCAAACTGATGAAAGAAGCCGCCGCCAATCTCGAGTTTGAAACGGCCGTCATTTATCGTGACAAAATCAAGGAACTCGAAATGCTCGCCATGAAGAATCTGTAAAAAATTATACCCTGAATTTAACAGTCCCGGATAGTTCTCCGGGACTGTTTTTTTGATATTTATTTTATCTACTCCACACAAAAATGCGCCGCTGCAAAGCCCACACCACTGTGTGTTCCGCCGCACGCACAGGAGCTGCCGGGTCTGCCGCCGGGACAGCTGACCGCTTTTTGTGTGCATCTGTAACATTTCAGGTTACTGACGGTAACCTGAGAACAGGTTATACCAATACCAATTTTAAGACTGTCTTCATACCCGTAATCGGCACAGGTTTTCTTTTCCTGAACGCAGCTTGACCCGGATTGGTTATACCCAGAGTCACAGCTCCATGAGGAACATTTGGAAGAGCAGTCGGAGTAGTAGGACGTGCAGTGGGCGTTGGCCGGTACCGAAACTGCCGTTCTGTTCCGGCAGTTGTCGGCATAGCAGGTCTGGCACTTGGAAGAACAGTCGCCCCAATAGGGGATTGGCAGCCGTAAGAACAGCTGTTGTCACTCCGGTTCCGGCAGTTGTCTCCGGAAGCGATCTGACACTTGCTCGGACAATCGTCCCAGTACTTTTCACAGTAATAAGGGACGCGACGGCGGTACGGTTGATACAGTTGTCGGTGGCGGCAACTTTGGCATTTGGACGAACAGTCTTCCCAGTATTCGGCACAGCCGTAAGGCGTGCTGAAGGCGGTACGGTTGATACAGTTGTCGGTGGCGGCAACTTTGCATTTGGACGAACAGTCTTCCCAGTATTCGGCACAGCCGTAAGGCGTGCTGACTTCGGTACGATTGTCACAGTTGTCGGAGTAGGACACCTTGCAGACCGAGGAACATGGAGAAGGATAATATTCGGCGCAGCCGTATTGTCCTTTCGTCAACCCCGGCCGGACAGACACAGTCGGTATATTGTCCGCCGCAGCTGTCCCCCGATACCGAACGCGGATAAGAACAGTTGGAAGAAGTATATTGATATTCCGCTTGCAGACGCAGGATTGATATTTTCCGCCGCATTCGGCGCCGGTACCGTTCTCTTTTGGCCGAACAGGCAACCAGAGCGGGGTCGCATTCGCAGAAGCGTACATTTCGTCGCAGCTTTCGCCGACGCCGATTTGTCCGGCGGGACAGGGAGATAAGGTCGGGCAGGCATTTGCATCCAAGCCCGTAGGCGGAGTTATAAGGACAAACGCCGTCCAATGGTCTGTACGGAATTGCAGTTCTGTCTGACAAAACCTTCTTTCAGACATTGGTTAGTCGTATCGATATAAAAGTCGTCGTTACCGAACCGGCGCCGGAAGAGGAAGAATCGTAACCGGCGGCACCGCCACAGTCGCCGACGCCGAGGAAACAGACGCCGGCGGTCTTATAGGCCTTGTCAAGTTGTTCAAACTGAAAGGCGGGCTTTGGTTCGGGTGTGCCTGTGTGTGTCGGTAAAAAGCCGGAGGCAATGGTTAACAGGGGAACATAAGCGCAGTTCCGGAAAGCAAAGAGAACATTAAAACGGATTTCTTCATAGTATCACCTCGCGACAAAGTTAAACCGAAGCCCGCAGTGGGCAGACAGGAAGGAAGAAGAAGAGGATACATGTATAAGGATACGAAGAAAAAGGATATCCGCCCGCGACGGAGAAAAAGGCCGCCAAGGGCAAACTTCAAAATCCACACCTATCAAGTATCAGGATAAGCTAATTTGGGGAAAGAGTCCCAAAACTACAAATTTTTCTGTCACCAATGATGGAACTACATGATTTTTTTGGCTATAAAAAAGCCCTCTCGAAAGAGAGGGCTAGACACATTTTTTACTGTTTCTCAGCCGCTAAATGAACGATACTTTTTCGATTGATTATTCTCATTCACGATGATACGGATGATGATTAATAATTGTCTGTACCCGATAAATCTGTTCGGTTAAAACAGCCCTCATCAGCATATGCGGCAACGTGAGCTTTCCGAAAGAGAGCAGCAAATCCGCCCGGATCCCGGGTCGATTGGAGATGACCATCCGCACCACCGATAAGAAAGCAGACTTCCGAACAGCCGTTCAACATCCAGCTTTCAATTTTTTGGCTGCCAGCGCAAGGCTTTTCATATTCTCGCCGCGTTCGTCCAAAACAATGACTTTTGCCCCCGGCGAAATATTTGCCTGCAAAAACTTTGCCTCCTCTTCCTGAGACGTATTGTCCTTTTCCTTGAAAACCACATCCCAGCCGGAACGCTTGACATATTCGTCGATAATCATCGCCTCCGGAGAATTTTTCTTACATTTGCCAATGGCTAAAACCGTTGCTTTCATCTCTTTTCTTTCCTCAAAAACACTTACAGTAAAATACATCTGCCCAACATTGTCAACCGGCATTGACATTTAGACAAAAACCGCGCATATTGGCCTTGTTTTATTTTATTAAATATTCTCTACGTATATGTCTCACTAAAAAATACATTTGAAAAATGAAAACAAAAATTCCCAAAGGCTTGAACAGACAACTGGCAAGGCTCCCGACGAAATGTCTCCGCAAAGCCCTGCCCGCAGTCGTCTTGCGACGAAGAACTTAACGCTGAAACAAATTTCGGCTGGTATATTGCAGCCATTGTCATCGCTGTACTGATTATGGCCTCGGCATTGTACTTCAAACCGGTATTTTAAAAAACTTATTGTTATGAAAAACACTTTTTAAAAAGACTCAAAACCTTCTGTCTGGAGAAAAATTATCTCTGGCTGAATCCGCTGAATAAGGAAAAACACCCGACGGCATCCTTATCTATCAGGACAAAAGAAAAAAACCTGTTCTTTTCTGCCGAAGAATTTGCCCGCACGCTGCATAATCTGACCGGCCGGAAAATTTACATGGCGCAGATTGCCCATTACAACATGAAGGCATTACACCCCGCGGCAACAATACCGTCGCTTGGTGCTGGCGTCACAACCGCTTTTTTCTACTTTGCACCGGTCGGCAGCAACCGGATATTTCTGGCTCTGACCCGCCAATACCAGTATTACAGGCGCTGCAAAGCCTCTGTCATACTGGATGAAAAAAACGAAAACGGCGACGTCCCTCTTTGATTGTCCTCAATTACCGGACAACGGAAAATTTAATTCTGCAACCGTTGGAACTGCTGCTGGAAAGAAAGGATAAGCGTCTGCTCCTCGCGGAATATGCCGCCGGCGACAATGCCAGCCTCGTCATAAACGACATTCGCAACTGGCAAAACCGCAATCTTGAACTGGGCAGCGTTTTGAGAATTGGCTAAACAAACAGCAAAAGCGGCTCCCTTAACCGGAACCGCTTTTGCTTTTAGTAAAAATTTTTTACCTTACAGTTTACGAACGGCTTTTTAACCGACTGCCACATTTTTTTCAATACTGTAAAACTCTCTGACTTCCGGCTTAAAAATATGTACGATAACGTCAAAAGCGTCTATGAGAACCCAATCCGCCTTTTCCTCGCCTTCAACCGTCGATTTAAATCCGGCAGCCTTAAGATTTTCCTGAACCTTTTTCGGCCAGCGACGCCACATGGCGCTGCGACGTGCCGCTGGCAACCACCATTTGGTTGGCAATAGAAGTCTTGCCGCGCAAATCGATTACTACCACGTCTTCGGCCTTGTTTTCGTCCAGCGTTTTGGTAATAATTTCCAAAACCTTGTCTTCTGCGTTCATCTCAACTTTTTAGCTGCTTTTGCCAATCTTCTTTACTCCTGTTAATCCAGCGGCGACCAAACTTTTTTCACTTCCTCGACGAAATTGATTTTTTCGTCTTCTTCGGCCTTGGCCCGCCTCTCTCTTTGTAATATACCTGCTTACCTCGTTAAGGCAATCAAAAAGTCCTTGTTTTGCAATGGCCGAAATCGGAAAGACCTTCCGACCGCAGGCTTCTTCAAGCGCCTTGACTTTTTTTGCGATTTCCTTTTCATCCAGCGCATCAATTTTATTCAACACAACCACTTCGGGCTTCTTGCTCAAATCTTTCTTATAAAGTTCCAGTTCGCGCCGAATGGCCTTATATGTTTTGGCTACGTCGTCCTCAGTCGCGTCAACCAAGTGCAGAAAAGCGGCACAACGTTCGACATGACGCAGAAAACGATCGCCAAGGCCGACACCTTCGTGCGCTCCTTCAATCAGCCCCGGAATATCGGCCAAAACCATTTCGTAGTTGTTGACCCAGGCCACGCCCAAATTTGATGCAGCGTTGTAAACGGATAATCGGCAATCTTCGGTCGCGCCTTTGGTCACAACCGACAAAAAGTCGATTTTCCCGCATTCGGCATGCCGATAAGCCCGACGTCTGCAATCACTTTCAACCGCAGCCAGACCCAGCGTTCTTCACCTGGCCAGCCCGGTTCGGCATAACGCGGCGCCTGATTAACCGCCGTCTTGAACTGCGCATTGCCGCGGCCGCCGTCGCCGCCTTTGGCAATCATATAAAGCTGACCGGGCTTAATCATGTCGACAATTACCGTTTCGCCCGTCATCGGCAACGATCTCCGTCCCGACTGGAACCTTGATGATAATGTCGTCGCCTTTGGCTCCGGTCTTGTCCGAACCCATGCCGTGCTGACCGCGCGGCGCCTTAAAGTGCTGGTTATAGCGAAAGTCGATCAGCGTATTCAAATTCTCAACCGCTTCAAAATAAACGCTGCCGCCTTTGCCGCCGTCACCGCCGTTCGGGCCGCCGAACTCAATATACTTCTCGCGGCGGAAAGAAACGCAGCCTGCGCCGCCGTCGCCGGATTTCACATATATTTTTGCCTGATCCAAAAACTTCATTGTCTTCTCTCTGTCGTTAAAGCGCTGCCAAACTCTATTTAAGCATTCGCTTTCGGAATTCCACCTTGCCTTTAGATAAAAACGGAGGGATGCAAAACACCCCCTCCGCCTGAAACTTTTCGGCTTTAGGCCTATTCGGCAACAACCGAAACAAAAGTTTTGTCGTCGGCTTTTTTCGTAAATACGACCTTGCCTTCAACCAAGGCAAAAATGGTATGGTCTTTGCCCATGCCGACATTCTCGCCCGATGATACTTGGTGCCGCGCTGACGGATGATGATGTTGCCCGGAATAACAGCCTGTCCGCCGGACTTCTTCAGACCTAAGCGGCGGCCTTCTGAGTCGCGTCCGTTATTCGAACTACCACCTGACTTCTTGTGTGCCATGACTAATTTCTCCTAAACTTCTTATTACTTACCGATAATGTCAGTAATTTTAACAATTGTAATACTCTGTCTGTGACCGTTTTTGCGACGATAATTCTGTCTTCTTTTTTTTGAAGACGATAACTTTCGCGTCACGAGCCTGTTTCAAGACGGTAGCCTTAACCGAAGCGCCGGAAACCAGCGGCGTACCGACGGTGTCGTCCAAAGCCAGAACTTCGTTGAAAATTACTTCCTTACCTTCTTCACCGGCGATTTTCTCCAGCTTAACAACGTCGCCGGAGGCAACTTTGTACTGTTTTCCGCCTGTTTTAATTACTGCGTACATTTCAATTCACCTAATTTTTGATTATTTCGTTACATAAATCGTTGTTTGCAATATACATAACTTTTTCCTGCTGTCAATAAGAATCTATATAAAAAGTTAACTTTAATGCGCATAATCCCTATTTAAACAAAATCCGATACAGCTCGGGCTTCATATATTTGCCCTGCCATATTCCGAGTTTGGCGCGTTTTGCATCGGCCTGCGCCTCCAGATAGGCGGCGTCCCCGCTTTTATACACCACAGCCCAGCCGCTGCGCACCATTTCCAGATTAATGTTCGTCCGGCCGGCAAAACATTCGCTCATGTCACGGTTATATATGTCCCTGCCGACCGTTTTGCAGCTGAGTTCGCCGAGCTTAAGCAGGCTTTCGAGTTTTTCACGGGCCTTGATGCCGCAGTTGTAGGTGCTCTCGTCGGCCCGTTTGCAGGTCTGATAATATTCCGGCGCATCAATATGCGCCAGACGCACGTTCTGCTCGCCGAGTTTAAGGCTGTCGCCGTCCACGACATAGACGTCGCCGTCCGCATAGGTCGGAACCGCACTGAAAAAGGCCAGAAAGAACATAACCGCAAATTTCATTCTTCACATTCTCCCGTTTCGTCTTTACAATATCGGATTCAACTATATAATTTCTGCGGATTTAATCAACAGGAGATTTGACAAATGACCGAAATCAGCCGCCTGCTCGCCGGATACCGCTCTTTTCCGCCAAAAATATTTCGTCGACAACCCCGAACTTTACCGCAGGCTTCATCAGGAAGGGCAGTCGCCCAAAGTTCTGGTCATCGCCTGCAGTGACTCCCGGGTCGATCCTTCGATAATTCTCGGCGCCGAACCGGGCGACCTTTTCGTTATCCGCAATGTTGCCAACATCGTTCCTCCCTACGAGCATGATCTGAGCAGCTGTCACGGCACTTCCGCCGCCATTGAGTATGCCGTCAATCATTTGCAGGTCGAAGATATCGTCATTCTCGGCCCACTCGCACTGCGGCGGCATCAGAGCCCTTGTTGACGACCGCGAGAACGACCATACGTTTATCGACAACTGGATCTATATCGTCGAAGACGCCAAATTCGAGGCCGCCCACCGCCATCTTGATCATGAAGAAAGCTGCGCTTTCGCGAAAAAAGGCCGCCATCGGCATATCTCTGCACAACCTCGAAACCTTTCCTTTTTGTAAAAGAAAAACTTGCCGCCGGAAAACTCCGCCTGCACGGCTGGTACTTTTCAATCGAAACCGGGGCGCTCGAAACCGTCGAAACCCGCTAGAAAATTGTGAAAAAGTTTGATAACAGCATTAAAAGGTTTGTTATTCTCAATGCTTTTTGCCTTATGATAGGCTAAAAAGTTTAAAGTCAGGTATATAGAGGATAACTCAAAGTGTCGAACATTTTTCATAGAGTTTTTGCGCTGGCCGTTATGGCGGCAACCCTCGGCGGCTGCGAATTCTGGAACCGCAGCGTGCAGGACGTTCTGAACAATCCGTTCAAAAGCGCCTCCGTCCGTGAGCCGGCACCCCTGCGCATGCCTTCTTCGGTCGTCGTCTGCCGCACCAAACAATGCGCACCGGCCAAACTGTCGATGTCCCGCGAATACATCTACAACAGCCTGCTGCACCTGCTTGACAACAACAACCGCAAAAAGGCTCTTGTCTGCCAGGCCGACGCAGGCACGCACGCCTGTACCGAAACTTTCGTTTCGTTGCCGATTACCGTCGGGATTACGCCTGCTTACATGTACATTGATTCGGTCAAAATTACCGACGTTTCCATTGCCAAGGGCAACCGTTCGCTTAACCTGATTCTGAATTATAACGTCACTTACAACGGACAGACGCCGGATTGCAAACCGGCCAAATCGCTGCTCTATGTCAAGAACGTCAACAACATTGTCCTTGAAGACAGCGGCTATATGTGCCGAATGACATCCATCGGCCAGACCATGATAAAAACGCTGTTCGTCATTGACTACATAGACCTTGACTATGGCTATATCGGCGGCTTTTATTCCGTCGGCCTTTCCGGCCCCGCTTATGGCGGCGGCACCGGCTACATGCTTATCCGCCTGCCCAAAGATGCCTATCCGCTCAGCCCCTGAACTGACTTCGGCAGCCGCCGGCAGTTCGTCGGGCAATGCCGGACAGGAATATATCAACGCTTCCGCGCCGCAGATAAATGCCGCCGGTACGCCGAACGTCAATGCCAACGTTCAGGTTTTCCCGATTAAAAAATAACGAAACTTAACGCCGTCCATAGGCAAAATACTGGGGCGTCTGGTAGGCTACGATTCTTTCTACATTGCTGAACTTGAGTTTCAAAGCGCCGTGGCTGATTTCGCCGTTTGGCGAAGGCATTTTGCCGTGTTTGCTCTCAAATTCCTGCAAATCGCGCATACTCATTACCAAACCATTGTCAAAAGACACATTCCAGCCATACGCCGAAGTGCCGACATTGACATGAATGTTTTTAACCTCGTCAGAACCGGTAAATTCGCCGGACTGCGACGCACCGGAAAACTCAAAATACCTGTCTTCAAGATTTCCGCTGTACCATTTGGCCGCATGCTGTCCGGCCTTTTCGTCATCGCCGGCCGCCTGCTCCGGCGACGAAACCGCCAGTCTGCCAAGCTGGGCAAAATATATCTGTGCGCCGTTCGGACCGCTCAGCCAGCCAAAAACCGGATTTTCAAAAGTTATAACCTTCCCGGCATTTGCCCGCAGACTGATATTCACAAAATCATTGATAATCAGTCCTGTGTCATCGTCAGTCCGCCCGTAAATAAAATGTTTCCGCGCCGGAACAAAACCATCGGCGGGATCGGCAAAGCGATATTCCTCTTCGTTATAAATCTCAAGCTTTTCCGTACCTTGTTTAACAACGGTCGCCGCCCGAATGGTATCCTGCGGCTGAACGATTTCAATCGTGCCGCCGGCCTCTGCCGGAACCAAATTCTGATTGAAGATAATCAAATGCCAGTTTTCCAGAGCCGAAACCTCGCCGACATTCAGCAACAGACCGCCACCCCGCATCTCAAAAAATTGCAGGCCGGAATTTTCATCGGCAACCCGGTCCTTAGCCAGCATTTCAGTTCGCACATCATCTGTAAGCAAAACCGACTGGTAAGCAACCTGAACAACCCGGCCCATAACGGTTTCGGAACGAATTTCCGTTTCGGAAACGCTTTCGTCCGGCCGTACCTGCTCCTGTTCCGTATTTTCTTCTGCCGCCGGTTCAACAGCTTCTGCAACTTCCGGTTCGGAAGTCATCTTCGTAACCGGCGCATAAACATCCGGTTCAGTTTCCTCAAAAACCGGAACGACCGGCTCGGGTTCAACAACCGGTTCGGATTCAACGACTGGCTCGGGTTCAACAACCGGTTCGGATTCAACGACCGGCTCGGGTTCAACGACCGGTTCCGGATTCAACGACCGGCTCGGGTTCAACGACCGGTTCGGATTCAAAGACCGGTTCGGGTTCAACGACCGGCTCGGGTTCAACAACCGGTTCGGGTTCAACGACCGGCTCGGGTGCAACAACCGGCTCGGGTTCAACGACCGGCTCGGGTTCAACGACCGGTTCGGATTCAAAGACCGGTTCGGGTTCAACGACCGGCTCGGGTTCAACGACCGGCTCCGGGTTCAACGACCCGGTTCGGGTGCAACAACCGGCTCAGGGTTCAACAACCGGTTCGGGTTCAACGACCGGTTCGGGTGCAACAACCGGTTCGGCTTCAACGGCCGGTTCGGGTTCTGCGGCGGCAGGAACATCATCGGTCAAATCACTCCAGATATTACGGCGCAGAGAACCGTCGTCATCTTCTTTATTTCTAATACCCGCAATCAGTTCATCAGCCGAAACCTCACGGACATCGCCGATTCCGGCCGGTACTGCCGCGGCGTCTTCTCCGAGTATGTCATCAATCGAAACTTCCTCAATTTTTTCCGACGGCTTGTCTGCAAACAGGTTCCGGGCAAAATCGTCACTGTAATCGCCGTCCAGCAACGTCGATGCGTCAACCTCTTCAATCTCTCCGTCATTGTCAAGCAAAGCGTTTAAATCTGCCTCCTCCACCGGCGGAACCGCTGCCGGTTGTGAAACGGCAGCCTGCGGCACAACCGCATCAACAGGCTGAACAGGCGCGGAAGAGACCGGCACGGTAACGGTTTCCGCTACGGAAGGTATAATCGGTTCCGGCGTCGATACTTCCGGTTCGGAAACGTCAGGCGTCGATACGGCAGCCGACGGCGGTATCATCGACGGCATCTCGTCGTCCGAAACCTCAACATACTCATATTCCGCATCCTCCGGCAGCTCTTCTCCTTCGGCAAGTTCAATATACTCGTCATATTCCTCACCGTCCGCCGCCGGGTTGCCGGCAGCTGCCTGCACATTATCGGGGATTCTGTAAAATCTTCAGCCATCGCTCTTCACCTGTAAAAATTGCCTTCTGAACGCATTCTAATATATATATGTTAAAATGACTTTAACAAACAAAACCCGGTCCCAAAGCCGCCGGGTTTTTGGAAGCAAACATAATAACTTTTACCCCCTGTTCAGCCTTTCCGCCCCTGTCGTCGTTGGCAATTTTGACCCGCGGGCTGACATAGACCTTGTTGAAAGGATAACGCCGTACGTGGCCGCTATAGGGGGAATACTGACGAGAACCCTCAAGCCTCCTATCGGACTGTCGAGAAGCTCAATCTTGCCCCGTGTGACGTAATGATGTCTTTGGCAATTGACAGCCCCAGGCCGACGCCGCCGGTCTTTTATTGCGCGAACCTTCCAAACGGTAAAAGGCCTTGAAAACCTCTTCTCGCTTGTCCGCAGGAATTCCCGGACAAATCATCGTCAACCGCCACTTCAAGTTTGTTGTTGTTGCTTTCCAGACTGACCGCTACCGTTTTGCCGTAATCAAAAGCATTGGAAATAATATTGGTCAAAGCCCGTTTCAGCGCCTGCTCGCGCCCCTGTATCGCGCTGACCTGATCATTTGTCGAATAGCGGATAAGCGCTTTCGTATTGCGAAAACTTGTTGATGATGCTCAAAAATAAGCTCATTCATATCTACAAAAGTCGATTTCTCGCCGCCTTCGCCGCTGACAAACGACAAATAGCCGTCCAGCATCTTTTCCATTTCTGAAATGTCGTTTAAGAAGTCTTCCTTGTCCTGACTGTCTTTCAGCATCGCCGTCTGCAGCTTCATCCGGGTCAGCGGCGTTCTGAGGTCATGAGATACGCCGGCCAGCATCTGCGTGCGTTCGCTGATCTGCCGCTGAATGCGTTCCTTCATCTTGATAAAGGCAATTCCCGCACGGCGAACCTCTATCGAGCCGTAAGGCTTAAAGTCCTTATTGTCAATTCCTTTACCGAAATCTTCGGCCACCCTGGCCAGTTCGGCAATCGACCTTACCTGAATCCGCAAGAACAGCGCCGCCACCAGAAACAGCAGCAGCGACGTACCTATCATCCAGGCAACAAAACCGAATATCGAAGTCGAAAAAATGTTTTTGGACGACGTCGAAAACTGAAACAGGCCGTTTTCCGTGTCAACGAAAACCACCATGTTGTAATCACCCTTGCCCATGTAAATGCTGCTGATGGCCTCCGGAAATTCACGGCGCAGCGCATCTTCCAAAAACCCGGTCACCAGCTTGCTGTTGCGGCTGGTCTTGTTTAAGACCTTGTGCTTTTCGTCGTTACCGTAATACTTCAAATCAATATCAAAAAATCGACCGGCTCAGTTTCTGAATTTCAGACAGTTTGTCCGGTGACTTTTCCACCAGCTGCATCATAAAGGCCATGTCCGAAGTCAGATTCGTCGACAGCCTTTTTGCCTACCCTGCCCCAGCTTCCGTCAAAAAGCCACGATGGAAACCACCTGAACCACAATCAGCGGAATGAAAATGAGCAGCATTGTTCTGAAAAAAACAAGGTTTTCGGCAAAAGCTTGAGTTTTTTAGGAAACGCAAGCCGTTTTGTCCACCTTTTCCGGAAATTTCAAATGCATATGTTTTCTCCTGATAATAAAACTGCTTTTGATATTAAACCAATCAAAAATAAATGCCAGTAAAATTAACTGACAAAGAATTACAAAAAAGAACATTTGTCTGATGACTTGTATTGGCTGTCTCGCAGAAACCTGCAAAAAACTATTCGGGAAGCAGCATATATCCCTTTGCCGCGTACCGTTTGCAGATAACGCGGATTTTTAGAGTCCTTTTCGATTTTCTTGCGCAGGCGTGTAATCTGAACGTCGATGGAGCGGGGACTTTGCCCGGCTCCCAGCAGTTCCGCCAGCTTCTCACGGGTAAAAATCTGTCCTGACTTCTGCCCCAGCACACCGAGCAGCGCCTGTTCGACCGGCGTAATGTGAATAATCTGCCCCTGTTTGGTATGCAACTCTTTTTTATTCAAATCGTACACGCAGAGCCCCAAATCAAGCTTGTCCCGAACCTCCTCGCGAACCTGCGGCGCGCGCTTGAGAATATTCTTAATCCGCAGCACCAGTTCCAACGGCTCAAACGGCTTGGGCAGATAATCGTCCGCGCCGGCCGAAAGTCCGGTAATCCGATCCGCCGTTTCGCCCATCGCCGTCAGCATAATTACCGGCAAATTGCTCTCAGCGCGAAATTTTTCCAAAAAAGCCAGTCCCGTTTCGTTCGGCATCATAATGTCGACAATCAACAGGTCAAACTTATATTCGGTCAGCCGTTCACGCGCCTCCGCCGCATCTTTGGCCGTCGAAACGTAAAACCCGTTTTCCCTCAAAAACCTTTGCAGAAGCGAACGCAAACGGGTATCGTCGTCAACGACCAAAATATGTGCTTTGTCCTTATCCATTCGGATGTCCGGTCTGTTCAGGCCTTTTTGACGGTGGTCTTTTTCGGAGCCGCTTTGCGGCCCGTTTTCCTACCGGATGCCTTTTTGGCCGGCGCAGTCTTCTTCATGGCCGGCTTTTCGGCTTTTGCCGACGACTTTTCTTCCGCCTTGGCTGCCGGCTTGGCCGTCTTTTCGATTTTTTGATGTAGTTCAGACTTTTTCTGAAAATATTGATACCCGGTAATAAAAGTCAGCACGCCGGCAATCCACAGCAAAATCTCGCCGATACCGCCCCAAAGCCAGAAACCTTTCAGCAGCATCATCGACAGCGCCGTCATCTGAAAACCGGTTTTCCATTTGGCCAGACGTGTTACCGGCATACCGACCTTGACCTCCATCAGAAACTCGCGCAGGCCGGAAACCAGAATTTCGCGGCACAGGATAACAATAACGGGAATGTAGCTCAGCTTGCAGACAACCATGCCCGGAACCGCCAGAATGACCACCAGCGCCGACGTAACCAGCAGCTTGTCGGCAATCGGATCAAGCAAACGGCCGAAAGCCGAGGTTTCGTTGCGCGAACGCGCCAGATAGCCGTCCAGATAATCGGTAATCGAAGCCACGATAAACAAAATCGCCGCCACCAGCTGCCACAGCGTAGCATGAATATAAACCATCATGAAAATAACGGGAATGACGACAATGCGTGAAATCGTCAGAAGATTCGGTAAGCTGTACACTTTTTGCATCCTTTACAAAAATATATTAGCGAAATATTTGCAGGTATCATAGGACAGATTTTTTATTTGTGGAAGTAATTATAAGTCTTTTTCCGCCGTTTTTTTTTTGCTGATTCCTCTCCACTTTTTTTTCAATGTCTTTAATCGAAGCCTGAGAAATTTCTTCGACCGAACCGAAATAATTCAGCAAGTCGTGCTTGCGGCGGCTGCCGATTCCTTCCACTTCGTCCAGCCGCGACTTGGAAACAGATTTGGCACGTCTCTTGCGATGCGTGCCGATGGCAAAACGATGCGCCTCGTCGCGCAGATTCTGCATATAAAAGGCTATCGGCGACTGAAACGGCAGCGCAAAACTTTCGCGCCCGAGCATGTGGTAAAGTTCCTTGCCCGCATTTCTGTCCGGCCCCTTGGAAATGGCAATGACGGCAATGCCCGAAAGGTCAAAATCCTTCAGGCTCTCATGCACCGCATGCAGCTGCCCGAGACCGCCGTCAAGCAATATGACATCCGGTTTGTTTTCCGGCGTCATCCGGTTAAAGCGGCGGGTCAGCACTTCCTTCATCATCGCGAAATCGTCATTGGTAATCTCAGGATTTTTGATGTTAAAGGTTCGATACTGCTTCTTGTCAAATCCGTCCGGTGTCGCCACGACCATCGCGCCGATGGCATAGCTGCCCTGAATATGAGAGTTGTCATAAACCTCAATCCGCTGCGGTATCCGCGGCAGGTTGAAAATCCGCACCAATTCTTCCAGATTGCTTTTAACCGACGCCTCTTCGGCAATTTTGCGCTCAATCGACGCCAGCGCGTTTTCTTTGGCATTGGCGGCCAGCTTGGCCTTGTTTCCTTTTTGATAGGTATTGATTCTGGCGCCGGTGGCTTCTTCCAGAAAATCTTTGTTTTCCAATTCTTCGGAAAGAATAATTTCTTTCGGCGGAATATGGCGCGTATAGAAACTGCTCAGAAAAGCCTCGAGAATTTCGCCGTCTGCCGCACCTTCTATCTGTTTCGGGAAATAGGGCACGTTTCCGCAGTTCTGCCCCGAGCGCACAAAAAAGACCTGAATACAGACCAAATCGTTCCGGCGCGCCAGAGCAATAATGTCAGCCGATTTGATATCGGCATACTCCACCTGATTGCCGTGCTGAATATTGGTCAGCGCGCGGATGCGGTCGCGCAGCACCATCGCCAGTTCATAATTCTGCGCCTCGCTGGCTTCCTGCATTTTCTGCGACAGTTCTTCCTGAATCCTGGAGTTTTTACCTTCGAGAAAATCAACCGCGTCACGCACCAGCCGCCGGTAGTCTTCCGGCGATATTTTGCCCACGCAGGGCGCCGAACAGCGCTTAATCTGATACATCAGACACGGACGGTCACGGTGTTTGAAAACGCTGTCGCGGCAAGTGCGGAGCAAAAAAACGCTTTCTGCACGGTATCCAGCGTGGAATTAACCGCCAGCACACTGGCAAACGGGCCGAAATATTTGCTTTTGTCATGACGCTTGCCCCGATACTTGCGCAGACAGGGAAACTCTGATTGCACGTCAATTACCAGATGCGGAAAAGTCTTGTCGTCCTTAAGCAAAATATTGTAACACGGCTCAAGCTTTTTAATCAGCTCGTTTTCCATCAGCAGCGCCTTGGCCTCGTTTTCAACGATGATAAATTCCATCCGCCTGATTTCCGAAACCATCCGCTGCAAACGTATCGGCAGTTTTTCGATATGCGAATAGGCGACGATTCTCTTCTTGATGTTTTTGGCCTTGCCCACGTACAGAACCTTGTCGCCCTCGCCGAGCATCCGGTACACGCCGGGTTTTTCGGGGGCGATTTTAATGTTCTTCAACAGAACCGATAATCCGTGTTTAATGTCTGCCACTTTTCTGCGCCTCTGCCAATATATAACCTCTTATTACCAAAAATTCCAGATAACATTTCCGCAAAACCGGTTCGGCATCCGCAGTTGTCTCCGTTTTTTTGCCACTCTTAGCGGCAAAACCGCCGAAAGGCAAACATTTTCTGCCAACGGCATCATTAAGTTTTTTAATGAAAACTTAATTTTTTTATGCTATAATAAAACTTAGTTTTAAGGAGAAGAAAAATGGCAGAATTAGGCGCTCTGAGTTCTTACGCGTTGTCTGTTCAGCAGATGCAGATGTCGCTGATTAAAAATTCCGTTGAAATGCAGCAGGAAGTGATTGAAATTCTGCTCGGCGACGGCAGCCGCACGGTTTCCCTTCCCCGACCCACGGACACAACGTCGACATCTCCGTTTAGCAAAATTTCCGCAAAAAACACCCGGCCGGGTGTTTTTTTCATTCAGGTCAAACTGAGCATGGACAGAAAAGAAATCATCAAAATTCCTGAAAGAAAAAGTTTGAAAGCAGATCCCAGCACGTTCAGCAGCGTCGCACCCGTATCCAGATTATACCCGCCTTCCTGATATACCTTTTTAAAAAGAAAATTATAAACAAAGGCAATCAAAAGCCCCAGCAGATAGAAACGATAATCCGAAAACAACGCCGTTATCTGCTCTGCCGTCAAAATACACATAACAGAAAATTCCGATGAAAATTCCAAGCAGCACCATCGGGTTAAGTATCGCCCCCGACGTAAACAGCGACAAAATTCCCTTAATCAAATTGTCTTACCCCATACGCGGCGCGAAATTATCCGGGAGTCGCGGCTTTCCGAAGCGCTCGGCCATACACAGCGCGAACCGCTGCTGACCATGTTTCCGTTTTTAAACGTCGTCGCCGCCAGCAAAGACAGGTTGCCGCGTTTTTTTATCTGATAGGGTTTGTTTTTTTCCCAGTCAAAACCGGTTTGCATACTGTTCATAATCAAGCCTCGCTTTCCTATGGATACAAGTCTATATAATATTGACTTTTAGGCAAATAAAGTAAACAAATGTTTAACCCGGCCTCAACTTTACGGCATAACCTTAACGGATTCGTACCCGGGAGCCTTTGCCAGCACTGCGGATATTTCGCCGTTGACCTTGTCAGCCAGCGCTGCGTCGTCTCCCCCAGACCCAAACCTGAATCTTCGGCTCAGTGCCGGAAGTCCGACCAGAACCCTGCCCTTGCCTTCAATTTTTTTTTTTCGCCTTCGGCAATCGCCGTCTTAAACGCCGGCAGTTCGAAAGCGGCCAGCATTTCCTCCCGGCCGGCAAAACGGGTATCGACCCGTTTTTTTATACATCGGTACAAACAGCGGAAAAATTTCGCTCATCTTTTTGCCGCTTTCCAGCAGCCCCTGACTGACGACCAGCGCCGCAATCATTGCATCGCCGGTTCTGGCGTAGTCGGAAAGCACCATATGCCCGGATTCTTCGCCGCCGACATTGGCACCGTGCCTTTTCATTTCCTCAATCACATAACGCTTCGCCCACGCCGGAACGCACACAGTCAACCCCCCTTTGCGACTTCAGAAAACGGTCCAGCGCCGGATTGGAAACAATCGTCGCCACCACTGCATTTCCTTTGAGCCGCGATTTGCCTTTCAGATACTGTCCCAAAAAGGCGATAACCTGATCCCCGTCCAGACGAACGCCTTTTTCGTCACAGACAATTATCCGGTCGCCGTCGCCGTCCACGGCAATTCCCACTGGGCATGAGCGCCGCACACCGCCTCGACCATTTTTCTCGACATGCTGCGAGCCGCAGTCTCTGTTAATGTTCCAGCCGTCCGGCTTATTGCCTATGGCAATTACCCCTGCACCGAGTTCCATAAACACCTTGGGCATAATCTCTGAAAAAACGCCGTTGGCGCAGTCCAAAAACCACCCGCAGGCCTTTTCAGCGGTTTTCCGTCCGGCACGGCGGACATTGCCTGAATGATCTATTTGTTAACCAGCGTTTCCTCGCTGCTGACCCGTCCGATTTTTTTCAGGAGAGAGCGCAAATTCCCCATTGGCAATCAGCGCTTCCAGCTCGGAGGTTACCTTGTCCGAAAACTTGGAACCGTCAGACGCAATCAGCTTAATCCCGTTGTCATGCCACAGATTGTGCGAAGCGGTAATCATTACCGACATGTCGACTTTCAAATCCGGCGTCAGCGTCGTTACCGCCGGAGTCGGCAGAACGCCGAGACGGATGACGTCAATACCGGCCGACGTAAATCCGGCAATCATCGCCGCTTCCAGCATCTCGCCGGAAAGGCGCGTATCCCGCCCAATGGCAACTCGGCGTTCCTTGTTGCAGACAAGCTGTCCGGCCGCCGTTGCCAGTTTCAGGGCAAACTCTGCCGTCATCGGATAAATATTGGCCTTGCCGCGCACGCCGTCGGTGCCGAATAATTTTGCGCCCATCGCTGAAATCCTTTCTCAAATAAGTTTTACAATGCCTTAATCATAAAGCCCGAACATAAAAAAAACAACACCTGAGAGCAGATATTCACCTCAAGTGTTGTTAATGTTTGTTACAAGACTGACACCGTTTAGATTTCGGGAATGGACGCGTGCGTCCGTTTTTCCTCGCAGACCGGACATTCTTTGGACTTGTCCACCTTTTCGCCGGCCAGAACCTGCTTGATTTCGTCGCCGGTCAGCGTTTCATATTCCATCAGAGCCTGAGCCAGAGTTTCCCACTCCTTGTTCTTCTCTTTAAGCAGTTTCTGCGCGCCCTCATAGCTTTCGGTAACCAAACGCTTGATTTCGGCGTCAACCAGCCGCGCGGTGTCTTCGCTCATGTTTTTGTTCTGCGTGACCGACTTGCCGAGAAAAACCTCGCCGGAGTTTTCGGCATACAGAACCGGACCGAGCTTGTCGCTCATTCCCCATTCCGTAACCATGGAACGCGCCAGATTGGTCGCCGCGGCAATATCCGAGGAGGCCCCTGACGTAACCTTGTCGTACCCGAACTTCAGTTCTTCGGCGACCCGTCCGCCCATCAGAATAATCAGACGCGACGAGCAGCATCTTGGAACGCGAATAGGAATACTGGTCTTTCTCCGGCAGCTGCTGCACCATACCCAAAGCCCGTCCCCGCGGAATAATCGTCGCCTTGTGAATCGGATCGGTGTCCGGTACAAACAGCGAACAGATGGCATGACCGGCTTCATGATAGGCCGTCAGTTTCTTCTCCGCCTCATCCATCGCCATCGAGCGGCGTTCGTTGCCCATCAGCACCTTTGTCCTTGGCATCGTCAAAATCCTTGGAGGTTACCTTGTTTTTGTTTTTGCGCGCCGCCAACAGTGCCGCCTCATTGACCAGATTGGCCAGATCGGCGCCGGAAAATCCCGGCGTGCCGCGGGCAATAACCGACAGGTTGACATCTTTGGCCAAAGGCACCTTGCGGGTATGTACTTTCAAAATATCCTCGCGCCCCTTAATGTCAGGATTCGTTACCGTAACCTGACGGTCAAAACGCCCCGGGCGCAGCAAAGCCGGATCAAGAACGTCGGGACGGTTGGTCGCCGCAATCAGAATAACGTTCTCGTTCGGTTCAAAACCGTCCATCTCGACCAGCAATTGGTTCAGCGTCTGTTCGCGCTCGTCGTTGCCGCCGCCCAGACCGGCGCCGCGATGACGGCCGACAGCGTCGATTTCGTCAATAAACAGCAGACAGGGGGCATTTTTCTTAGCCTGCGCAAACATGTCACGAACACGCGACGCGCCGACGCCGACAAACATTTCGACGAAATCCGAACCCGAAATCGAGAAAACGGTACATTTGCCTCGCCGGCTACCGCTTTGGCCAGCAGGGTCTTTCCGGTACCCGGAGGACCGACCAGCAAAACGCCCTTCGGAATTTTGCCGCCCAGTCGCTGAAACTTGGAAGGGTCTTTCAAAAAGTCAATAACCTCTTCCAGTTCCTGTTTTGATTCGTCAGCGCCGGCCACATCGGCAAAAGTGACCTTTTTGGTGTTTTCAATCAGTCGGGCACGCGACTTTCCGAAACTCATCGCCTTGTTGTTTCCGGAACTGGCCTGACGCATAAATATACCCAGACGCCGATTAAAAGAATCATCGGAAACCACGAAATCAGCACGCTCCAGAATGTACCGGCGGCACTTCCTTCCGGCTTGGCCGTTACCTTGACGCCGCTGTTGCGCAGCGTCTCGACCATCGTCGGATCCTCCGGCGCATAGGTATAGAACTTGTGTCCGTCCAAATACGAACCGGAAATCTCCGCGCCGGTAATCGTCACTTCGCTGATTCTCTTGCCCTCAACGTCCTTCATAAAATCGGAGAAGGCCAGATTTTCAGCCGTTGCATGCGCGGAACCCTCGCCGAACATATTCATTAAAGACGTCAGCAGCACAATGGCTATCAGCCAGACAATAATACTTCTTCCTGCTCTCATCGCGTTTCCTTACAGTTTATAATTACAGCTTATTCATATATAGGGAGGATTTGCCCAAAACTCAAAGAGCTTTTATAAAGGCTGAGTTTCAGCTTGTAGGGAAGGAGCGCAAGCCTGCCGTATTGCGGATGCGACGAGACATAGGCCTCCCAGTCCTTTTTGGAGAGCCGAACCCGCCCCTTAAGCTCGGGAACAATCCACAGTTTGTTTCGAAACGGAACGATTTCGCAGCCGGACAGCGTCGCGCCGCGAAACTTCTCGTCAAACAGCCGGCGCTGCAATCTTTCAACATCATCGGCCCGCGGAATATAATCGCGCCGGCCGGTTTCCTTCAACAGAAAGCAAAGCACCCGGAAACAGACTTCCGCATGCAGCCCGGCCAATTGCAGCAGGGAAACCGAAAAACCGGCCTTTTCGTACCGGCGGACATGACGGTCAACAAACTGCGCGGCCTGTTCTTCCAGACAATCGCGGCTCCGCGCCAAAACCGACATCGTGTCAGCAATCCGCTCCGGCGTAATATCCAATGCCGCCGCCAGCTGCGGCAGGAACTTGCGCACCCGCACCCGCAGATAGTCGTCGCAGCGGTTGGAAGGGTCTTCCGCCCATGAAACGCCGTGTTCCCGCAGAAATTCTTTCAATCGCTCGGGATGAACCTGCAAAAAGGGTCTAATCAGCCTGACGCCGTTTTTTTCGCTGAGCGGCGCCATGCCGCACAAGCCGTTGAGACCGCTGCCCCGCTGCAAACGCATAAAAAAGGTTTCCGCCTGATCCAACAGATGATGCGCCACCGCCAGCGTACCGACGCCGTTATCCCGGCACCAGCCGCAAAGAAGGCCGTAACGGGCAGTACGCGCCGCTTCCTCAATGCCTTTTTCCGGCTTTTCCCCCTCCCAGGTTAAAATATGGTGTTCGATTTGACGTTCGGCCGCCAGTTTCGCAACATATTCGGCCTCGTCGCGGGATTCCGGACGCAGGCCATGGTCAACAGTCAGGGCAATAACCCGCCGGCCCTGCGGACGCAAAAAAAGCGTCAAGCTGAAAAAGCAGCGCCAGTGAATCGGCGCCGCCGGAAACGCCGGCCGCAACCGCCGCATCTCCAATCTGATATTTTTCAAAAAACTCCCGCAACATTATTTGTACCGTCGCATCAATTATCGCTCTAAAAGCCTGTTACGCAAAGTTTTTCAAAACGCTGAACAGACATGACAAGGATTGTTTACGCCGCCGCTTACTTGCAGTTAAGCTTCGACGCCTCACTCTTCGCCCGGCTGAGAAGCGCCGCTTCGGCTTTCGGAAACTCCGTCGGCAATGACGTAAAGGCAACGCAGGCTTCCGTTTTTTTCTTCAGCTCGCGCATGGACATGCCCAGTTTCAGCAGACTGTCCGGCCCTTTCGGCCCCTTGTATTTTCATAACCTTTGGCAAAAGCCACCGCCGCCTTGGCAAAATCTTTGCGGCCGTAATAAACCTCGCCCAGCCAATACTGAGCATTTCCGGCCAGGTTGTCTTCCGGAAACCTGCTCAGAATGGTATTGAACTTTTCTTCGGCAAGTTTGTCATTCCCCGCTTTCAGAGCTTCCAGGCCTTCCTGATAAATGCCCTTGACGTCAAAACCTTTCAGCGGTTTCAGGTCGTCGCCCTTAATGCTGTCGCCGACAATTGACTTTGGCGCGTCTTTAGCCACCGGCGCCGCAAACTTTTCTTTGGCCGGAAGTTCCAACATGCCGCTGCCGCCGCTGACCGGTTTTCCCTCCAGAAGTTTAAAACGGATATCAATGTCTTTGTTCATAACGTCAAGACGTTCGTTAAGCTTTTTGATTTTAAATTCCAGTTCGTCGGTGCGCCCGATAACCTGCCTCAGCAGTTCGTCAAACTGCCCTATTTGTACGGATACGTTCTTTGATGAAGTCAGACTGTCAACGCCGGCATTATTGTCCTTATACACCTGACGCTGCAGGAAAGTTACGTCTTCCCTCAGCTGCGCCAGCTCTTCCTCAAAAGACCCCGTCTGCGCCAAAGCCATTCCCGAAAACCCCGCCAGAACGGCAGCCAATGCGATTGTTTTGAACATTTTCATTTCTGACCTCAATAAATGTTATTCCCGTTGCAGTTTTTTTGCCTGTCAGCTTAAGATAAAATAAAAGTTCCATAATCACAAGCGCAAAAAGCCTGTTTCCCACCAGACATAAAAAGGAACGCGTCTTTCGGCGCGTTCCTTTTCGAACTCTTACGATACCGTAAGCTGATTAGTTGGCAGCTTTAACAACAGTAACGGCACGACGGTTCTGAGCCCAGGCAGCTTCGTTGTTGCCGAGAACGGCCGGACGCTCTTTACCATAGGAGATTACAGAGATTCTGTCTGCTGCAATGCCCTGGGATACCAGATACTGCTTAACGGCATTGGCACGACGCTCACCCAAAGCCAGGTTGTATTCGCGGGTACCTCTCTCATCGCAGTAACCCTGAACGATGACGTTAACCTTCTTGTGGTCTTTCAACCATTTAACCTGAGTGTTCAGAACTTCGACGGCATTGTCAGAAAGAGCCGAGCTGTCGAAAGCAAAGAATACTCTGTCTTCGGCATTGGCCATGAAGTCACGGGCTTCTCTGGATTCACATTCGCTGCCGCCGAACAGGCCGCCGTTGGAACCGAAAGAAGAACAACCGGATAAGAAAGCGATTGCGCAAAACAAACTTAAAAGTTTTTTCATTTTATATTCTCCAATTGGGTTTAATATTTTTAATTGCTAAACAACTAATACAGCTTTAACTTAAGCAATAAAAATTTATTTTTCAATAACAAAAGTAAAAAGACCGCAAAAAATACCAAAAAACTTGCCGCAAAGCCCCTTTCCCGCCATTCTGCCCGGTTTGGCCGGCCTCCGACCGATGTCAAAACGCGGCCGCTGGCAAAAACATATAACCTTTTATCGGTTTGCGACGCTTTAAAATCACCGATTCCGTAAAACTTCCGTTTATACAAAAAGAGCGGCGTTTCCTTTCGGAAAACCCGCTCTTTAACGTCATGGCGTCAAATCATCGCTCAGCTCTTTCTGCGAAAGCGTCTGATTGCTCTGCAGATTATCCAGCCCGTTCAGCATAAAGTTCAGAAAACGGGTCGAATAATAATGCCCCGGCAGCAAAACTTCGCCGATTTCCACGTCAAAAGACGCATAATCAAGAATTGCGCCCGAATTGGGCATGCAGATCAGCACCCGCAGTTCTTCGTCCTTATCCCAGTAACACCTGATCCTGCCCAGCGAGTTCAAACCGTCTTCTAACCGGAAGCGAAACCAGCCGGAACCGTCTTGCAGCGCCGTACCGCCGATCCGGGCGATTATCCAGTCCAGAGCCGCGTCCGCCTTTTTTTTTGGCAACAAGCTGTTCGCCGTTGTCGAGCAAAAGCCTGCGGCAATAGTCTTCGCCTTCTTTCCAGACATAATAGGTCCGGGAATAATGGCAGCGCTTGCCGACGTTTCTGCCGCCGGGAAGACGGGATGCGCCAAGGCCGGCGACGAAAAAAATCGGCACCTTTGCGCGGCGTTTTGGAAACCAGTATGTTTTCGGCATATTTGTCCGGCGCATACTGATAAGTTCCTTCATCCGCCCTTGCCGACACGGCAATCTGCATCGGCCCTTCCTGCTCATAACCGGGGTTATAGGCAAAAAAGCCTTTCAAATTGTCCGCAAGTTCGTCAATCCTCTGCGAAAACGGCGTCCGCCGTTCTCTCTTCCCGCCGCCGACAACCGGCACCCGGGAAATCTTATAGCTGTTCATCGCATAAACGCATTTACATTGTCCGCACTGACACGGGCAACAATGTTATCGGACAGCATTCTGAAACGCAGCAGCGGATTTACCATATCGGAATATTCGCCTTTTCTAGACAAAACGGAAAGCTTGACATCATTGGCATCAAGTTCCGGCAAAATTGTTCCGGAATTGAGCATGCAGATAATCAGACGTTCTTTGCCGTCTTTGGCAATATAATATCCGCCCCGGCCGAAATCTTTGATTTCGCCGTAAGAAAAATCGCACCACCGCGGTTTTTCCGCCTCAGACATTTTTCCGCCCAGACGCTCAACCGTAATCTCCAGAGCACGATCAACACGGTCGGCAAAAAGCCAGTCGTTGTTGTCCAACAGCCTGTCAAGATGAATAACGCCTTTGCCGTCAATATGCAGATAAAACGTATTTGCATACAGACAACGCTGAAAACGGCGGTGAGAACTTGCACAGTTTCTGGCTTCGCCGAGCAGGGCCACAAAATATTTTGCACCGCGCAGAGGCATTCTGGAAACCAGCACGTCTTCCATATATTCGTCCGGCCCGATCTGATAAGCACCGATGTCTTTGGTCGCTGAAACGGCAATCTGAATCGGACCTTCCTGAACATATTCGGGATTATACTCAATAAAACAGTCAAAATGTCCGGCCAGAAACCTGACTTTTTCATAAGGTTTCATGCGGTTTTCCCAAAAACGTTTGGCCTTTGTTTCTGCAACACCTTCAGCGGCTGACAATGTCAGGTCTGAAATGATAACTTTCTTTTCCATGATTTTTCAATTTAAATTAAACTATAGTAATACTCTCGCATATTCTTAATATCAATCGACCTGAAAATACCACTCTGGACAAATTTTGTCAATATTCATAAGCTGTCAAATTTATTTAAGAACAAACGACAGGCCTGCCCCTTAGGACAAACCTGTCGTAATAAATTATCCGCGCATGGCAACCGGGGTTTTGAAAACCGCCTTTGCCGCAACGATTCTGCCTTCAACAACTACCCATTCGCCGGCATCGGCCATAAACGAATGTCCGGGCAGATCATAACGGATCATTTCCGAATTTTCTTTCAGCACAAATTCCGGGAAACGGCTGTGTTTGCCGCTGAAAGCCCGGACATAAACGGCATAAGTCTTCTTCCTGTTGTTGGGAATCAGAAAATTCATGCAGCTGTAAACAAAATTCCGATACCGGTTTTCAGTCAGAATTCCGTGATAGTAATACACGAAACAAACACCCAGTCCGGTCACGCCTTCCCCGCAGACGCAAAAAGGCGAAACCGTCACTTTGCCGCTGCCGGGATTTTCAATCAGGAAAAAACGGCCTATTTGCACGTCGTCTTCCTTTACAATTATGCCAAGCCGTTCGAGCTTAACTTTGGCATCTTTTTTGGAGAGAAGATTTTCCTTCATACTATAAAAATTAAAATGTTATAAAAATATGGTAAAGCCTGAGGCTTAAAATGTTTTCAAAAAACAAAATACTCCTAAAAAATATATTAACTATGGCTGTAAATGTAATCAAAGATTAATTTTTGTCAATATCATCTGACAACTTATCCGGCTTTTCGGGTACGATTTTAACAAAAATAATCCCCTCGCGCGGTACATAACTGCATTTTTTGCCCCTTTCCCAACGACAACTGCCTACGTCCAAATGCGGATACAGATAACTGTCAAACAATTTAAACCTGCTCAGCGGAAACGGCACCGCCCGGATTATCGACCAGTGGTCGCCGCAGTCTTTGTTTTCAAAACGAATTATTGAGGCCGTATTCGGCGCCGTCAGATATTTGGCAATAACTTTGGTCGCCCGCTCGACCGGCACGTCCATCCATGTAAACGGCCGCTTATAGAACAACCGCAGCCGATAATGCTCATACATGTACTTGCGGGCCTGTTCCAAATACATCTGCATAATTTCAAAAGAAGAGCCATGATAGAGGACTTCTTCAAACAGTCCTTTGTCCAGCAGAAACTGCATCATATGCTGATAAAACGCGCAGCCCTCCTTAAAGCTGAAAACATGATATTTGCGCCCGGCATAACGACAGGCATTGATAACGGCATAAATGCCGCAGAAAAAATCGACATTTCCCTGATTATACGGTTTCATTTCACACCTCACCTGTATTTGAACAAAACATATACCCCGAACCTTAAAAAAGGGCCAAAAACCTCTTTTCGCCCTCGTACAATAATCATTTCACGCAACAAAGCTAAAGCTATATCGGAAAAGCCTGAACCTGACTTTTCCAAAACTCCAGAGAATACGCAGAACAGTAAAAAAGAGAAGAGAAAGAAACAAAAACCGATATATGAGGATTATAGTAAAAAAATCCTTTTTTAGGCGACAGGCACGTACATCGAGGTACGTAACTTAGCCTAAAAGGACTTTTTCTGTATTAGAAGCCTTATAGAGCAGCTTTTAACTAAACTCTGGAGAATGCACTGAATAATAAGAAAAAAGAGGACGGAAAAATTTTAGTGTAGACAAACCTACGTGAATTTTCCGCCTCTCGCATTTTCTGTATTAGTCAGCCATTATACAGAGTTTAAGCCGACTTTTTGACAACAGCAGGAACTATTGCACTCTTCCTTTTTGTCGTTCTTGTGACGAACGGCAGCCTGGGCAGCAGCCAGACGGGCAACCGGTACACGGAACGGCGAGCAGGAAACATAGTTCATGCCGCAGGTCTGGAAGAAGTCGATGGACGCCGGATCACCGCCGTGCTCACCACAAACGCCAAGCCAGATTTTCGGATTGGAGCTGCGGGCTTTTTTCGCAAGCCCAGTTTAACCAGACAGCCGACGCCTTCAACATCGATTGAAGCGAACGGATCGGCAACATAAACGCCGCGGGCGCGATATTCGTCAGAATGGCGCCGGTATCGTCACGGCTCATGCCCAGAGTGGTCTGGGTCAGGTCGTTGGTACCGAAACCGAAGAACTCGGCAGACTGAGCCAGCTCGTCAGCTTTCAGGGCTGCGCGCGGCAGTTCAATCATTGAACCGACTTCATACTTAATCTTCTTGCCTTTCTCGGCAAAGACCTTCTCGGCCGTCGTATCGATAATGTCCTTAACGATATCCAGCTCTTTCTTGGAACCGGTCAGAGGAACTTCGATTTCCGGCAGAACCTTGACGCCGTTGTCGGCGCATTCGATAGCGGCTTCCAGAATAGCGCGGGTCTGCATTTCGCAGATTTCCGGATAGGTAATCGGCAGACGGCAGCCACGATGACCAAGCATCGGGTTGGCTTCATGCAGAGCGTTGGCGCGATTCTTAACCTGCTGCAGGGGTCATGCCCATTTTGTCGGCCAGTTCCTGCATTTCGGCATCGGTATGCGGCAGGAATTCGTGAAGCGGCGGATCCAGCAGACGAATAACGACCGGCATGCCTTCCATAATCTTGAACAGGTCTTTGAAGTCCTGTTTCTGATAAGAGCAGCAGACGAGCCAGAGCGGCGCGGCGGCCTTCTTCGTTCTCGGACAGAATCATGGCACGCATGTCCGGAATACGCTCAGCGTCAAAGAACATGTGTTCCGTACGGGCCAGACCGATACCCTGAGCACCGAAATCGCGAGCCGTCTGAGCGTCTTTCGGCGTCTCGGCGTTGGCGCGGACTTCCATGGTGCGGATTTCGTCAACCCAGCCCATCAGTTTGCCGAAATTACCGGTGTTGGTATCGGCTTTGACCGTCGGAACCTGACCTTCGATAATCTGGCCCTTGGCACCGTCCAGAATACCAGTCGCCTTCTTTGACAACGGCACCGGACTTGGTGGTCATGTGGTCTTGTCTTTATAGCTGATGACAATGTCATGCGAACCGGAAACGCAGGGAGTACCCATACCGCGGGCAACAACGGCCGCGTGAGAGGTCATGCCGCCGCGGGCAGTGATAACGCCCTGAGAAGCATGCATACCGCCGATGTCTTCCGGAGAAGTTTCGTTGCGGATAAGAATAACTTTTTCGCCCTTGGCAGCCCAAGCTTCGGCATCTTCGGCATTGAAGACGGCACGGCCGACGGCAGCGCCCGGAGAAGCCGGCAAACCGGTAGCGATGACTTTCTTCGGAGCCTTCGGGTCAAGCATCGGATGCAGCAGCTGGTCAAGCTGGTCGGCACCGACGCGCATAATGGCTTCTTCTTTGTTCAGCAGGCCTTCTTCGACCATTTCGACGGCCATGCGGACAGCGGCCTGAGCGGTACGTTTGCCGTTACGGCACTGCAACATCCAGAGTTTGCCGTGTTCAATGGTAAATTCCATATCCTGCATGTCTTTGTAGTGGGCTTCGAGGTTGTTGCGAACGTCAACCAGCTCTTTGTACAGGTGCGGCCATTTTTCTTCCAGCGAAGTGCCGTCGCCCTTGGAAGCCATCGGCTGCGGCGTACGGATACCGGCCACAACGTCTTCGCCCTGAGCGTTAATCAGATATTCGCCGTAGTAAACATTTTCGCCGGTAGCGGGGTCGCGGGAGAAGCATACGCCGGTAGCGCAGTCGTCGCCGGCATTACCGAAGACCATGGTCTGTACGTTAACGGCCGTACCCCAGTCGCCCGGAATATTGTTCAGTTTACGGTAGGTAATGGCGCGGTCGACCATCCAGGAGCCGAAAACGGCGCCGATGCCGGCCCACAGCTGTTCCCACGGATCCTGCGGAACAACTTTGCCCAGTTTCTGACCGATTTCCTTATATTCCTTAACCAGTTCTTTCAGGTCTTCGGCGGTCAGATCGGTATCAGACTTGTAGCCCTTGGACTTTTTCATGTTTTCCAGAGCTTCTTCATAAAGGTCGAGGTCAGCGCCCAGAACCACGTCGGAGAACATCTGCAGGAAACGGCGGTAAGAGTCATATGCGAAACGCTCCGAACCGGAAGCCTTAGCCAGAGCCTTGACGGTTTCGTCATTCAGACCAAGGTTCAGAACGGTGTCCATCATGCCCGGCATGGAAACGCGGGCGCCGGAACGAACCGAGAACAACAACGGGTTATTGGCATCGGCAAATTTTTTGCCCATGATTTTTTCAACACCGGCAACGGCTTCCTTAACCTGTTCTTTCAGGTCTGCCGGATAGGTATGATTATTGTTGTAATAATAAGTACAAACTTCGGTTGTTACAGTAAATCCGGGAGGTACGGGCAAACCAACGACATTCATTTCTGCCAGGTTGGCACCTTTACCGCCGAGGAGATTTCTCATGCTGGCATCGCCTTCGGCTTTGCCGTCACCAAATGTATAAACCCATTTAGTCATTGTTGTTTCAGCTCCTATAGCTATATTGTTAAAACATGGCCACACGCCCCGAAAGGCGCAGGCCGATTCTTTGAACTGTCTGCGAATCTATAACATATCAATTGATTCTTCAAGAAAAATATTAGTTTTTCAGACTTATCCCTTTCTCCGTCCTTTCCGTCATATTCGGGCTTTCTTTTATCTGTCATGTTCAGGCTTGTCCCGGACATCTCCCCTGGCGTCATCCCCTGGTTTACCCTACCTCTGATGTCATCCCCTGGTTTACCCTACCTCTGATGTCATCCCCGGGTTTAACCCGGGGATCTTCCGGCTTTCCCTGCCAAAACCGGAAATGGCAGTATTTTTTTTCGTCATCCTCGGGCAAGCGCAGCGCGTTCCGGGGATCTCTGGATATTCGGGTCAAGCCCGAATATGACAGGAGAGAGAGAAAAAAAGCCCAAATGCCACAAAACAGCTTTCCGAGTCGGACATCTCCGGAAAATTCGCGCCCGAAAACAAAAAAAACGCTCCGATTCGTTTCTTTTTGAGTCCGGGATTCTGCTAAATTTGTGCAACCATCGGCGACACGGATTCATTTTGTTGCAAAAAAGTCTTAAAATTCACAAACTTACGTCATCGGCGGCGACTCCCTGAAAATAACCGATTTTGTCCAAACTTGGACATTTTAAACATTGTTACACTTTTGTTAAAACGATAAAAATCAAAGAGATTCATATGGTTTTTATTGTTTTTTAATCAATTTTGTGCTATTCTAAAATTCGACAAATAAGGATTATGTTAGATTACAATGGCCAGTTATTTTAAAAGAATAAAAGGATTCATAAAATTTAGGTTAGACCAAAGGGTTATCAGCTGAATTTGAATCTCCATCTCTGACATAATTTTTCAAACAAAAACTTCCCGAAACCCATGTTTCCCGAAGTTCCCTCCAAAGAAAATAATAAAAAATAATAACTAAAAAAAAACAAACATGAGAACAATGAAAAATTTCGCAGCTGCGGCATTAGTAATGTTGCTCTGCACAGTAGTTTTTGGTGCAATGTTTACTTCTTGCACTAACAGTGAAGATGGTATGCCGACATTCACGGCTTCTCAGAAAACCATCAAGGTTCCTGTAGAAGTACGCGATACCGTATGGTACCCTGTACATGATACACTCACAATTGAGGTTATCAAAAAGGAAGGCATTAAAGCCAACGGCAATCCAGATCTCTACTTCAAAGATGAAGAGCACTATACTTCATACTACCCCATCATTGAAGATGGAGAGAAAAAAGAAGTGCGTACTGACCTGAATGTCAGAGCTTCAATCGCTGACTGTGATCACGATATTATCGTGGTTCCTGACAGCATTATCGGAGCTCCGAGTTTCTCAGCTACCAGAGCCACTCGTTCTTACCAAAGCGGAGACTTCACTAAAATGGAGTTTAGCGCTGGTTGGAATTACAACTTTGGCAGCTTCTCTGAAACAATAAATACCGTGCATGAGAAAGCATGGTATAAGGGTTGGGAGATGAAATCCAGCTATTGGTTAGGCAATTTCAAGGGTGTTCGTTACGGAGAAAAGGGCGAAGCTTACACTCATGAAGGCGTCGAAGGTAAACTTTATACCAACACTCTCGTGTGGGAATTTGTTTACAATGAAGACGATGTTCGTGAGTTTACCAAAACCCACAAATTCTTCGTAGCCAATAACATCATTGAGCCGGATCCCGAAGCGACGGAGATGTTCGGCAAAGACTTTTCTTTTAAAACCACTTCAGACAACACCGCAGAAACGTCTTTCGTTATGTGGCAGAAGCTGAATAATGGTAAAGAAGAGAAGTTAGCCGAAATGTCAGCAACCCTCCGCTTCTGGTTGGTTAACGCAGAGGGCGTCGTTGTTGACCTCAACAGTGACGAAGCTTTTGCCTTGACCGATGGCCAAGCCGTTGCCGGAAGAAAGGAGAAAGTGGGTGAACCCCGCTTGGTAGGTTCTATCTCAATCCAAGAATACGTGACCACGTACACAACTAAGACTGATAAGTCTGAAAGTGTATACGGTCACACTGAGGAAGCAACTTACGTTGTACCTCAGGGAATGGGAGAAAACATACAATTCTTGAGTAAGGATTTTGCTTTCCGTGATAACGGAACCACCCAGCTGACCGATATGGCCGGATACGGTTATGAGCAGAAACATGCTTTTACAAGAATCGTAGCAACCTACTATGACCGCTCTTTGAACGGAGAGGGTGAAATCATCCTCCGCCGCCAAAAGGGAGAAGAACCGAAACCTGAAAAGAACCTGACAAGAGTAACCGAAAAGAGTTTCGACGGTGACAAAACTTATGTGATTACACGTTATTATGACGACAACACATACAGCGACACCACCGTTGTCAACAACTACGGTTATGCAAGCAAAATCATCATGCCTAAACTGGACAGACTGTATCGCGACAATACCAATTTTGGCAACCCGACAATTGCTAAGAAAGGTAACGCAACAAAAGTTGGTTCATCTACAAAGCATGAAGGTTTAACTTTCCAAACCATGTCTCAGGATATGACCGCTTCTTATAACGGCCATGCTCACGAGATTGAACTCCAGTATACAGCTTTGACTTATACTGAAGGCGGAAAATCTTGTAGTTTAAGTGTTCCTATGTGGACTTTAACTTATAACGCAGTCAACAAAGGTACCTTAAGAACAGAAACTGAAAACTCTCACAATTATGAGGTAACACCGGTTTCATTTGTTTACAATGGTGCTTTTGGTTCCAACTCAGCTAAGTACAATACTGATACTGAAGTTTGGAATGACAAAGGGGAAGAGGCTTCTCAGAAAGGGACGCTCGGCAAAAACTTCGGTTTCGATTACGTAAATCCGACCACCTCTTATACTTATGCTACTTTCTATGCCATCATGTCTGACGGCACTGAAAAAGGAACTGGGTACTGACGGTGTTCAGATTTTCAATTCTATCGAAGCTCCGGCCGGCCAAAACATTGACACTGACAACTTCAACGTTTCAGACGCCAATGCAGTTGAAGGATCCAAGCAACTTGTAAGCACCCGCGAGGCTGCCGGCAAGTATGGTAAGTTTATTGTCAAGAAGTACAAAACAACTTATACAACAAAGACTAACAAAGCCCAAGTTGTATTTGCTGCTTATCATGAAGAAGCTGAATTTGTTCCGACTATCGGCGACAGCTTTGCCATGACTTCTAAGACATACAGCTTTACTGACCTTGGACATTCAAGCCTTGTTGACCTCGGCCGCAACAACGGAAAGAACGGTATGATGTATAAGAGCCAAATCTCTGCAACATTCAACGACCGCTCAACCGACGCCAGCGCAGAAGTCAGCCTTTGGGTCGTTGCTCCTAACCAGTTCGGAATCTCATCTGGAAGCCAGTCTCATACTTGGGATTACAACAATGCCCATCACATTGCCACAATCTTCGTTTACAACATCTATGAAAATGGACAACTTGTAGGCGGCGGATTAAAGGGCTTTATCGATGGCAAAGAAGTAGCCAAGAAGAGCTGGGATGAAGTAAATGCTCCTTCCGGTGTTGCAAGCCTTGCTCAAAAAGCTGACGGAACATGGGTTTTCACTCGCGCATATCAAAGCGGTAATGCCTTTATCTGGAGAAGCATTGAAAAAGCTAACAACAACACCGCCATTACATCAATCGAACTTAACCAAGTTCAGATTGCTGCTCATGGCAAACCGGAAGTCTATATCGCATCTTCTTCCAAGGAGAACGCCGATGGTTCTGTAACAGTATCTTCGGCTGAAGGTTCTGCTACTGCTGCAGCATGGTAACTTACTGTCAGAAATAAGAAAAAAATTTAGCAAAATAATCCTCCCCGGGCATAACAACCGCCCGGGGAACTAACACAACTTTTTATGAAGACTTTCAAATTAGCAGCTGTCGTAGTAGCTATGATTGCTGCAACAACAAATATTAGTGCGCAAGAAAATACCGGCGCAAGTGTTGAATACGATTTCACAGCAGTCACCGAAACCGGCGACACTGCTACAATCGACATGAGTTATATCGATTTGGCTGACGCCTTTGGCGGAAAGCCTTACGATGTAAAATTCAAAGACGGCGAGCCCAAAGCAACAGTCATCACTGGCTGGAGCATTGGAGCGAAAGCTGGTATGAACTCTTACGGAGGCGCTCAATACGGTGCTTTCGTACAGAATTATTTCGGCTGGGGACACATCAGTGTCAACGCCGAAATTGGCGAAAAAATGGAAATCGACAAAAGCCTCAATCAGCAATTTCGCTCATTGGGTGCCAGTGTAGATTTTGCATTTACCCTTGCGCATTTTGGCGGTAAGAAAAACGTAAATACAACGGGCATGACTAGCTACCAAGCTAAGAAGGCTCTCCGTAACGAAAAATACGGGAGGTTGTGGAGAATTTACGCAGGACCGAGTGTAGGTTACCAATATTGTAAAAATACGACACATTTTACCTACACCGACCCGGATCCAGACGTTGACGTCCCGGGCACGGTTGACTTTCCGTCCGTCAAAGACGGCTCATCCGTGAAGTATGGTGCTGTCATAGGTCTCGAAAAAAGATTCTTTGGCAGTATTACCAAGGTTTCACTAGAAGGAAGATGCGAAAGCTATTCCTTCAAAAGTTACGGGAAGAGTTATCAACCCGTATACGGAAGTGTAACAGTCAAGATCGAATTCGGCCTCGGTCGGCGCCCCAATAAGGGTCGCTTCTAAAAGCCAATAATATTATTATAATAATATAGAAAGGGTGGCGGGTTTACCTGCCGCCCTTTCCCTTTTTAAATATCCCCCCCTATCGTCATCCTCTGCCCAATTCCGGCTAAGCCTTTCTGTCATCCTCGGCTTCTCCCCTATCATATTCGGGCTTGCCCAGAATATCCCTTTTTTGGATGTCCAGCTCAAGGCCGAACATGACAGTTCTTTACTTGTCATTCCCCGGCCTGACCGGGGAATCCACAGATTACCGAATCAAGACCGAACATTTACCCTAATTGCCGAGTCGCAAAATCTTTTGCCGAGTCGCAATTACAAACTGCTCAAACCGGCTTTTTTTAGCTCATCTGCCTGAAATATCGCCTTTATTAATCACATTTTAAGACATTTTGGCTAAATTTAAGCATAAAGTATGAATTTTAGACTTGCGTAATTAAACAAACTATTGTATAAATTTGGACAAAATAGACTTTTTCAGCTAAATTTATTTGGAGTGAACGAATGAGCAAAAAACTTTTATCGGCATTTACGGCCTTTGTCATGTCTATGAGTCTGGCCGCGTCTGCCTCTGCCGAATGCGACGGTTTTTATGGGCGTCCGCGGCGGCATCGTCAACCATAACGTCGGCGATTCCGACGAAGCCCTCGGCGACAGACTGGAAGTAGACGACAATGCCTGGATGGCCGGCGTCGCTCTCGGCTACCGCTATACTTATTTCCGCGCCGAGCTCGAATATACCTGGCGTGAAGAAACCGACAAGGCCACCGGCGAAATTGACGCCAGAAACCATTCGAATTTTCAGACCATGTCTTACATGTTAAACGTTTATGCCGATCTGACTCCCTACTCGATGTTTACGCCCTATGTCATGGCCGGTATCGGTATGACCAACATTCAGTACGAATTTCAGGGTTTCGGGCGCCGTTCCGTCAAATATGAAGAAGACAACTTTACCTGGGCCGTCGGCGGCGGTCTCTCGGCCAAGCTGACCAACCGTATCAACATTGACGTCGGTTACCGTTTCTTGCACATGGGCGAAATTGAAAAAAGCTTCGGTTCGCGCTCACGAAGTCTACGGCGGTATCCGCTACGTCTTCTAAGCCAAGCCTTTTCCCCAAACAAAAAGCTCTTCTCACCGAAGAGCTTTTTTATTTCTGCTACACCTGGCGCAGTATGGGGAGCAGCTCCGGTGAAGCTGCGAGCCGGCTGCGGTGCAGTCCTGTTGGCGAGCGGTTGAGCGACAGCAAAAACCGCGAGACTTACAGAACAAACTCGGCACGTATGGGGAGCAGCTCCGGTAAAGCCGAAGCATGACCGACTATTTAGCCAAAATTGTGCTTGCATTTCCGTCATCCTCGGGCAGCACATAGTGCCAACGCCGGGGATATATAGATTCTCTGCTCAAGTACTCGCTCTGTCATTGCCGGACTTGATCCGGCAATCTAAGGATTCCCAAGTCAAACCGGGAAATGACGAAAAAAACCGGCAATGAAACAAATATTTTATTTAAAGGAGTGAACCAACGACCCGGCCAACATATACCACCCGTCAACCAGAACAAAGAAAATAACCTTGAACGGCAAAGCCAAAACCGTTGGCGGCAGCATCATCATACCCATCGACATCAGCACCGAAGCGATAACCATATCAATAATCAGAAACGGCACGAAAATCAAAAAGCCGATTTCAAACGCGCGGCGCAGTTCGCTGATCATAAACGCAGGAATGGCAACTTTCAGCGGCGTTTCCGCAACCGTTTCGGCCGGCTTTTCCTTAGCCAGATCGGTAAACAGCAGCAAGTCTTTTTCCCGGGTATTCCGAATCATAAATTCCTTAATCGGCTCCGCAGCCTTTTCCAGTCCCTCGATAATTTCGACTTTCTCTTCATACATCGGCTTAATGCCCTCTTCCCAGGACTTTCAAACGTCGGCGCCATAATGAACATGGTCAGGAACAAAGCCAGCGAGAGCAGCACCATATTCGGCGGCGTCGAGTTGGTCGCCAGCGCGCTGCGCGTAATCGAAAAAACGACGACGATACGTGTAAACGACGTCATCATTACCAGCAGGCTCGGCGCAATCGACAACACCGTAATCAGCAGAATAAGGTTAAAAATCCTTGCCGTTGCCGAACCGCTCGGCTGATCCTGAATATTCAGACTGAGCGTCTGCGCCTCTGCCGGAAAACTGAAATACAGCAGCGCCGTCGCAAGAACAAAACCAAAAAGAAAAAATTTCCTAGACATTATTTTTTGAGCCTTCTTAAGCGGAACGGTTTCAATCAGCAAATTCTGCGCCGCACCGAAAGCAAAAACCAAATGCTCGTCTTTGTCTTTTTTCGAACAAAACAAGCGTATTCCGCGCGTCCAGACGGCGGACCTCCAGAACCTGCAATCGCTGCTGTTCGCCAAGTTTGCGCATAAAACGGCTTTTTGCGCCGTGCAGCTGGCAGTACCTGACCGCCCACAGCGTCAGGAACATCAGTCCCAACACAAAAGCCAGCGAAAGCATGGCTTTCAAAATCATCATACCTTCCATATTATCGTCCGTCCGGTCGCTGTTATCTTTTCTGCGCTGATTATACGGGGCTTCGCCGCCAAAAGTCAATCGCCGCCGCCGTGTCTGTTGATATGTAAAGCGCGAGACTGGAAGAAGAAAAAACAATATGTTAGAGATAAACCTATGAAAGAGGAAAAAATCAAAATATCCGACGAACGCAAAACCATGGGGCTGTCGTCGCTGTCAAAAAACCATTCTGCCTTTCGCCAGACAGATTTTGGGAAGCAGGGGCTTTGTCGAAGTCGACATCTTGGCCGGCTGGCACGAAATCGTCGGCGAAGAGCTGGCCGAATTCTGCCTGCCGCAGAAAATCGACTTTCCCCGCGGACAGAAAAGCAACGGTACCCTGTAATTTAAACGTCGCTTCCGGCGCTTTTTGCGCTCGAAATCCAGCACCGAGAAAAATTTATTCTTGAAAAAATCAACACCCGTTTCGGATATCAGGCGGTAGCCAAAATAAAAATCGTCCAAAACAGCAGCCTGACGCTTGAAAAACTGGATAAAATAAAGAAAGAGGAACGTTCCGAAACTCTTGTAAGCCCCGAAGAGGAAAATTATATTAATAACCTGGCGGAAGACCTAAACCATTCCGAACTTAAGGAAATATTAGTAAAATTAGGTAAAAGTGTATTTAATGACAACAAAAGAGAGAATAAAAAAAAATGAAATTTGAAGATACGATAAAAAAAATCAGCGGCTTTGTCGCCGGACTGCTCATTTTTTTCATTGGCGCCGGAATGTATCTGAACCTCAAGGGCTTCATTATGAGTCCCGACGGACGCCGGTTTTTGGTTAAAGCCCGCGCTGCCGCAAACCCGAAGGAAGCCGACGGCCTGGCACAGAAAATCGCTGCCAATGTCAACGTAATCCTCCCCAAGGGACACCCTGTCGGCAGCAAAGACGCGCCGATTTCAATTTACGAATATTCCTCTTTCGGCTGCTACCACTGCTCCGATTTTCATCTCGAAACCCTGCCCAAACTTCAAAAGACTTTATTGACAGCGGCAAGGTCAAACTCGTCTTCGTCGACTTCCCGCTCGACAGCAAATCAATGATGGCCGCCATGATCGCCGACTGCATGCCGGAGAAAAACTATCATGAATTTATCAAACTCCTGTTCAAAAACAACGCGACTGGGGACTTTCACTCCGCACCGAAAACTGTTGGCCGAATACGCGTCGCTGAACGGTTCTGAGCAAGGAAGAAGTCGCCAAATGCCTCAAAACGAAAAGCTGGCTCAGAACATAATTGAAGAACGCCAGCAGGCCATAGAAAGCTTAATGTTCAGGGAACGCCGGCGCTGCTCGTTGTCAGCAAGGACGGCAAGGAAGTCATTCACGGCGCCCCCGACTATGACCTGCTCAAGGCTTTTTGGAAAAAAAGCTTGCGAATAAATAACAAAGCCGCCTTTTTTTTTAATAAGTCGGTAACAATTTATGAGTATAGTAGGTACAGATGAAAAAAAGATTCCCGATGACCTGAAATCGTTGGAAGAACGCATAAACAAACAAAGAGCGGTTGAAAAAGCCGCGCGGAAAGACCGTCCGGAATCAGAGTTTGCCTATGCGACCAAAACCGGATTCCGGGTCGGAACCGAACTGGTTTCGGGCGTACTGGTCGGAGCCGCTCTGGGCTACTTTTTGGACAAACTGTTCGACACGCAGCCCATTCTGCTCATTGTTTGCCTGTTTTTCGGCGGTGCCGCGGGATTCTAAACGTCTACCGTTTTGTCAAAAACGAGGACCGGAGCAAGGAGTAAGTCAGTCGTGTCTAACCCAATGGAACAATTTACGATTAAGCCGATTATTCCCATCGAAGTCGGCGGCGTGGACATCTCTTTTACCAACTCCAGCCTGTTTATGGTTCTGGCGGTTGTCGTTTCCACTCTTGTTTTCGGCCTCTGCCTGCGCAAAAGAACCATCGTTCCCTCGGTCGCCCAGTCGGTACCGGAAACCGTTTACGAATTTGTCGCCTCTCTGCTGAAAGAAAACGTCGGCGTTGAAGGGCTGAAATACTTTTCGTTTATCTTTACGGTTTTTCTGTTTGTCGCTTTCGGCAACCTGCTCGGCCTGTTCCCCTACGCCTTTACCTTTACGTCGCATCTGGCCGCCGTCGGCGGACTGTCCGTCATCGCGCTGCTGTTCAACATCTGCATCGGTATCAGGAAAAAGAAATGGGGCTATCTCCGCACCTTTCTGCCCAAAGGAATTCCGACCGCTCTGGCACCCCTGATTGTCCCGATTGAAATGATATCTTTCCTTTCCAAACCGTTCAGCCTGACCGTCCGTCTTGTCGCCAACATGACCGTCGGCCACATTATGCTGAAAATCATCGCCGGCTTTATTGTCGCTCTCGGTATTGGCGGCATTGTCCCGCTGGCGTTCGACGGCTGCATCATTGTCTTTGAAATTTTCATTGCCTTTGCTGCAAGCGTTTATTTATACGGTTCTGAGCTGTATTTATCTGGGCGACGCCCTGCACAGCCACTAAGGATGATTAAAGTTTTGGCCGCGTGCCGAATATAATTATGTCGAATAAAAACACAACAACCGAAGTTTGATATTGCGCTTAATACGCCGCAAAGTTTTCCGCCGTACAACGAAGTACATAAGGAAAAAACTTTTGTAAGCCGATAAACAAACTTCCCCGAACAAAAGGAAAAATAAATGGAACCTATGGCTTATATCGGCGCCGGTATGTGCGCTTTGTCAATGACTGTCGCTGCTTGGGGTGTGTCTCAGGTCTGGACAACGATTATTTCAACCGTCGGCCGCAACCCGCAGGTAAAAAAGACGTAGACATCTACGGCTGGGCAGGTTTTGCAGCGGTTGAGGCTATTGCTTTGTACGCTTTGGTTATTGCTCTGGTAATGCTCACGGGTAACTAATAGGTTTTCGTCTTGGTCAGAACCGGGACAGGCAAATTCCCCCGGTTCTGAAACAGACGGCTGCACAAAGGGATAAACCATGCCTCAAAGTTAGATACATCGACATTCACTTCCCAGCTTTTCTGGCTGATTGTCTGCTTTTTCAGCATGCTGTTCATCATGTCCCGTTTCATCGTGCCGCGAATTGCCGATATTCTGGAACAAAGACAGCGCAAAATTGACGGCTATCTGAACAAGGCCCACAACATCAGGCTAGAAGCCGAAGAGTCGCTGAAAAAATATCAGGACGCCCTGGCCGAAGCTTTAACTGCCGAAGCCAATGGGTCGCTGGCCGCTACTACAGGCTGAGCTGAATGCCTATATGCAGGCCAAACAGGATGAACTGGCAGCAAAACTCAAAAAAAATTGCCGCCGGCGAAGCCGAAATCGCCAAAAGCAAAAGAAGAAGCCATGGCCAGAGTCAAAGATATGTCCGAAGAACTGGCGCAGGCCGTTGTTGCCAAAATCGGCTTAACGTCGATTACCGCCAAACAAATTAAAGAAGCCGTAAAACCGTCGAGGCAGAACAGAAATGACCACCGAAAACATTAATTCCGGCAAAGAAATCATCGACGCCGCCCAAAACGCGGTTATGCAGGCTGCCGATGACGTTTCCGGCATAATTGAAAACACCGCCGAACAACTTCACGGTCACGAGGAAATCTTCTATCAAAGCGCCGAATTCTGGGTCGGCGTAGCTTTCGTTCTGGTCGTCCTGCTGCTGGCCGGGCCGATCGGCAGACTGGTTCGCTCAATGCTGAACAAACGCATTGACAACATAACCAAACGCATTCACGACGCGGCCGAACTCCGCGACGAAGCACAAAATTGCTGGCTGATTATGAAAAAAAATTTCTTAACGCCGACAAAGGAAGCGCAGGCAATATTAAACAAATCGCAGAAAGAAATCGAATATTTCAAAAAAGAAAACCTTGCCAAACTTGAAGAAGAAATGAAAATTAAGGAAAAAGAGGCCGAAGACCGGATTACCGCATCCAAAGAAAGGCGGCCAGAGAAAATTTCCGATTTGACCAGTGAACTTACCATCAAAAACAGTCAAAGCTGCCATTGTTAAAAATTTGGATGCCAAAACACAAAATAAGCTGATTGACGATTCCATCAGCCTGATAACCAGACTGTAAACGGTTTCAAAAGCATTTTCATACAAAAAAAGACCGGACAATTCCGGTCTTTTTATATCACGCTCCGTTATTCCGCATCAAACGAACATCGTATCCAGCAAATCCTTTGCATAAGCCCGCATCTCCGGATTGCGCATCAATTTGAGCTTAAGGTCGGAATATGCCAAATCCTTGTTGGTGCCGCAGTCAAACCTCATGGCGTCGCAAAGAACGCCGCTGAGTTTGACGCCGCGCGCGGCCGCCAGATTCATGGCGTCGGTCAGGTTGATTTCGCCGTTGGAACCTTTGCTGACCTCAGGCAGAATGTCCATAATCACGTTCGGCAGAATATACGGCCCCATGCTGGCATAGTTTGACGGAACTTCTTCAAGCTTCGGCTTCTCGACCAGGCCTTTGGCATGAACGACCCGTCCGTCACGAACCGCACGACCAAAGCGCCGTAACGGGTCATCTGCTCGCGCGGAAATTCCATGATATTCTCAACCATGCCGCCGTATTCATCATCATAAACCTTAAGCAGCTGTTTCAGAATACCGTCGCCGTGAATATTGATATATACGTCATCCGGCCACATCACGATAAAGTCACGGTCGCCGACGATTTCCCGGCCATCAAAAGAATGGCATGGCCGTTGCCTTTGGTTCCTTCTGCTCGGCAAAAAAAAACTTCATGCCGTGCGGAATAATGTCCTGAATGACTTTAAGAAGATCAAGCTTGTTTTTTTTTCTTTCAAATGGTTTTCCAGCCACGGATAAGGTTTGAAATAGGTTTCAAACAAATGTTTGCAGGACTGGTCGCTGTAGATGAAAAACAATTTCCTTAACCCCGATTTCCGCACAGGCATCAACCGCATACTGGATAATCGGCAGACTGTCGAGGGTAAGAAACCCTTTGTGAAGAGCTTTGTTGCCGGAAGGTTTCTGGTTGAAAGTCCGGCTGGGCAAATACAAACTTTGGTTTTTTTATCATGTAAAAACTCAATAATACATAATGTTACACAATGCCCAGAATCATATCATAAAAAACGATTCGACAAGCCAAAAACAACCCTTTGTAATAACCCTTAAGTCAAAAGAGTCTGATTTTAATCGTCTACCCTGATTATTTTGCCCAGCTTTGAAAT